>Ga0224497_10000208_pt1 | contig 44805 bp, 31 predicted proteins | sample SF_Jul11_sed_USG_4_FD_167970 | JGI IMG/M metagenome (GOLD analysis project Ga0224497, IMG submission 167970) | Sediment microbial communities from San Francisco Bay, California, United States - SF_Jul11_sed_USGS_13 | ecosystem: Environmental > Aquatic > Marine > Sediment | place: USA...
GGTGGGTGCTATGATCTGTTCTTTCAAACGCATTATAGCCAATCCTGGAAGGCGTTTCCGGCCTTTTCGTGTTGAGCACAAAATAAAATCACACTTATTTGAGGACTAGCGCCCGCTTCCTCTTTTCCAAAGCACCTTCTTCACTCTTCACAACCTATCGGCTTCCGTCCACAACTCAACTTCCAAAGCTGGACAACTTGTCCTGGTTGGACAAACACCTCCACCAACCGCTGGAAACATCCTGGCTCACAATTTTCCAAACTCACCTCTACGAACATTTGATAACTTGGCTCGCCAATTCACTTTTTTCAGTCAAGGAAAGCTGCTCTTTCATCTTTCTTGGCAACTCTATCAGAGTCTTTAATCTATGAAGCGTTCGTATATTTTTTGCACACTTGTGTTTCGAAACACTTGGCTAGGATGGGTTGCGTTCCGTTATCACATGTCAATGCTCTTTCACATGCAGCCCAGGCCTTTCCGTAAACCGGCTACTTTTCTGGCATCCCTTTTTCTATCAAGGAAGGCCCTGACCTTTCCCCCTGCCCATCCTTGGGTGGGCGCGGAAAGCACCCCTGGCAATTCACAGCAGATTGATAAATGGCGAAAACTTGGCCGCCTCGTTCAAAGCCTGCGCCCTCCATACCAAACCACGCATATTATCTTCCTTGCCACATTGACCATTTTGGGCTGGGGGATGTTTGAACTGAACACTTCCTGGCTGCAATCCCATCTATTTCATGCACTCTCCGCTCAACTAACGTACCAGATAAAACCCGGGCCCTCCCCACTCACGGTGTTTCCATCATCAGGCCCCTTGGACGAACGCCGCGGGTACACCCGACTCCCCGTTATCCTATCGAGGCTCGAGAAGAAAGGATTCGTCATTCAGGCGCAAGCCCATCCATCGACTGAACTCACGACCATCTCGGGTCTGGGGATTTCTCCCATCTACCGGGAAAAGGCTCAGGGCGGGTTACATATTATGGATAGTCATGGTCAGGTCCTGTTTCACCATGCAGACCCCAAGCGAGTATTTCCCAATTTTGAAGCGATTCCCCCTTTGTTGGTTCAAACCCTCCTGTTCATTGAAAATCGAGAATTACTTGATCCCTGCTGTCCCTATGCCAATCCGGCACTGGAATGGGACCGGTTAGGGCAAGCATTCCTGACGCAAGGCATTCGGTTGGTGAAACACGACCAGAACGTTCCCGGAGGGAGCACGTTGGCCACGCAATTGGAGAAATTCCGGCATTCTCCCGGAGGCCAAACCTCCTCCCTTCTTGAAAAAGCCAAACAGGTGACGGCTGCCAGTCTCCGGATTTATCACGACGACGTACGCACGCAAGAAGCTCAAAAACATTTGGTCGTGGATTATATGAATTCATTCCCGCTCGGCGCGTATCCAGGTGCCGGGGAAATCCATGGATTCGGTGATGGATTATCCGCCTGGTTTCACATGGACATCAACAGGTTTGGCCAGATTCTGGCTGATTCTGACCCGGCGTCTTTGGAAAAAATGGCCCTGGCCGCTGCCACCTACAAAAAGGGAGTCAGCCTCCTCCTGGCTCTCAGGCGACCCTCCTATTACCTGACACATGTTGATGCCCTGAACGAGAAAACAAATACCTACCTTCGCCTCCTGACACACGCCGGCATTATTTCCCCTGCCTTACGAGACCTCGCACTTATTTATCCCTTGGTCTTTGCGCCAGCAACCTCAACAAATTCAAGTAACAGCTCCTTTCAGGATCAAAAAGCACCCAATTTCATCCGCGCCCATTTGCAAAATTTATTAGGGCTTCCAAGCCTGTATGCCTTGGACCATCTGGACGTCACCGTGGACACCACCCTGGACCGCGATCTCCAATTCCAAGCGACCACCCTCCTGCAACACCTGGCAGATCCCGCCTTCGTGACAGACTCAAACCTGACTCACCCTCATCTGCTTGCTCAAGGAAATCCGGAGGACATCATTTATAGCCTGACCCTTTATGAGCGAACTTCTCACGGCAATCTCCTTCGAGTCCAGACCGACACCCTCAATCAACCATTGGATATGAATCAGGGATCAAAAATGGATTTGGGCTCGACTGCCAAACTTCGTACCTTGGTCACCTATCTAGAAGCCATTGAACAACTCCATCACGCGTACGCAGGGCAATCCCCTCAAAAGCTCTTGGAACTCAACCAGCAATCCATAGACCCCCTTAGCCGATGGGCATTAACCTATCTGCAAACTTCTTCTGACCAATCCCTCTCTGGGATATTGCAAGCCGCCCTTGATCGCCGGTATTCAGCGAGTCCGACCGAACGGTTTTGGACGGGAGGCGGGCTTCACACCTTTGCCAATTTCAACAGGGCCGACAACGGAAAACTGTTTACTGTCCGCGAAGCTTTTCATCACTCCGTGAATTTGGTCTTTATCCGCTTAATGCGGGACCTCGTCCAGTACCACACTTTCGCCATTCCCGGATCGACCGCGATGGTCCTCAAAGACCCTCTCAACCCCATACGCCGGCAATATTTACAAAAATTCGCCCAACAGGAAGGTCGAGTCTTTCTTTATCGTTTCTACGACAAATACAAAGGACTGACGCCGGAAGAAGCCTGGCAGCTGGTCCTTTCCCAGGCACGGCTCACACCGCTCCGACTGGCTGTCCTCCTGCGCTCGATCGAACCTGAGAAGGATGTCCAGGCCATCATCACATCTCTGCGACAGGCATTTCCAACCATCAAGCTCTCCTCCGAACAAGCCAACCGGCTTTTCACTCAGACTGATCCCCGCGTGCTCAGCCTTGCTGATCGAGGCTATGTGGCCCGCATCCATCCACTTGAATTGTGGACGGTTGCATTCCTCCGGCAACACCCCAATACCCGCAAATCCGAACTCGCCAAAGCCAGTGAGCAGGAGTTGGTGGAGGTGTACGCCTGGTTATTTAAGACCCATCGAAAAGCGGCACAGGATAGTCGGATTCGACTTATTCTGGAACAAGAGGCATTCATGGAAATCCACAAAGCCTGGAAACGGGTCGGATATCCCTTTGCAACGTTAGTCCCGTCGTTAGCCACCGCAATTGGCAGCTCCGCCGACCGCCCGGCGGCTTTGACCGAACTCATGGGTATTCTGGTCAACGAGGGAAGAAAAATCCCCACGGTGACGATTCGGCAACTGCACTTTGCGGAAGGAACCCCGTTTGAAACACTTGTCGCACCTCAAGAACCAGACCGGGAACAAATTTTGAATCCGCTGGTCGCTCAGATTCTCCGTCAGGAACTTATCGAAGTGGTGGAACATGGAACAGCTATCGGTGCGAAAGGCGCCTTGCCACCCACAGAGGGTATAACCATCTCGATCGGTGGGAAAACCGGAACCGGGGATCATCGCCAAAAAGTGTATGAGCCAGGCTATCGATTAATTAAATCCCGCCCGATCGCCCGAACAGCCACATTTGTGTTTCTCATCGACAATCGCTTTTTTGGAACCATTACCGCCCAGGTATCAGGTCCGCAATCGGGCGACTTCAGCTTCACGAGCAGCTTACCCGTCCGCATCTTTCGCTTATTCGCACCCCATCTCCACGCGTATGTCATGCCTCACTCCTTAGAGGCCGAAGTAGCCCAACCCTTTCAACCACGGAGTTGATCATTCTGGCCGTCATCGTGATTTTAGGCTGAACTTAATTCCTGCCTATGCCTCCCTTTTCCTTCTTCCCTTGGAGTTTTATGGGAAAGATAAGATCTTCGTTTCAATAAGGCTTGCCTTGAGTGTGAGTCCAACGAGCCGCTTCTTCGGTACGTTGGATCTCCCTAAACCAATGTCACACCGATCACAAAGCTTTTGTGCGTCCTAGCAAATATTTGGTGCTTCGTTTACTTACTTCTTTAGAGAAATTCACGGACAAAGTTTCTTTACTCAGACATGATGTCCATGGGTACTCACACATTGTTCAGCCTTTTTCCTGATTTTTCGTTCAAAAACTGGTATTTTTGCTGCTCATACTTCTCATACTCGTCTTTTCTGGTCACAATCTTTTGGCATCTTCTTTGCTCATTGAATTATGTGCTTGAAGAAAAAGCCGCTCAGGAAACAGGAAGTGAACGAAAGAACTCACGCCCCTCGTATCTGAAATGTCTTACCCAAGCATTCCGCGGATAAACCAACGCTGTACTTTTCAAACAAGGCAGTGGGATTCGTAAACGAAGGGAGGGAATTCGCCCCCTTGGCCAACCGTGGGCCGAGCTCATACAACCATAACCAACGGGGAGAGAATGTTCTCTCTCAATCATGAAGGAGGAAATTGACAAACATGGGAACCGTGATTCAATCATTTAAAACGGGTGCTCTCGTATTGCTATTCGGCACCATGCTCATGGCCTGTGCTGAAAAACCGATCCAAGGGTCGGACGCGGCCTTGCAGGCCCTTCAGGCTGCGAAGCAAGCCGGTGCAACGGAATATGCTCCTGAAGCATTACGCGTGGCTGAAGACGAGTATCAAAAAGCGCAGGAAGAAATCGGGGTGCAAGACAACACCTTTATGTTGACGCGCAATTATGATGCAGCCAATGCCCTCTTAACGAAGGTCGCGGGGGATGCGGAGAAAGCCAAAATCGCCGCCATCGCGAACAAGCAACAGGCGAAATCCGAAGCGGAAGGGTCTGTAGTTTTAGCCAAAACTTCCTTAGAGGAAGCCAAGAATCAGTTGGCCCAGGCGCCAACCGGCAAGGGGACTCAGGCTGACCTGCAAGCCTTACGGGGCGACCTGCAAGCCGCCGAAGCCACGTTGGGGGAAATTGATGCCATTATGGCTAAGGAAGACTTTTTAGGCGTGAAGGCGAAAGCCGAATCCGTTCAAACCTTAGCCACACGCGTCAATGAACAGGTCGCGCAGGCTATTCTGAAGACCGGCAAACACAAGAAGGCCTAACACATGCAATGGTGGGGCTCTGGTTGGCACCCAGCCAAACGACCGGCAATTTGGCTAACGACTGGAGCCCTCATCATTCTTTCTTCCCTTTTTGTGGCCTGGTGGAACGCAGACCGTCTTCCCCCTCTCTTCCCACCCCAACTGGAATCGCTCGACCGCCAGGCTTGGACCCACGGAGCAGAAGCCTTTTCTCTGGAAAGGTATACCGCATTTCATCAAGACATCACCGATCTTCGAACCCAATGGCGAAGAGAACAATCCCGCTGGTGGCCAACCGCCGACACCCAGACGCTTCAGACAACATACCAGCGGTTGCTGCATGAAGGCACGGACCTTCTTGAAGCTTCCAAGCACCAAAAATCCACTCGACACCAACAACTGACGACCGCCTTGGAATCGGAACGTCGACAAGTCAACCGTTTACGCGCGCTCATAGGAATTTTTGATGTTCGACGAAACTTACGGGCACTCTCGGTGACGGAGGGGTTGTTGAACCAGGCAGCCTCTCGATTCAAGCAAGACCGCGACGATCAAGCCCGGATTCTTCTTCTGCAGGCCAGAGAATCGCTTTTACCTGTCGAGTCTCAAGCCATGGCCCAAATGAAACGGTATGGAGCCGCATCACAACTTGCCAAGTGGAACCATTGGGTGGCCAGCACCCTGAAATGGTCCTCAACGACCGGCGGAACGGCAATGATTGTCCTCAAGGCCTCCGGCCAACTCGTGCTGTATCAGCATGGAAAACCTCTGCGCCGTTTTCCCATTGAACTCGGCTTTTCCGGACTCCAGGAAAAGATACAGGAAGGCGATGGCGCGACACCGGAGGGCCAGTTTCGCATCCTCCAAAAGAAAGAGGCAGGAGCCACAAAATTTCATAAAGCCCTCTTACTCAATTATCCGACCAGCGAGCATCGTCGACGTTTTCAGGAAGCCAAGGTTCGGGGAGTCGTGGCCGCGCACCGCGCTATCGGTGGCCTTATTGAAATCCATGGTCAACAACCAAATGGGAACAACACCACCAATGGCTGCATTGCCTTGGACAATGCGGATATGGATGTCGTCTTTTATCTCGCCAAAGAAGGGACGCCGGTGACCGTCGTCGGAGCCCTCCAATCAGACAATTGGATCGTGAAAGCTCTTCACGACATCACTGAACATACCCGCCACAGAATAGCACTCCCGGCAGAGTCCGGTTCTGTCAGACACCCGTAAGGTCGTTCAGCGGAGAACGCAATGAATTGATGGATTCAATGGGAAAGCTTCGGCTTACCGCTGCACCCGCCGCATCAACATCTGCGGTTCAACCAGCACCACGTCCTGTAGAGCGCGCAGCTTTGCGAACCCATTGAGCGCTGTGGCAATATTTCCATCTATACTCTGAAGCCACGCGGCATGAGGAGCATAGGAGAGGGGTTCACTAATAAAAAATCCGCACGCTTTCAATTCTGAACGCCGTTCCTCGACGGGGACTTGTTCCGGGAAACGAATAAACACACGACCGGACGGCACTCCCTGCGGACCATTCGGCCCAAGACGGTAAACCGGCGTAAGGGCGAGATCGGAAGGAAGGGCTGATATAATAGAGACCTCACCTCGGCACACATTGATAACCGGATCCTCAAAAGAGTACAACACCGCTGAGGTCAAAGCAGGAGGCACTGCCCCATGAACCGCGAAGCAGTCAAGTTCACGAACATAGACACGGGTTATGCCTTCGGCTTCCACCGTCATCCTTAGAGGAAAGTGAGAAAACAGATCGTTTAGGACCATTATCCATTCTACGAAGGAATGCGAAGCAATTCCAAGCGCGATCGCATTCTCCAACAGGAGGAAGACACCCATGCTGTCATTTCGTTATGGAGGACGAAAGGGAAAATCGTTTTCGTTGAAAACCGGTGAAGACCTTGTCGTTGTGCGGACACAGAGTCGTCGCCCCTTGGATGCAGCCGCCCAATCGCCCAAAGCCCGACAAGCCTTGAGCGATCTCGAGCCGGTACACCGGTTTCAACATGCCGGCGTGGAAATCTTTCGGTATCGCCCAGACGTCCGACGCGCCAGTGCGCGGGGAGCCATCCGCACCACCTTGAAAGCTGAAAAGGACGTTCAATTTGCCGGACACGTCCTCATAGATCCTCAATCAAAAAAACCCGTGCTCTATACGGAAAATCTCTTCGTCAAATTTGATGATGACCTGGCCGAATCCACCTGTCGCAAGATCGTAAGAGCGTCTGGCCTCGGAATCAAACGAGTACTAGAATATGCGCGCAATACCTTTTTCGTCGAAGCCCCCGAAGGCACGGGCCAGGAGGTATTTGCCATGGCCGAAAATCTCTTTCGGCAGAAAGATGTAGAGCTGTGTCATCCAGAACTCGTCAGGCAAATGGGATGGCGCACAGCGTTTCCTCAACAATGGCACCTGAAAAAGACCACGATTAATGGAACGGTCTATGATGCCCATGCCAACGTGGAAGCCGCCTGGGCACTCAGTGAGGGGGAAAACATCACGATCGCGATCATCGATGACGGGGTTGATCTGGATCACGAGGAATTCGTTGGTTCAGGAAAAATGATCGCCCCTCGCGACGTGACACGCGCCAACAACGATCCTCGGCCCGGTAGCCGCGATAATCATGGAACCGCCTGTGCAGGCGTCGCCACGGGCAATGGGTTTCATGGAGCCTCCGGTGTCGCTCCCAAAGCCCGATTAATGCCCATCCGTTACGCATCCCCATTAGGCTCGCAGGCCGAGGCCGATGCATTTATCTGGGCAGCGCAACACGGGGCGGATGTTATTTCCTGTAGCTGGGGGCCGGAGGATGGCGCCTGGTGGGATCCACGCGATCCCCTTCATCACACCGTCGTTCCCCTCACGGATGCCCCCCGCCTTGCCATTGACTGGGCCATAACCCATGGACGCAACGGGAAAGGATGCGTGATCACCTGGGCCGCCGGCAACGGTAACGAAAGTGTCGATAACGACGGATACGCCAGTTATGAAAAAGTCATTGCTGTGGCCGCCAGCCACGCCAAAGGGAAGAAGAGCGCCTATAGCGATTTTGGCAAGGCCATTTGGTGCACCTTTCCCAGCAACGACACCGTACTTCCCATACCAGGAATCTGGACCACCGATCGCTCAGGATCAGCCGGATACAATCCCGGGCAGGTCAGTCGAGGCGATGCGGCAGGCAATTATGTGAACGACTTTGGCGGCACGTCAAGCGCGTGTCCCGGTGTCGCAGGGGTCACTGCCCTCATTCTGTCTCGCAACCCGTCCCTGCGATGGGATGAGGTCAAAGATCTGCTCAAGCGCTCATGCGATCAGATCGATCCCACCGCCGGCAAATATGATACAAACGGGCATAGCACCCTCTATGGCTATGGACGGGTCAATGCCAATCGCGCGGTAGAATTGGCTGCACCGGCCGTTCAAACTCCAACCACCGTTCATACCTCTGCCGCCATCGTTCCCATTCGCGATCTTAAGACCTCACGACTCTCTGTCCAAGTGGCAGAAACCACCCTGCTCACCTCCGTCAAGATCGGAGTGGATATTGAACATACCTACATCGGAGATCTGATCATCAAAGTGATACCACCTAAATCGACAGGCGTATCGTCCATTCTGCTCCACAATCGAACCGGAGGAGGCACAGACAATCTCCATACCACCTATGATGTCACCACATCACCGGATCTGATGGCGCTGGTAGGCAAAAATCCCAAGGGGAAATGGTCATTGACGGTTCAGGACAAAGAGAAGCTCGATACCGGGCGCATCTTACAATTCTCGGTGACCCTGGTTTTCTGACACAGGTTATCCGCTAAGAACCAGGGAGGGTGTATTGATCCTCCCTGGTGCCACTGGGGCACAGACATCTCGGGATCGATCACCGCCTGTTTTACTAGCCATAGAAGACATAGACCAAGTGGCCATGCCCCAAGACGAATCCAGTTCCCCCCAACTTGTATGAGAAGGCGCTGGGTGATCGACAACGCCAAGGTTCTTCGAGATTCCGTCACGGAGAAAATCATGTCCCCAGCAAACCGGCAAACAGAAGGCCTCAGCTTTTCCTTCAACCACGATTTCTTCTACAATTCACATTCCGGCTCACCACCCGAGAAGATCACGGCCGGGCAATGACGGATATTGACGCAATCCATTTAACCGATTGTTCCTCTAACATATTTTCTCATGGATGCTTCCACCCCTCACCAATCGTACAACCTGGACATACAAACCCCTGCCGGAGATCTGAAGGCGTCGGTCTCGGTTCCCTCAGGATTCATTCCCATTACTGAGATTATCCCTCTCATGCGGTCCCTTGGTGAACAAGCTCACCAGCTGGCCATCGACAACGCCACTCAAACCGGTGCCACGATTTCCTGTCGAAAAGGTTGTGCCGCCTGCTGTCGCATGATGATTCCCGTGGCCCCACCGGAAGCCTTTGCCCTCACGACGGTCGTTGAAGCACTCCCGTCTCTAAAAAAGGAGCGGTTGCTTGCGCGATTTCAGGCGGCTCAAAAGACCTTGCGTGAGGCCGGTCTGGAGGAAGGGTTGGAACGATTGACCTTCTCAGACGATCAAGTCACCGATGAAGAACTGGAACCCCTCAATCGTGCCTATTATGCGCTTCGGATGCCTTGTCCTTTCCTGGAGGACGAAGTCTGCTCAATCTATGACCAGCGGCCTTCCGCCTGCCGGGAATTGCTGGTCACTTCCCCTGCCGAATTGTGCCAAGACTTGATACGAAACTCCGTCCAACTGATTCCCGCCCCGTTTCGAATCGGGACGGTCCTGAGCAAACTTTGGGCGGATTGTTACCAGGGCCCGGTTCGCCTCATTCCCCTCCCCTTCGCACTGGACTGGGCCAAAGCCCGTGAAAACCGGAACACTCGAGCCGGGGCCGGGCCTGAACTGCTGAGCCGGGCCTTGGATGCCGCCGCGCAATTCTTACAACGCCAATCACCATAAAAGGTATTGAGCACCCTCTCTCTCATTCACCACTCATAACTGCCTCCGCTCCGGCTCACCAGGGGGCAACCAGCGCCCGCAACAGAATGGCAAGAGCAGGTTCAAGCCCTCTGTTGTCCAGTCAGATGTTATTCCCCAGCTTCCATCCGAACTCCGGAAAAGATGCAAGAAAGCCTCTCCCAATCATCACCAGAATTTCAAAAAAAATTGGACAAGTTTTCTTTCATTGGACAGGATGTCTCTTCTCATGATGTTCTTTCAATGATTTTCCCGGTCATATCCCCCAAAAACCCAGGAATTACTCTTGGGGTACAGATCGAAAACTGGCATTACCTTTGCTGTTACTCCTACAAGTAGTAAGCCATGACGGCTTACCTAACCTTAAAGGAGGTGCTCCTGTGAACCAATCAAATCAAAAAGATCCCAAAAAGGGTATGCCAATCGGGAAACCCTCGGCTGCTCCTGGTCCTGCCAAGCCACAGCCAAATCCGGTCAAAAGGCCAATGGGCAAATAGTCATCCTGACAATTCCCCACACCTGCAACTCCCGTCCTTTTACCATCAAGGAAAAGGCCCACCTGTTCAGGGTTGGATGCGAAAGAACGCCAAGAGGGGCCGGAAGGATTCGGCCCCTCTTCCTTTTAGGCAAGAACCACATTCTCGACTTATCAGAAAGCCAAAATGGTCGTGACACAGAGAACCCAACTCAACAATGCTCGATGGCAATCGATCACCCGACCAATGTCTCGAAACGTTGACCCTCTCTGCGGCAGACGTGTGCTTTTCCTGACCTGGCTGCTCTTGGCCGGTTGTGCCGAACCACCCCTCTCACAATGGAACGCAGCCACCCAAGCCCTTGAGGACGCCAAAATGTCAGGAGCCGAAAATTATGCAATTGAGAGATTCACTGAAGCAGAAACGGCGTATCAACGAGTTAAGCAGGAACTGGATCTACAGGGAGATCGGATGCCGCTCTTTCGAAATTATGATCCTGCCATCGCGATGTTGTCGGGAGTCTTGAACTACGCCACGCAGGCCAAAATGGAAGCCATCGCCAATAAAAACGAGAGCAAAACGAATGCCGAGGTGGCTCTCGCCTTTGCCAAACACAATCTTCAAAACGTTCGCGCAATGCTGGCAGAGGTTTCCACCCCCGCAACCGATCACGGAGAGCTCGACCAACTCATCCAAGCCTTCCAGGATACCGAAACACTGCTAGCCGAAACGGAATCCATCATGACACACGAACACTTCATCGACGTGATGACCACCTCCCATTCCGTAGAATTTTTTTCCACTCGGATTCAAGAGCAGATTATCTCTGTCAGACAGCTTGCCGCAAAGCGACAGGTCTCATGATGAAGAACAACACGACGACTCCGCCAACCCGGTTTCAGTTTCCCGGGCGCTGGCGCTGGATGATCACCGTCATGCTGGTCCTCCTTCCAGCGTTGACGTTTGCCTGGTGGGGACACACAGGATATCCCGAGACCTTTCCCTCTCTGGTCGAAGATCTGGACCGGAAAGCGTGGGTCAACGGCGCACAGACCTTGTTTCCTGATCGGTATCAACAATTCCATGATCATGTGCTTGAACTCCGTTCCCGGTGGCGGACGGAAGCCAATCACTGGTGGACAACCGGCGACGCCGAGTATTTCAACCAAACATATCAACAACTGGTAGAAGAAGGCTCCCTGCTGATTGAAGCCTCTCGCCAAAAGATCGCAGCCCTTCGCTTGGAGGTCGTGGAACTCCTTCAGCCCGAACAGGCGCAACTCACACGGTTGCGGGATCTTTCCCATTTGTTCGATTTGGAAGACGACATGCTGGCGCTTTCCCAAGCGGACGGACTGCTACGAGAAAGTGCCTTGCGATTAGAGCACGGACAATACTTGCAGGCGCGGGCGGCTGGAGAACAGGCTCTCGAGCATCTTCGCCGCGTGGAAACCCACGCCCTCACGCAGATGAACCGCTATAGAGACGATGCCCAAATTACGCTCTGGGAACAATGGGTCACGCACACCATCCTACGGTCAACCGCGACAACCGGCACAGCCGTGATTGTGCTCAAGGCTCCTCGTCGCCTGCTCGTGTACCAACGCGGACGGATCATTGCCGACTATCCGGCACGCATGGGATTTTCGGGATTAGCAGACAAGCGATTCGAGGGGGACGGCGCCACGCCGGAAGGCCAATTTCAGGTGATACGCAAAAAAGTTGGAACGGGGACCAAATACTATAAAGCCTTGTTATTAGATTACCCCACGGTTGCCCACCAAAAGCGCTTCCACGAAGCACAAGCCAATGGCCTGGTTTCACGGGATCGGTCCATCGGCAGCCTGATTGAAATTCATGGGGAAGGTCCTAATAACGAAGATACCACCAGCGGCTGCATTGCCTTGGAGAATTCAGCCATGGATGACGTATTTGATCGGGCGAAAGCCGGAATTCCTGTCACCATTGTGGGGGCTCTGAATCAAGACAATGACGTCGTCAACACCTTACGCCAGCTGGAAACACATATTGAGGAACGGACCGAACGGTGGCACAAAACCCGTACCCTTTCAGCCTCATTCACCAGCACCAAATAATATGACACGCTGCCTCTACCGCCATTCACGCGTGACGCTTCTGCTGAGCCTGCTCGTGGTTCTGGCAACCACGCTTGGGGCTTCACCTACTGGCACTCCCAAGCGCGCCACAACCATGATCCCGGTGACGACAAAAACTCAGGGAGAAGAAATCCCGTTTTACCCCTCCTCTCCCGGCCTCCTCGCCACGGCACCAAAGGGCCTCTACCTGGTGGTCGACACGGCTCAAAATCGTGTGTCCCTTCGAAAGGGAAATCGAATCCTCTACAGTGCCGTGGCCTCCACAGGTAGTGGGGCGCGGTTGCAAGATCCTCGCAATCCCACCCATGGGTGGGTGTTCGATACCCCGCGAGGGGTGTTTACCATTTCCAGTAAAATCAAAAACCCCTCATGGAACAAGCCCGATTGGGCCTTCATTGAAGAAGGGCAACCCATTCCAACGCAAACCAAGGACCGGATTGAAACTGGCGTGCTGGGGGATTATGCCCTCGGATTTGGCAAGGGCTATTTCATTCATGGCACGCTGTATACGCGAATGCTGGGCACCAACGTCACCCATGGCTGCATCAGACTCGGTGATGAACCGCTTGAATATGTCTTCCACCACGTGCCTCTTGGCACAACCCTGATTATCTTTTGAAGCGCCTCAATTATTCCTTCACCCCCGCATCGCGGTATGTCGTGGGCCCCTGCTTGCGGTGGGTGCTTCTCCTGACGCTTGTGCAGGGAGCATTCTATACGTCCCTGGGGCTGGCTCAACCACCAAATTCTCCGCATCCCGTCGGACAAGAATTGCCTCTGGCAAAAACCAAGTTTCTCTATGTCATCGTCGATACCGAAAAGAATATCGTGTTTCTGAAAGCACGTGGCATTCCCCTACGAACATTTCCGCTCACGAAAACTGAGTGGATCGGAGACCCTCTCGCCCACTCAACGATTCTTCACCTCCAAACGAAAGATCCATCGGTCTCACCCATGTCCATTTCCCCTCCCTCAGATTCTTCCTCAGAGTCTCCGCCAGAAGATCCCATCACGCCGTTAACCGTCAACGATATGCCCAACCGCTATGAGCTCACCTTTCAAGAACACCTGACCATTCTGGTGCAACCGCCTCACCTCCCCTCCTTCTGGAAAAACATAGGACACCAAATAGCCGGCTGGGGACAGCGGGTCGCAGCCAGAATAGGCGCCTGGGGCGGTTCCCGCCAATACCTGGTCCTCTCACTTGATCCTGCCCAAGCGCAAGCCTTGTATTGGGCCGCCATCCCCCCTATGACCTGTCTGGTGATTTCAGGAAACCCCACAACCCAATAGAGACGGTCCTCGCCTTCAGGAATTGATCGTAAAGATCCTTCCGAATCTCAGAATTTTTTCCAAAGTCTATACAGACCAAGAAAATTGCCGGATGGAATGATCGTCGCAAGAGTCGACCTTCCACACCATCTGAAGGATCGAAGATTGAGTGCCAGATGAAATTAGAAACAGAAGAATCTGAAAAATGGCAACTGAAAAACATCATACCCATTCAGGCGTTGAGAGCGTCACCGGAAACGGATTGACGTGGACATCACAGGGGGGAAAGAGACCGTTCGCTTTGAGCGGCACGGAAGTCGAGAAGGAACAGGATGCGTCACTGACGTGTTTAAGGATCAGGCGTGTTCCGGGCGAATGAGCATGAACAGGTTTTCACTCGTGGTGCGAACGACTATTCTTTTAAGGTGACTTGCAATTGACCATCCTGGATTTTCATATCTTTCACACCCTTCGAAAATTGATCCCAAAACCCGCCTGAGCCCCCAAATTCTTCCACCAGGTTGGTATTTTTGATATCTCCCCACCAGGCGCTGGGGAGCGGAATTCCGCCGAGACTGATCCCGCGCATCGCCACCACCGGCCTCCCATTGGCATAACTGAGCGCAAGTCCGAAATTGAGCTTCAACATCTTTCCACCCACAATAGGCATCTCCTGATTAATGGGGACCACCAGTTGGACACTCACGAGATCGTCTGCCAAATCAACAGCCACATGTCTGGCCATATACGAATCCTTGGCAATCAACGCATTCACCTCGCGCTCCGTTAACTGAATGTGCCGATTGGCATCCTTTTCAGCATACGGCTCCGGCTCAAGGGGCATGTCTGTCGTAGGCGGGGAAGGTTTGGACACGGATGAAGAAGTCGCATTGGTCGTCTGGAGCAGTTGAGCCATTTTGGCATTCAGGACCTGCTGCTCCGCATCGCCCAGTCGGGTAGGCTCAAACATCGTGGCATACACGTACTGGTTGATCCACCATGCGGTACCGAACGCGGTGGCCAACACCGCAAGCCCGACAAAAAGGATAACCTGTTTCCCACTAAACATTCGACGTGAAGCCGCTGCTTGGGGCGTCTCACCATTCATCGCCTCCCCCTTTCCAAGGTGACCATCCGGCAGAATACACGCATGCCGACTTCAGGATTATCAACGCTAGCCTCTCTTGGCTCTTTTGCAGTAAGCTTTCACCGCCTCCTCATGTATTCTACCGCAAATTTTTCTTATCGATACCGTTTGATTAAGCCCCCGGAGAACACAGACGATGGGATTCGGACCGTTTGGAAGACAGCGAGGAATGGGCAGGCAACCCCGTGCACGCATGAGTTGGAAAATGCGGCTCATCCCGCTCGTTTTATTCGCGTTATACGGATTGTATTTTTACGTCTCGAATCAAGAAATCGTTCCGTTGACGGGCCGATCGCAATTGGTGGACATAACCCACGAACAGGAAATGACCTTGGGGTATCAGTCGTATCAAGAAATTCTCAGCCAATCGCAGGTCATTCCAGACGGAGCAATTGTGGATTTGGTCAGAAACATCGGCCGCCGTCTGGCGAACGCGGCAGCCGATGTCGATCCCGGGTTCGAATGGGAATTTAATGTCATTGAATCTCAACAGGCCAATGCGTTTGCGTTACCTGGGGGAAAAACAGCCGTATATACCGGGCTCATTCCGGTTGCGGAAACTCACAGTGGATTGGCGGTCGTCATGGGCCATGAAATCGCCCATGCCATCGCGCGTCATGGCGCCGAGCGCATGGCTCATCAAAAGTTAGTCCAGATGGGAACTCTGGCAGCCACGGTGGCGGTAGGCGATATGGATTACGACACCCAGAGAATGGTCATGGGCGCGTTGGGAGTCGGCGCACAATATGGGGTGCTCCTCCCGTTTTCCCGAGACCATGAATCCGAAGCCGACTATATGGGCTTGTTGTTTGTCGCTCGGGCTTGTTTCGATCCGACCGAAGCCCCGAGACTGTGGGAACGCATGGGAGAAGTCAGCAAAGGCAACCAACCAGCCGAATTCATGTCCACCCACCCCAGCCATGAGACCCGCATCCAACAATTTCAAGAATGGATGCCCGAAGCCCTCGCTCTCCGGGAAAAACACTGCGGCAAGTCGTCCCGCTCCTCATAGAAATCCTCTATCGAAGATATTCAAAATCCTTACGACTCGCCACGTTCTTGAGCCCGACGCCTGCCGTCTGGCCCAAGGAGGGACGCTCTCATCTGCTGACGGGCCTTGTTTGAGCCCTTCGAGAAGACTCAGGACGGGCTCCGCGAGTTGGGCTGCCTCCTCAGGATCGCGTCCGCCCCATCCAATGTGGCCAGGGAGGGCGTCAATGGTTTTGGGCCCTTTTGCCGAAACAAAAGGGCCTCGCCTGCCGGGGCGAAACCCGGCAACGGTCGAACATGCCAATCACACCCAGGTAATAAAATGATGGGCTCAAAATTTGTTGGAAATTATTCAGAAATACTTTTAGGTGGAGGAGGAGCTAGGAGCTAAAAATTGAAGAGCCTCCGCAAACGTCCGATAATCTCGTTGGTCAATTTTTCCGCTGTCGAGAGGGTGCGACACCCAGGGCAACACTGATTGGATTAAACTCCGATACGTGGTGAACCATTGGCAAGCTTTCTGATAGGCATCCTGAACCTCAGGATGATCCTGCCAGGGCTTGAGGTCAAGTTGATCGTTAAAGAGAATTTCCAGCCAAAACAACCGTCTGGCCCGAGGGACTTGAAGAATTTCCTCAACAGTATTTAACCCCGTATAGGCCGGTAAAATTTTGAGGAGATGAGATGAGGAAGAAGTCGAGTTATTCTGCATACCAGCAAGTGTAAGCCAATGGGCCCTTTCCATCAAGCTCAAACTCTGGTTCCGATTGCAGAGGCACAACCGGATTTTCTCGTTCTGCTACATAATTCCTGCCGTAGGGAAAATGCTTGACATCGCAAAGGGTTGCATCTAGATTTTATTGCAACTGCCGCATACGATGAACCATCTAGTCTTTCTACCGCAGTGTATCCCGCTTAAAAGGAGTGTATGCGAGTCATCGTTCTAGGTGCCGGTGCCTCACACCATGCAGGCTACCCGCTTGCTTCAAGCCTTCTCACCAAAGTCGAGGAACATGTCAAATGTTCAAGTAGGGTGGACATCAAACGGGATTGGTCCAAATGGGTGAGTTTCCGAGACTTATGCCCGGATTATCTCCAATTGGTGGTGAGGAACAACAACCCCGAAGTCGTCTTTACCCTACCCTCTCTCCTTAGAATTGCTGCGAAGGCTGAGGATTCATATCGGATTCAAAAAGCCTTCAACGGAGCCGAAATTTCCGAAGTGGAAGAGCAAGCAGGAATGCACGAACAGTATCACGATTCCCCCGGCCGCCAATTCCTTTCCCAAGCTAGTATTGCACTCACTCATCTTTCGCGCGCCCTCGATGGGTATTTCCTCGATCATCACATGGAAGACGGGCAACACCGTAGTAAATTTCGAAGAAAACCTCTCAGCAATCTTTTCTCTCCCCTTCAGCCTGGAGATGTCATTATCACTCTAAACTGGGATACCACCGCCGAAAGAACCCTTGCAGAAAACAAGAAATGGAGTCCACTCGATGGATACGGATTCTCTAAGAATCTCGACATTGATTCCCCAGCCAGCTCAAATTTACCTGTGCCAGACTATTTGGCTACGAGTGTTGTAAGGGTTCTCAAACTGCACGGTTCGGTTGGATGGTATACGAATGGCGATAGTGTATCCTTCGAAAATTCCACATATCTCAATGAGTTTGCCTATAACCACGAAGATCGAACTGTGCTCCTAACCGATCCAGAATACTCCTATTCTCACGGTATTAACCAACTCCTTGTTACCCCTTCCTTTATCAAAAATCTTACGCATCCCATTCTTGTGAAGGTCTGGGGAGCTGCCCATTCAGCACTTGAACAGGCAGATGTCGTTGACGTTTGGGGTTACAGCTTGCCTGAGGCGGACGGCGCGGCAAGAGCATTGTTTCTTGGGTTAAAGACACGATTAAATTCCGGAAAGGTTCACGTGACCGTCCATGATCCCTGTAATGCCACTAGAGAGCGTTGGCTTCATTGCCTCGGGGATTTAATACATACTAAAGACGAAGGACTGAGTTCACTCTATAAAACAAAATTGGCGTAGCTACAATACGAACAGACAGGAATTAAACAGATTTAATCCATTAGAGCAATAATTTTGGGATACGGGAAAGAGTAGTCCAACAGGCATACGAGTATGAACACAGGTCAACTTATTGTTTTATGGTACGCAGGCCTGATGATTTCTGGGATCATGTTTTTCAACGCATTTAAATCGGAAGATTTTTGGTATCTAATGAGTGGAATTGCTGTTTTAGCGGGTGTATTAATTTACACTCTCAAGGAACATCCTAAAGCAAACAAAGTTTTGGTATTTTTGTGGGTAGTAGGTCCCTTCATCCTTCTAGCGTTTTATTATCTGCGGCAAAATCCAATTACCTGAAAAAGAAATCAAAGAGGCACCCTCTGCGCCTCGACTATTATCAGCATCTTCAGTTTAATATGAAATTGCTTTACCTTATTCTTTCAGTCCAAATTAGACACCACTAATCAAGCCGATAAATTCCCAACTTCTCATTCCCTATCTTGGTGAAATATCCATCAATAAGCTAGATGGGAAATATTGTGGAGATATCGAAGCGACGTCAAACTCCCTAGAGAAATAAAAAATCCGTGAGGGGGTGGAAAATTTTCCCTCCCCAAGGTTATCTGACTCTGAACCACATACATGAAAAAGGATCTCTCAGGCCAACTGGTGTTTTCGCCGAGCGATCTTATCCGCTATCTGGCCTCGCCGTTCGCGTCATGGATGGACCGATACGCCTTGGAGAATCCCGGCGCCGTCACGCCTGATGCGGAAACCGAGGATGGACACCTGATCGCACAGACCGGCGCGCAGCACGAGCGCGCGGTGCTCGAAAAATTCAAATTGTCTGGTGCCAACGTGGTCGAGGTTCCAAAGACCGATCCTGGCGTTGCCCGGACAACGACCCTCTCCGCAATCAGCGCAAAAGTCCCCATTATTTATCAGGCGTTTTTGGAACATGGGCAGTTCGCAGGGTTTGCCGACTTTCTTCTGCTCGATGAATCGGGACACTACCAGGTGTGGGACACGAAACTGGCCCGTTCACCCAAGCCCTATTATGCGATTCAGCTGTGCTGCTACTCGGACATGCTCGCCGCCGTCACCGGCGCTCCGATGCCCGAACATTTCGGGCTCATCCTTGGCACAAAGGATCGAATTGAGTTTCGCCTCGAGAACTTCATCCACTACTACCGCCGCATCAAAACGAATTTTCTGACCATGCACAACGGCTTCACCGGGAACATCACCGAACGCCCGGAACCACTTCCACGAGCTGATCACAGCCGTTGGACTTCCTATGCGGAGAAGTTCTTCCACGACACAGACCATCTCGTGCAGGTGGCGGGAATCACCGTGGGTCAGATCAAGAAGCTGAAGAAGGGTGGTATCGCCACAGTAGCCGATCTCTCAACGGCGTCAGGCACGTCCATACGCAAACTGACTGCCGACTCACTGGAAAAACTCGTGGCCCAGGCGCGACTTCAATGTCAGACCCGTGCCGACCGGATCGGGAATCCCGATGCCCCGCCGCGCTACGAAGTCCTGCCTTGCACCGGGGCGAATGGCGAACCCGTGGGCCTCGCCGCTCTTCCGCCCGATCATCCGGCAGATGTCTTCTTCGACATGGAGGGGTATCCGCTGGTTTCCGGCGGACTGGAATATCTGTTTGGGGTCTGCAGTCGGAACGGACAGCCGGATTCTTTTGAGTTCATGGACTGGTGGGCACATAACCGTGAGGAGGAACAACTCGCATTCGAAGGCTTCGTGGATTGGGTCTTCAACCGATGGGAGAGTAACCCCGGCATGCACATCTACCATTACGCTCCCTACGAGGTCAGCGCGGTGCGACGGTTGAGCACCCGCCACGACACCCGTCAGGACGAGGTGGATGCGCTGCTCCGGAACGAGGTGTTCGTTGATCTCTTCCAAATCGTCCGCCACGGCCTGCGCTTCGGCGAGGACAGCTACTCCCTTAAGACGGTGGAACGCCTCTACCGACCGAAACGCGCCACTGAGGTCGCCACGGCGGCTGACTCGATCGTTCAATACGCCCGATGGCTCGAAAGCCAACAGCCGGATAATTGGAACCACAGCCCCATCCTGAAAAACATCCGCGACTACAACCAGGACGATTGCACATCCACGAGTGAGTTGCTGCAGTGGTTAAAGACGGTGGTGGTCGACCATCAGATAACTGCTACACACGCAAATTCCGAATTGGCTCCGTCGGCGCCAAAAGAATTACCGCCGGAAGTCGTCGCGCGATTGGACACCGCTGCAAAGCTTCGCACGCAGGGCGATGCCATCTCCGGGGTTCTCGCTGATTTAATTGATTTTCATCGCCGGGAAGAAAAGCCCATGTGGTGGCGCCTGTTTGACCGCGCCAAGGCGACGTCCGAAGAACTCCGCGATGAGCCGGCCTGCATTGAGGGCATTCGAGCCATCGGATCGCCTACGCCCGAAAAACTTTCGCTCGTGCAAACTTACCGTTTCGATCCGTCACAGGAGTGCAAACTTGCTGCCGGTGACAGATCAAAAGTAATGTTCACCTACAATCTGAATGCGAAGTTCACGCTCACGGAGCTGGATGCGTCCAAGGGCAGTCTTGGCCTCAAGATCGGCAAGAAGGGTTTGACCGAGAAATGTGCAGGCGCGTTCCCTCAAGAGGGTTCACTACTTCCGGACGAGCATGTCTCAGCGACGGCCATTCAGCTTGCGCTGACGGAAGTGGTTGCCAGGCATCTATCCAACAACCTCGATGCCCCCGTGGCCGCGCTGTTGAACCGTGTGCCGCCCGTAACACCTCTACAACATGCTGATGAAACGCCAACCGAAGCCGCCAAACGGATTGCTGGGTCGATGGCCGGTGGATGCCTGGTCATCCAGGGGCCTCCAGGCACGGGAAAGACGTTCACCGCCTCACAGGTTATTACCTCACTTCTCGCTTCCGGCAAGAAGGTCGGTGTCGCCTCCAACAGCCACAAGGCCGTGACCAATCTTCTCACCGCCTGCGGCGACGCCACCAAAGAGAGCGGCTCTCAGCTCCACGGAATGAAAGTCGGAGGTGACGCCGAGGATCCCTTGTTTACCTGCAATCCCGGTTTGCACTACGTCCAAGACACTGGCACCGCACACCAGGCTTACACCGGTGGCGTTGTCGGCGGAACGGCCTGGCTCTTTACCCGACCCGAGTGGGAAGGCGCGCTCGATTTCTTGTTCATCGATGAAGCGGGGCAGGTTGCCCTGGCCAACGCCATTGCGATGGCTCGATGCGCGAAGAACCTTGTTCTCCTCGGTGACCAGATGCAGCTCGAACAACCCGTGCAAGGCTCCCATCCCGGCGATGCCGGGCTTTCCGCCCTGCAGTACGCCCTCAAGGACATGGACGCCAGCCAACCCGACTCCCCTATCATGCATGCCGTGGTACCTCCGGACTATGGGCTTTTTCTCGGCGAGTCCCGCCGGATGCATCCGGCAGTCTGCCGCTTCATCTCGGAGAGCATGTATGAGGGCCGCCTTGGGTCACATTCCGACTGCGCCCGGCAGAAGATCGTGGTCCCGCCCGGTGCCAACGGCCTCATCACCTGCGAAAGCGGGATCCTCTTCAGCGGCGTCGAGCACGATGGCAACATCCAGCAGAGCGATGAGGAGATTGAACGGGTCACGGCGATTTACCACGAGCTGCATGGACGTCTCTACACCGACAAGGATGGCATCACCAAGCCACTGGCACTAGAGGACTTTCTTTTCATCGCCCCCTATAACGCCCAAGTTCGCGCGCTGCAGGTCGCCCTCCCCGACGACGCACGCATCGGAAGTGTTGACAAGTTTCAAGGGCAGGAAGCCCCGGTCTGCATCCTGTCACTCTGCTCCAGTTACGGTGAATACGGTTCACGCGGACTGGCCTTCATTCTCGACCGCAACCGTGTAAATGTGGCGATCTCCCGCGCAAAATGCATGGCAGTGGTGGTTGCTGATCCCCGTATTGCCGGCACCCCTCCCGGCTCCCTGGACGACATGAAACTCATCAATCTGTTTTGCAAATTAACCGATGCCTCCGCCTCGACATGAACCCATAACCGCCGCTATCTGCATCAAGACTCTTAAGAACCTATCTGAAAAGAACGCCCGTTTTGAAACTGAGATTTTCAGGGAGGAAGCTTACGACAAACAGAATCAACAGAAGCAGTGGAATGCCTATAAAACCCTTACGCCCAGGAGCCTGTCTGACTTTGGGGATCGATAGCGAAGTCCGACAGGCTCCTAGAGCCATCGACCATATTGAAGGGAAAACCATGGGAGGAAAAGTATCTAATTCGATATATGGAGTATCTAAACAGATACATTTCGTCACCCATTCATTGTGATTTCTATAATCCTGGAAGCGAATTTTTCTGATGCATCGCAAGCAAGTTGGCTCATTCCTACCAATCTCCTCACGTTAGGCCTCTGACTTGCACTTTCATCGAGTATCGAATCTGAAATTTACAGTACTACACCATTGATGGTGGTAGTGGGCCCTTCGACAGACTTGTATGGTGTTTTGGTGCGCATTCTTGAGAAGCTACGAGGAGCCGGGGTGGAGGGACATCGACTGGCATCTGCCGCACGGCGGACAGACTTCCTGAGAACTCTCCCACCCACACCACAAACGTCGATGAGGAATCTCGCGGCAGGGACCCTGACCGCCGATTTACCCGCAAGCTCACGTCGGTGTGTGCCACCCCAGCGTCATTCATTTACTTCTTGGAGGAGGGTACGATCATGCAAACCTTTCTGAACGTTGGCGTGGATGTGGCCAAAGACGCCGTCGTGGTGGCGTGTGCCGAGCAACGTTTTCCGGTCCAGAGTGTTCCCAATCAGCGGGCCCCGTTGCGGGCTTGGCTGAAGTCGCTCCCCGCCGGTAGCCGCATCGGCTTGGAATCCACCGGTGCCTACCACGAATTACTGGCTGACCTGGCGCAGGCCCAAGGTTATACCGTCTTCCTGCTCAATCCCTTAGAGACTCGGCACTACGCCAAGGCCATGGGCACTCGGGCCAAAACCGACCGAGTGGATGCGGAATTGATTGCGCGGCTCATCGCACAAGAGCACACGCGCTTGCGGGCCTACACGCCCCCTACGGCCAACCAACGCAAGCTCGATCGGCTGATTCGACGGCGGGCCACGATCGTCCGCCTCAAAGGCACGCTCAAGCTGACGATGGACAATCTGGGCGGCTTTGCCGCCGAACTCAAGGCGGTGATGGGCAAACTGGATGCCTTGATTGCCAAGATTGATGCCGCCATGGCCGCGCTGGCCGCCTGTTCGCCCCAACACCAGGAAGCACAACAGCGGGTAGAAACCATTGTGGGAGTCGGGCCCGTGGTGGGCATCAGCCTGACCAATACGTTAGAGCGCGTACCGTTCCGCAAGGCGGATGCGTTCGTGGCCTTCATTGGCTTGGATCCGCGGGCGAATGACTCGGGACACAAAGCCGGGCGCCGACGGTTGTCCAAACGCGGCCCCGCCGAGTTGCGCCGCTTGCTGTTTAACGCCGCGATGTCGGCCATCAAAACCAAAGTCTGGAAACCGATCTACGAGTCTTACCGCACTCAAGGCTGGAGCACGACTGCCTCATTGGTGATCATCGCTCGTAAAATCGCCCGAGCCGCCTGGTCTATTCATCATTACCACACAACCTTTAATCCAGAACGGATTACAAAATGCTTGGCATAAACCATAGAATCTCAGGAAAAGCGAGTGTTTTCCCATGCCCTCTTTCTCATAAACGCCTAGTAAATGGTTCCATCCGAGAAACGACCTGAGCAAAGGGTAACCCCAATAACTCACAGAGGAGTCACCCCTGGAGATGACCCCAATGAATCTCATAGAATGTGGTACTGGCCTTCTTGAGGTAAGCACCAAAAGGTAAGGCATCATGAGGAAAAATATTCTGCTCATTTCGATCATGATGGTGGGACTGTGGGCCATCCATTCGCCTGGCTTCCCAAAAGATTCATCCTATTCTTCCAGCTCACACCCTTCCCGCCCTGATGTGATCTCCCTTTCTTGTCTTCGCAATCTCGATCATACCCTGACTCCCTCACAATTAGTCGGCAAATATATCTGGTTTTGTGCCACCGCAGGGAATGCCCGATTCTTTTCCTATACCTATCCGCAACGGTTAGGAATTCTCATTGATTGGTATCGAGTACTCAACACCGATGACCGGGATGATCGTTTTGAAAATTGGGGTCTGATCAATGATCCGGACTGTTGCAAGCCCGGCGACCCTGATTGCCCCGCTCGCCACCTCACGTATGATGATACATATGGATTTGACTGGTGCCCCGGCGATGAAGCGTTACTTCCCTTTGTCGGTAAACCGTTGACAGCTGAAGGCCCGGCCTATCGAGATCCGGGGTGTGACCTTCAAGATGCTCCTGGCGATTCACTCGGTGCATTCTCCCCTACACAGGATCATCGCCAATCTTCTTGCGATTTAGCCTTTGGCACTTCAACGGGAGCCTTAGGATTTCGAAAATTTCCCAATCCTCGCTTTGATCGACAAGCCTGGGTCACGGTTAATGGGGAGGCTGGAACGTGGAAGGGGTACCAAGCACGATTGAATGACGCCTCCATTGAACCACCATTTTTAATCGGAATGGCCTGTGGGGCCTGTCACATTGCTTTTGATCCTCTTCATCCCCCTACCAATCCAGCCCACCCGGAATGGAAAAATATTTCGGGAACCATTGGGAATCAATACGGAAGGATGTCCCAGATATTTACTTCCGGAATGCCGAAGAACAGCTTAGAGCAGCAAGTATTTGCTTACGCCAGGCCCGGAGTGGTGGACACGTCGGCGATTCCGACCGATTCCATCAATAATCCCGGGACGATGAGCGCCATTATCAATCTTCCCTCTCGCCCCCTCTTTCTGGAAACCGTCACCAAATGGCGAAAAGTCAGCCAATGTTCCAAGGACTCGCATCCAGATACGTGCTGGTGTGAATTTCCAGATAAATGTTGGATACGAGGAACCCAACAAGAATGGGTCCCACACATTCTTAAAGGCGGGGAAGATAGTATCGGGCTCGAAGAAGCGTTACAACGCGTCTACATTAATATCGGCAGTTGTGGGGAAGAGGCCTGGGTCAACCATCTGACTGATCCCTTCCAGCTTGATCCACATCAACGGAATTTTGGACAAACGCCCTTCCAGATAGCGCAAGCCAGACGCGATTGCCCTCATTTTCGAGCCATTGAGGACCGGCGGTCAGATTTAGCGAATTTCCTTCTCACGGCCCGGCCAACCGATCTGTACGTAGCCAGAGGGTTAACGGACCCAGAGGATCTAGAAGAGCAATTGGATCAGGAGTTTGGAAAGGACGCGGTCAAAAAAGGACGAGATCTTTTTCGAACGCATTGTACGAGTTGTCACTCCAGCCAGAAGATTCCAGCAGAACTCATCCAGGACTTCCGACAACCTTCTCCCAATGTCCTGCACCAGGACATTCGTCTTGATTGGCTCGGAAAGGATACCCTGATCCCCGCGACCCAGGTGGGAACGCATTGGTCACGCGCCCTCCATACCAATCATATGACCGGACATATCTGGGAAGAATTCAACGCAGATTCTCTTCGCCAGCAAAAGCCTCCTCCTAGTTTTCCAGATCCCGTGGACGGGGGAAGGGGCTATTACCGCAATATCTCCTTGTTGAGTGTGTGGGCACATGCACCCTTTTTGCACAATAATGCGATTGGACCTGAATTGTGCGGACAGCGTGGCAAAGATTCGACTGGGAAATGGAAAGACGCTCTTTATCGGTCCCCCTATGTCACGATTCCCCCTCAAAGCGATCAAGACCCCATTCCCGTGCCGCACCCACAGGACTGCTGGCCGTTTGATCCCAGCGTGGAAGGCCGCTATCAACTCTTCAAAGCGTCCATGGAGAGCCTGCTCAATCCCGAGAAGCGGATCCCAAAAGTCACGTTGCTCGATGAGGACATCCCCTTGCCTGTCCTTCCAAAACTGAACATTCATCCCCTGACCCGAATGCCAATAGCCTTCACTCTCTCTTTCTCCAAGGGGTTCCCCGCCGCGAAACTGGGAAATTTTAACTATAAACTGTTCATCCAGGATCTCAGGGAATTTTTGAAGAACCCTGATTCTCCGATCATTCAGGATATCGCCTCTGAATTCCACACCATGAAAAACGCGCTCACTGAGAACCCTCACCAAATCCCGATCCACACGATTCGAAAAATTTTCAAAGGGAAGTTGCGGCGATATCTCAGCAGCTCTGCCCTCATTGAAAATGAAGGCCATCCTTTTGGTGGAACACTTTCTTCTGAGGAGAAAGGCTACCTCACCGCGTTTTTGGCTACGCTGTGATTGTCCTGTTGAATGCGAGAACGTATGACTCAAGATCACCTCATCCAAAAAGTTTTTTGGTTCGTTGTGGCGTTAAATATGTGGGGAATAGGAATGTCGGGCCCTGCCCTCACCGCTCAAAGTTATGCACAAGCTTCTGCCATGCAACCCGGTACATCCTCTCCTTCAGACATTTATTTCGCCCCTGTGGCTGAGGGGGACGCTCCCTCAATAGATTTTGCTCAGCTTGACCATCAGCATCCGCTCACCCTCACTCAACGGATTCATCTCACACCTGAGTTTTTGCAAACTCTATCACAAGAACATCTGGATCAAGTTTATGCTCGCTTAACGGCCGGCACTATTCCTGATGGAGCCCTCGATGGCATTGCTTTTTTACCACAACGACAGCGGGATCCTTTTGAGGTGGCTACACAAATACTAGGCAAGATGACTTCGCCTCACACTGAAAAATATTTCACACTCATTCAAAACTCCTGGACAGAGCTTTGGAAAGGGAAAGTTTTCGATCGTAGTCAAAAAAGCCTACAAAACCGCGTCAATCTCACGCTGATCCACAGCATGGCCCCTCTCCTAGGCGAACAGTTTGCCCAACGGGTTCAACAGCTCCCAAAGGACTCTTTGTTGTTTCCAGCTAAAGTGTACTGCGGGCAAAGCAAGCTCGATAGTCGACGAGAGTCAATTATCCTAGACTATGCGTACACAGATGACCTCCCTCACTATCGAGAAGGGATTGATTATTTGGCCGGTCGCAACGGGTTGGAAATTCGCGACGAACTTCGCATGCTTCGGCCAGGATTTTACTTGGGACGAGCCTATATGGGGAAATTCTTTTTGATCAATTTCACTTTAATGAATCATGCCATCGCTCAGGATTGGGAACGACAAGTCACACGGCAGAACTCGCTCTCCACCACTCAGCCGGTCTTTCAAGAAGAATGCAGGACCGGGAAACACGACGCCAAACACCCAGGCGGGTAATCACCATTTCCAGAGTACACGTCAATGGAGATTCAGAGAGTCCAGACAACCCGATTTTCCTCCTGGAAGGCACATGCCGGTGTCTTCCTCATTGCCTGTGTTCTGATCCTGGAGCTTCTCCCCATTTTCGGGGTGAGTGAGGACAAGCGTGTGTGGGCCAATGCTCACGCCTCGGAAGATTTTTCCCGGCCAACCTGGGTTGTCGACCCGACCAATCCTGGAGAAGATACCCCGCCAGTGGGGCGTTCACTATTTGATCTTCTCGTTTCCCGACAGGATGGAGAACACCTGATCTATGATGTCCCATTTCCCTTTTCCGCGTTGCTTAAAAAAATTGAGACGACCGTCGGCTCAGAGAGATCGTCTTCACTCTTTACGGTGCTCCTGGTTCCATTCGGTCGCTCGCTTCAACGTCATGCCGCTCAACCTGACTTTTTCCGTTTCCCCCGAGTCCTCGCCACCGTTGCGACCGAAGCAGAGACTGACACCACGTTCCCGAGTCTTTATCTCAAAGACAGATTATTTTTGGCCTATCAGGAGAAAGCCGCGATTGTCGAGGTCATTAGTTACAATGAAGCCGCAGGTCGGTTTGAATTTCAAATTGTCCGCAATTTCCAACCGGGGACATCGCCTGAAGTACTTTACGCCAATCGAAAAGTTTGTACTGTCTGCCATCAAAATCACGCACCCATCTTCCCTGATCCGTTGTGGAATGAAACAAATGCCAACCCCGCCATCCATGCGTTCTTGCAATCAGCCCAAAGCCCATTTTCCTCTCTTCCCCATGGAGTGGATATGGCTTCCGCATTTGACGTCGCGACAGATCGAGCCAATGAGCTACTCGCCTATGACAAGCTCTGGCAAGAAGGATGTGACGCTCCGGTCTTCCCTCTGCAATCGATCGAATGTCGTGGCAACCTCTTTATCCGTGCGCTCCAACAACGTCTCAGTGGGAGCAGCCCCCTTCTTACGCGTTCGTCTTCTCAACAATATGCGCTCCTCTCCCCACTTCCACAATTATGGAAAGCACGATGGCCCCATGGCTTATGGATTCCCAATCCGAATATACCTAATCGTGTACTGGCAGATTTCCTCCCTACTATTGCTCCAGAGGCTTCCGGGCTCTCCCCTTCCCTGAGACCTATGAATAGCCACGCGTTCCTTCATCCCTTGATGGATCCAGCCACTCCACGACCAGCTCTGACCACCTGGACCTTTTCGCCTCCTGACGATACCTTCCCTTTGATTCAGGTGATGACCGGTCTGTCGAATCTTTTCTCCGCGGCTGACATCCAACAACTCGATCAGCAACTGGTGAACCTTGGCCAACAGCAGCACAGACCAGCCATGGACTTTCATAGCGATTGCCACACATCCATTCATACAAATTCTGAGAGCGGGGTTCATCTGAAGATGCAGTGCCACCCCTCCCCCACCTCCCAGGTCGAGCCGGGGCAATCCTTTTCCCTCACCGGTCGTGTATCGTTTGACCAGGGCCAATTCCAAACGGGCACGCTTTCTCATTTACAGATCGGCCAGGGAGAAGACCACGCCCATGTGACCATCCAAGACGCGTCGTTCCGGGAGGAAGGCACCCGAGGGCTGTTGACCTTGCGTATGACTCAATCTCCTTCAGGACTTCACGCCCGGACCAACGATGGCAATCTCATTCAATCGATTGATCTCACTTGGGACATGCCTCTCACCGAAACGGGAGTCTCTCAGGAGAGTACCGTCGTTAGCAGAGGGACGCTCAAGACTCTCTCTGACTTTTCCCTGGTGCAGGAGGCGGTGCAGACAATGCAAGAGGAAACGCTCAAGTGGCAAACTGATGTCTTAGGCCATGTACCCTTTCGCCGGGGAAAACTGCTCGCAACCCTCTTTCAGTATCTTGGTCTTCCTGAAGGAACCTGGTGTTGCGAATCCCAGGCGAATTTCCCACCCGTGGTACTGGAGGCCCATCCTTCCCACATCAACATTGCCGATAGTACGGACACCCTCTCGACCCCATTTCACCTTTTAGATAAATATTGTGGAGACTGTCATCATGGGGTGGATCCTGCTCCCCCGAATTTTTTACATGGTTCTATAGATCAGATAGGGGAAAATCTGGCACAGTGTGCCGAACGAATGTATGTTCGCCTCAGCATGTGGGATGTCGCTCCGGCTCAACGCGGCCTATCCCCTATGCCTCCAGCCACGGCATTACCTCGATTGACCACTGGATCCAGCCATTGGCCACAGCAAGAGGAGGCCCGGTTGCTCAAACAATATTTCCTCAAACTCCTAGAAGAGCAAGGCAAATCCCCGCCTTCAATAGCGGACCTGAATCCCCCACGCTATGATGGGCTCTCTCAGTGCCTTTCTCCCTCAAATCTCATGGTGCCAGATTCACCTTCTTCGTAACCAACCCATGAACCCGACCCCACCCATTGTGCTTTTATCGAAAGACCACACGATTCTGGAAAGACCGCGAATGGAGTTCCGTCCGTTCGGCATAGAGAAAGGCCGCAAGATCCGTGACGTCACTGGTGTGAAAGTTAATGCCTATATCACTTATTTGGAAGAAAGCATCGCACGAAAACAGGGCGCCCAAGCGGGAACAGAAGCCGTCCAAACATTATGCACCTTGTTGAATGCGCGCATCTCTGATCCCACATACCACGTCACGCCTTCTTTTCTTGGGAATGTCTGGAATAGCTATTCCTATGAGTTTGTCTGTTTCCTCAGCGAGTTTTGCATCCTTCTCTCAGAGGATCCGACATTTCAATTTCACGCCGGAAAAGCCAAGTTCATTTCTCCTGTCATTCAGACCCTCGGACGCCCGTTTTCTCTTCCACAAATTTTCAAAATGTTCCCGCATTTTGGGCAGAAGTTTGCGAAAGATTCTATCGAGTTTGGCGTCGGAAAAGTGACTGATCGTTCAGCCATTCTCCGGATGAAATTTACCGATCATATCTATGAACAATTTGGTCCCTATCGCCGACGGTGTGCGGAACAAATCTGTCAGGCCTCTCAAGCTGCGCTGTCCGCCGTCCCGCAAGACATCCACCACCAAGGCTATGCCGCCATTACAGAACGGCAATGTATCGCAAAAGACGATGAATGGTGCGAATGGGAATTCACCTGGACCCAAAGAAAAACCTTTCCTGTGATCTGGTCAATGGGCGGTCTTGTTGCCGGGCTTCTGGCCTTTCTCTACCTCCAAGTCTGGCATCCCTCCTTAACCATTCTCGAATGTGCGTTGTTGACCTTGGCTCCCACAGGCCTGGGATGGCTCGCCATGGTCTACCGACTAAAGAAGCACAGGATTCAATGGGATCAGTTAATCCAGGAACAACTCGAAACCGTTGAAAGGCAGCATGAGGAACTTCGTGAATCGTATCTGGATCTGGAGCAAACCAGTGTAGAACTTCGCCGAACCGTGACCCAGCTTACGGTTCTCCATGAGGCTGGATTGCTCTTTAGTTCTTCCCTGGACCGTGAGACCGTGATTCACCATATCTTGGCGGTCCTTACCAAAAAATTCAATTATGAACGCGCCATGCTCTCCTTTTATGACTCCGCTCGCAAGGTGGCGTATGATGCGCGCCTTGCCGGAGTCTCTGATGAAGTCGCGTCAGAAATTCGATCCATGGAAATTCCTATTACCACGCGGACCAGTTTGGAAGGAAAGCTGCTGTTGCAAGGTCAGCCCATTCTCATTGAGGACATTCATGCTCCACAGATTTGGTCGGAACTCCATCCCTTGAATCAGAATGCCGCCAACATGCTTCAAGTGAAATCCCTGGTGGGCGTGCCGATTATCGTGAAAGAGCAGATCATCGGATGCTTGGTGATTGATCGCAACGTGGCGCCCCCCCTCAACCACCATGATGTGGAGATCATGTTGACCTTTGCGGCTCAAGCTGGTCTGGCATTGGATAACACCAACGCCTACCAACAAATTGCTGAACTCAATGCCAATTTGGAAGAACGGGTTCAAGTACGAACGAAAGAATTAGAGGTGGCCAATACTCAACTTCAAGAACATGACCGGTACCGTTCTCAGTTTGTCGCGCATGTCTCCCATGAACTTCGAAGTCCGTTAACGAGCATGAAAGGATTTGTGGAGAATATGGTAGACGGGTTAACCGGGCCAATCAGCCAGAAACAAGAGCAATATCTCACCCGCATCCAAACCAATATTGGGCGACTCACTCACATGATCGTGGACCTGTTGGACCGGGCTAAGCTGGAAGCAGGCAAAATGGAGGTGAGCATCAACACGGTACTGATTGTCCCCCTGGTAAAGGACATTGTTGAACAGTTCCAACCGTTGGCTTACGCGAAAGGGCAACAGTTAACACTCTGGGAACCTCCGTCCCCGCTGACCGTCCTGGCCGATGGCGATAAGGTCAATCAAATAGTAAATAACCTGATTGAAAATGCCATAAAATACACTCCTCACGGGGGGGCAATTTCTGTCAAAATCCGGCCAGACCATAACCAACGTGTCGAGATTTCGGTCACGGATACTGGTGAAGGTATTCCGCCCCTTGCGCTTCCCCACATTTTCACCCCTTTTTTCAGAATTAAACGGAACCGTCCTCTCTCGATTCAGGGTTTAGGCTTGGGCCTCTCGATTACCAAGCAATTGCTTGAGCTTCAACATGGGACTATTGAGGTGAGTAGCCAAGAAGATCAGGGAACCACGTTTACCATTACCCTTCCGCATCACGCACCGCCCACGACCACACCAACACGACCTCTTGATAACAATCGCATCTTAGTGGTCGATGATGACCCGGATATTTGCGAGTTTCTTGTGGACCGATTAAAAGGGGAGGGATTTCAGGTAGATTCGGCATCGAATGGGCAAGAAGCCCTTCTCGCGACAGCCACAACGGCCTTTGCGGGGATTTTTCTGGACATTGGCCTCCCGGATATCAGTGGATTGGTTGTCTTAGAACAAATACGTGTCAACCATCCCAGGCTTCCCGTCATTATGGTTACCGCCACAAAAGCTGAAGATCGCGCCAAATCTGCTATGGAAAAAGGGGCGAATGCCTATCTTCTCAAACCTCTAGACCCGACACAGTTTTCGTATGTTCTTCGCGAGTGGTTTCAAGCAGATAAACAGCCCACTCCTTAATCTTTTTCCAGCCTATCGACCCTTCCACACTGCCTATTAGGATTTGGAAGGATTCTGAACCCGACAAGGCCCAATCTTTTGGCACCCCAGCTAAGGACTTGTCCTTCCTAAAATCCAACGTTGCTGAAGCCGCTTAAATACGCTAGATTCCCCTCCAACAAAACCACTTTCAAATTTTCGCTCCTTAAAAATAATTCTTCCTTACCCAACCGCCCATTTAAAGAAATCTCTTGGTCATAGTAAGGAGCCAGACCCAGCAGTGGACCCCGAGGAACTCAACCCAGTTAAAGAGGAGAATATCTTGAAGATTTTGCTTCACAGCATTTGAGATTATCCAGACAGGCCACGCATACGATAGAATTGCCTCTGAGAACTTGTTGGCTGAGGGGACATTCCCATTGTGAATTCCAATAAATTACGATGATCGTGCGCTTCATGTTTTGACGTATAATTCTCTATTTTCATGAGAGGAAGACGTGCCCAACACCTTAGCCCACATCGGAGTGCAAGGCGTTCTGAATCAGATTGTTAAACCTGGGATCGACCCCAAATTGGTGTGCCTGGGTTGCTTGCTTCCAGACATCCCATGGATCTTCCAAAGAGTCCTGATTGGAATCTTGCCGGGAAGCGATCCTTATACCATTCGACTCTACTGTATCGCTCAAGCATCCTTATTCGTCACGTTGGTGTTATGCGGGGCCTTGGCCTTCCTTTCAAAAACGCCTAGAACAGTCTTCCTGATTCTCGGACTCAACGTTCTCCTTCATCTCGTGCTTGATGCGCTTCAAACCAAATGGGCCAATGGCGTCCATCTCTTTGCCCCACTATCATGGGACTTATGGAATGTGGGGTTATTTTGGCCGGAAAGTCTTCCAACCTATATCATGACAGGGAGTGGCTTATTCTATATAGGATGGCAATGGCGAAAGGGGATATCACAGCCTCTCCCAATCTCGCCCTTGTCACCTTTCAAAGTGGCGATATCGGCGTCGTTACTCATGTTGTATTTCACGTTCCCTTTGGTCCTTTTAGAAGGACCTCGAAACGCCAATAACCATTTCGTCCAAACTCTTGAAGAAACCGAGACCAGGCCGGGGCGTCTTCTGGAACTGGATCGGCCATCTTATATGAAAACTTCCGCAGGAGATATGATTGGGTTATTCAATGGTGAAAAAATCAGCACCACTCAAGAGATTCTGGATCACTCAGCTATCGTTTCGGTTCGTGGACGTTTTGTGACGCCCACCCAATTAGAGGTTCTTGAATTTCATGAACATTCCAGCTGGTTCCGGGATATAAGCACCTACCTGGGCATCCTTCTACTCTTTGGCATGTGGTTGGGGGCTTTTCTTAAACAAGGTATCCTCCCCTATTCACACAAATCCAAAAACCTTTCAAATAAGTAACAACAGTAGGTGCCCAAACGATCAAGGAGGACAATCGCTAACATAGAAAGGCGAGAAAGGTCATTCAACTCCCAGTCAAAAGGGGATACTCCCCCAAGCAAGGCCGGACTTCGGTCGAAGTTTTGGTGCTAGCCATAAGTTTTTCAGACCTCCCTCACTAATTACCATTATTCAAACTCAGAATCTTCCCATCACTTCTCTGAACCCAAACCTCAGAAATATTTTTTTTACCACTACTGGGGTATAATCGAGGCCCCCATAATTTACTACTCTACCTCACAAAGAGGTAGAACCATTTTCATAACATGAATTATTTTGGGAGGACCAGAACGTGAAACGCAAAAAACTGATCAAATTCCAGAACCGGAACACAGTTCCTCCATGGACGCAATCCGTTTTTGCAGTCAGCTTGATTATAGCCCTCATAGCAATCCTGATTCCCGAGACCTTCGCATCCGAGACCCGAACCATTGATGGCAGGAACAATAATGTGCAAAACCCTGACTGGGGAAGCAAGGATAGCCAATTGATTCGAAAGGCCAGGCCGGATTACGAAAATGGTAGCTGGACACCTTCGGGCTACAACCGGCCAAATGTCCGTGACATCTCCAATACAGTGGCCGCCCAGGAGAATCCGATCTTCAACAAAAAATCGGCCTCAGACTTTATCTGGCAGTGGGGCCAATTCATCGATCACGATATCACCCTCAGCGATGAGGGCCGCCCCCTCGAACCCTTCCATATTCAAATTCCGACAGGGGATCCTGACTTCGATCCACAATCCACCGGAACGCAGCAAATATTTCTGAACCGGTCTGTCTATGATCCGGCCACCGGGACGGATCCCAATAATCCCCGGCAGCAAATCAACCAGCTCACCGCCTTTATCGATGCCTCCATGGTCTATGGCTCAGACCCCATTCGCGCTACAGCCCTCCGAGCTAATGACGGAACAGGCCGGCTGAAAACCAGCCGAGGCAATTTGTTGCCCTTCAATACCAGCGGCCTGCCCAACTTTGGCGGGTCCGATCCCAAGTTGTTTGTCGCCGGAGATATTCGGGCTAACGAGCAGCTTGGACTCACTGCCATGCATACCCTGTTCGTGCGGGAACATAATCGCGTAGCCGATCGTATGCATGAGGATTCCCCCCGGTTAAACGACGATGCCATTTATGAAGCCGCGAGGGCCTGGGTCGGCGCACTAATCCAGGTCATCACCTATAAGGAATTTCTTCCCATGCTCCTCGGACCCCATGCCCTGAAGCCATACAATGGGTACAAGCGCGAAGTGAATCCAGGAATTGCCACCGAGTTCAGCACAGCTGCCTATCGAGTAGGCCATACCCTGCTCTCACCCGTCTTACACCGTCTGGAGAAGAATGGAAAGCCGATCCCAGAAGGGAATTTGCCGTTGCGAGAGGCGTTTTTGGTCCCATCGCGTCTCATCAATGAAGGGGGTATCGAACCGTTACTTCGAGGACTCGCAAGCAATCGCGCACAGGAGGTCGACAACTATGTCATCGACGACGTTAGGAATTTCCTCTTCGGTCTCCCTGGAGAGGGAGGGTTCGACCTGATTTCACTCAATCTGCAACGGGGACGGGATCATGGGCTGCCAAGTTACAATGATGTCCGGCTGGCCTACGGCCTTTCACCGGCCGTGTCCTTTGCCGACATTACCAAGACTCGTGAAGTGCAACAACGGCTAGAATCCGCATATGGAAGTGTCGAACTCGTGGATGTGTGGATGGGCGCGGTGTCTGAAGATCATTTCCGCGGCGCGATGGTGGGAGAACTCATCTATACCATTCTAGCGGATCAGTTTAAACGATTGCGGGACGGAGACCGGTTCTTTTATCTTAATGCATTTCCTAATTATCAAATACGAATACTGGAAGCCACCACACTTGCGGACATCATCCGGCGCAACACCACCATCGGCCGGGAGATACAAGATAACGTGTTTCTCGTCCCCCAAAAGGACAATCATCAGGGAAGACGCTAAGGCCTTTCCTCAAGACCACGATCGAAGTTTTCAGACAACCCAGGCAGGAAACTCAAATGTTGGGCATTCGGGTTTCCTGCCATTCCTTTTGCGTGCTTCAGATTGCCTTTTGTCATCACCCACCTTTTCGGTGCCCGCGCAGATTAGTGTTTATGAGATCAGCCCCCCAACTTAGGCAAAAAGGATGTATTTCTCAAATCCTCACACAATAGTTTATTGCAAAGTTATTTTCACTATCTTCTATTTTTACCATGGAAATTTTTCATCTGATTCTTTCAGCCCAAACAAGCCGCCACCGACCAAGCCGGCAAGGCCACTACTTCTCATCCACGATATTGGTAGACGGGACATCGATGGTGAGTTTGGCGGGGAAGAAGGTGTGGGTGTCTGAGCGGTGTCGAACTTCCTGAAGGAGCGTTTCGATACTGGGCTCTACCAATCCTTCAAAAGATTTCGTTCCATTCGTTTCCACAATAACGGGTTTGGAAAAATCCACCAGGTCTTGATTCAGAAACACCGTAAAGCGGCGAATACGATTCGTACTCACCACGATCTTGTTGGGGGTCGTGATCTGGGCGTGCAATTTGGCATAGATGCCACCGGTAATAAATTCATCGCGGCTGTCAATCAGGTTTTCGGTAAAGGCGGCAATCTGGTCGGTCATATCGATACGCACCCAAGAGAAGGGAGAGAGATGGGTGGCATCCCGAACCAGCGAGATGCTCCGTGGCACTGGCTCTCGTTGTTGCCCATTGAACCAGGCCATGAGATCCGGCAAGGCTTGCTTGGGAAAGAAATGCCCTCCTGCATGGGCATGCGTCCAGGTATGTTCCTGGTAATGATAGGGAATGCCGCGACGCTCCATCTCTTTAACTAAGTCGCGACTCAACTGCACGGGCATGACCTGATCTTCCACGCCGTGAATGACATAGACAGGCGTATGGACCAAATTTTCCAGAAACGGATAAAGCACCTCATCAATGCCGCTGGCCATCGGCGCGATACCCGCAAAGCGATCCGCATGATGCATCCCGATGATCCAGGCTCCGATACCGCCATTGGACATACCTGTGAGAAAGATCCGATTAGGATCGATGTGGTATTGCTCTTGAACCTCATGTAAGACGTCCAAAACCAGTTCCTCGCCGTATCTGGTCCACCATGACCCCATGGTCACCGAAGGACAAGCGAGGATATATTTCTCGCCCAACCGAGGCATCCAGCGATCAAGATAGGCTTCCCCGGTAAACCCTGCCCCATGTAAACAGAGGATTAAGGGGTAAGACTGTTCGGGCGTATAGGAGGTAGGAACATACAAGGCATATTCTGCATCCTGATCTCTCACTCGAACGGAGCGGCGTGGTTGCGCACCAACCGGTTGAGCTTCATACCGAGGCGGCTGCTGAAGGATGGTTGAAATGGTTTCAACCGTGACGTCGGGCATACGTTGAATATCAGCCAACACCCCTTGGGCTCTTTCCGGAGAAGAAGTCTCCACATATTTTTTCACCAATGAAGACAGACTCCGCTCCGAAGACTGTAAGGCTTCGTCCTTTCCCGTTTCCGGAAGGGGATCGGCCCAACTGGACAGGGCCACCATGCTCAACACCAGACATGAAAGCAGGCCAACGAACCTTTTTGTACGGTGTATCATGAACATCCCCATTACGATGATAGAATTGAGAGACCTTCAGGCCGTTGAGGAAACTGTTTTAATCCTCTCATATTCCACTGATCATTCCTATAGTCTGATAACAACAGTCGACTAGGAAGGATTTCCGGAAAGCTGAGAAGGAGGAGGAAAAGGAGATTATGCGGGGTTTTCGTAGAAAATATACGATGTGGAGTAATCGCTGAATTCGAAATAGACTTTTTTCTCGCCGGGATCTTGTAGACTGTTCAAATTGGCATCCAGAACCCCATATCCAAACCGGTACGCGCGGGGAAGATCGTCCTGAGTTCCCATGGCAGTCGTCAGTTTATCGATTTTTATAAATCGCTTGACCAACTTCTCTCCGGCATAAACTTCTAACACCCCGTCGGTGCCGGTCCAATTCTGGACAGCACGCCCGATTTTATTTTGGGTTTCTTGTGTGCAGGCCACAAGCAATGGCAAAGCTAAGACCCAAAGATAGTATTTCATGTTTTCTCCCTCAGTTTCAGTTGAAAGGGTTCTTATTGGACAAGGAGGCTAGCAGGTCCTGCCCGTCTCATTTCCTTTGTAAATCCAGGAGCTTGTTAATTTCTGGTGGCGAATTGACGATAGGCCTCCCGCACCGGCTCTTTGCCATGGGTGCGTTCCAACCTGCGCACAATGAAATGGCCGCGCGCCATATTTTGAAAGTGATCCATAAACAGCAAATTGATGGTGGCTCCCCCTGCTGCACCCAACAACGGGATCGCCTGGGCGGCGGCTTTTTCTGATACTTGAATACTGTACCGTGAGGCAATTTTAGAGAGAAATCGTACCAATGCCGGGGCTCCTGACCCGGCCAAGCCATGTTCGAGCAGATACTTGCCGGCTTCGGTCATCGCGCCCGCCAGCGCGGCCCTCACCGCAAAATACCCCGTTTCTGCTCCGTCATCCTCCTGACTGGTCCCACCCATGGCAAACACCTCCAAACACGCAAGTTTGGTCTGAACGTCCGTAATGGCTTCCCCTTCACTCCGGGCAATATCGGCAATCGAGCGCAACATTAGGGTGGTGGAGATTGGCAATTCCACGGTCAACGCCATGAGCCCTATCGCGCCCCCAACCGCACCACTGACGATTGTCAGTACCCGATGGGCCCCATTGGCCGGTGCACCACGATACCGCTCATTCAAACTGGACACGGCCAGATCTAACGCTTTAGTCAAAGCTTGTTGCGTGGTAGACAGGAGTTTGTCGGACAAGCCATCGGGCAGCATGGTGATAGCCTTTTCGACCGGCCCTCCGATGAGATTCGTGACTTTGGCGGCAAAGCTGGGATGTTCTAAGAGATCCACCGCCAGTTCTAAATCTTGCTGATCGGTATTATTGAGAATGGTCATAAGGTGGTCTCCTCGGTTTCCGAACGCTCAACACATGTTGGGGTATTGTATCGTGTTGCGGACATCAGAAACAGCCGGCTCCCTTTGCTGTCCGGGAGGCTAGGCCTGACCTTTCCGTCCGGCCTCAATCGTCCCCGTGACAAGCCAATCCTTGCCGAGCTTTTTAAGTTGGCAATCAGCAAGTGGCCAGGCCCGATCAAGCTTTTTCGGCGACTGCCCGCCGATGAGACCTTTGGCGTCCTGCCCTCCAAGCAGTGTCGGTGCGAGGTACAGTCTGACCCGGTTCACCAATCCTTGTTGGAGCGCAGATGCATTGACCGTACTGCCTCCCTCAATGAGCACCGAGGTCAGACCTTCTTTCCCTAATCGGGAAAGACAGGCTTTTAACGAGACCATTCCGGCTTGCACGGGCAACACCCACACTTGAATGCCCCGTTCTCTGAGGAGTTGGATTTTTTTTGGTGGCGCCTGTGTGGTCGTGCACAGAATGGTGGGTTGTTCACCGACCCATTGCAAGATCTTGGCATTGGGTGGAATGCGCAATTGGCTATCGAGGACAACTCTTACCGGTTGCCGTCCCACGCGTGTGCGTGTCGTCGTTTTCCCTCTGGCAGACAATTCGGGATCGTCAGCCATGACGGTTCCGACTCCCACCAGAATGGCATCCACCTGACTTCGCAGACGATGGACATCCTGCCGCGCGCGTTCACCCGTGATCCACCGGGACTCACCACTGGCCGTGGCGATTTTTCCATCCAACGTCATCGCCCCTTTGATGATCACCAATGGGCGTCCTGTGGTGATCCAATACCCATACACCTCATTCAGGTGACGGGCATCCTGTTCTAAGACACCAACGAAAACTGGAAGGTTCGCCTTCTTGAGTTGTTGAAGGCCGCGTCCATTGACCTGTGGATTGGGATCGACCATTGCCACACACACTCGCGCTAACCCTGACTGGATGAGGAGTGGGACACAGGGAGGCGTTCGCTTGTTGGTATGGCAGCAGGGCTCTAACGTCACATAGAGGACACCTCCTCGTGCGCGAGGGCCCGCATGATGGAGCGCTAAAATTTCGGCATGAGGTTCACCGGGCTGACGGTGAAAGGCTTCTCCGACGATCTGCCCATCCTTGACAATGACGGCGCCCACCATGGGATTGGGGCTCGTGCGCCCTTTCCCTTTGGCTGCGAGGGAAAGGGCTCGCTTCATGAAGGTCGCATCTGAGGGAACAGATGTCACCGCCTTTTGGAAGCCCCAGTCGGTTTCTTACGTGTACGAGATGGAGACGCTATTTTCTTGGCTGTGTGCTTCGTGCCTGTTGTCTTCGTGACTGGATTCTTCTTGGCTGCCTGCTTCGTGGCCGATTTCTTCTTGGCCACAACTTTTTTAGGCGTGACTTTTTTCACGGACGTTTTTTTTGATGACGCCTTTTTAGCTGTGTTAGAGGGACCGGATTTGGACGCCACGGTTCGGGGTTTGCTGGTGTTGCGAGGCGTGGCTCGAAGCTGACGTTGAGTCTCTTCTCCTTCAAGCACCGCCACGGCCGCTTGGGCCGCCGCGAGTCTTGCGATGGCCACACGGTATGGAGAACAGCTCACATAATTCAGGCCTAATTCATGACAAAAGGCCACGGAACTCGGCTCACCCCCATGCTCTCCGCAGATTCCAAGCTTGATAGACGGACGAGTCTTCCGCCCTTCCTGAATTGCCCATTTCATGAGTGCGCCAACCCCTTCTTGATCCAACACGGCAAAAGGATCCGCATCCAAAATATTTTCGGCCTTTTTGTCGATCGTGGCCTTACACATCCGGCACACCATTTTTTTCCAATCCACGTTAGTCCGTTGACAGACCGGGCACCGATCCTGGCGATCCATATAAAACCCGATATAGGGCCCTGCGTCATCACGAGAAAACCCAAACGTGGTTTGCGTCAGATCATTGGTGCCAAAGGAAAAGAATTCAGCATGTTCGGCGATTCGCCCTGCCGTGACCGCCGCGCGAGGTAGCTCGATCATCGTGCCGATCAAATACGTTAACTTCATGCCATATTGCGCCATGGTCTTTTGCGCCACTTCTTGAATCAGTTCTTTTTGGGCTTTCATCTCCGACGTCATTCCCACCAACGGGATCATGATCTCCGGCACAATCTTCTTGCCCTCCCGCGCGACCTCACAGGCCGCTTCAAAAATCGCCTGAACCTGCATACGCGTAATTTCCGGCATCGTAATCCCGAGGCGACACCCACGAAGCCCCAGCATGGGATTATATTCATGCAACTCTTCGACTCGATCTAGGATCCGTTGTTTCTCCTGAATGACTTGTGGATCTCCGTTGGTCACCTCTAACTTTGCCAGTTCAACCAGAAGATGTTCGCGCTTGGGTAAAAACTCATGGAGGGGAGGATCGAGTAAGCGAATCGTGACCGGAAATCCCTTCATTTCCCGATAGAGTCCGATAAAATCCTGACGCTGAAGGGGCAGCAGCTGCTCCAAATACAATTCCCGTTCTTCCATGGAGGAGGCCAGGATCATTTGCTGCATGATGGGGACCCGGTCTTCAGCAAAAAACATGTGCTCCGTCCGGCAGAGCCCGATGCCCTCGGCCCCAAAACCCCGTGCGATGTGCGCTTGCTCGGGAATGTCCGCATTGGATCGAATTTTGAGCACTCTGAACGCATCGGCCCATTTTAAAATCGTGGAGAAATATTGATATTTTTCGGAATCTTTTTGATCCATTCTCCCTTGAATGACTTGAATCACTTCGGAATCCACCACCGGAATGTCTCCCGCATAGACCTGCCCGGTAAACCCGTTTAAGGAGAGAAAGTCTCCTTCGGACAGGATCATGGATCCAAACTGCACCTTTCCGTTCGATAAGACCTCCACGGCATCACAGCCGGCGATACAGACTTTTCCCATCTGACGGGCCACCACGGCAGCGTGCGAGGTCATCCCGCCCTTGGCCGTGAGAAATCCTTCGGCTGCATGCATCCCTTGAATATCATCAGGGCTGGTTTCATGACGGACCAGAATCGCGCGTTCCCCCTTGGCTTTCATGGCCACCGCTCGATCGGGGGTGAGAGCAATATGGCCGGCCGCCGCTCCCGGACCCGCTGGAAGGCCTTTACCGACGGACTGAAATTTGGCCTCATCACTGCTTTCAAAAATTGGATACAAATATTGAGAGAGTTGCTCAGGAGCGACCCGCTTCACCGCTTCTCTCCGGTCGATGAGGCCCTGACGAACCATGTCCACGGCAATCCGAACCGCAGCAATCCCGGTCCGTTTTCCGACCCGGGTTTGCAACATATACAATTTGCCCTCTTGGATCGTGAATTCGAGATCAAGCATGTCCCGGTAATGTTTTTCCAGGGTACGCTGGGTCTTGATGAGATCCTTGTACGCTCCCGGCAACGTGTCTTGTAACGCCACCACTGGCAAGGGGGTTCGAATCCCCGCCACGACATCCTCGCCCTGAGCATTCAATAAACACTCGCCAAAAAAGACCGGGACACCATTTGCGGGATTTCGTGTAAAGGCCACCCCCGTCCCGCTGGTGTCGCCCATGTTGCCAAACACCATCGACTGGACATTCACGGCTGTTCCCCATTCATCGGGAATATCGTAGAGCCGGCGATAGGTGACTGCCCGATCCCCAAACCAGGAATCAAACACCGCATCGACCGCCATCCGAAGTTGCTCAAATGGATCTTGGGGAAAGTCTCGGGCGGTCTCGGTTTTCACCAATTCCTGATACTGGATCACTAACTGCGCAAGGGCCTGTTCAGTCAAATCAGTATCGTGCTGGACCCCTTGCGCCTGTTTCATGGCTTCCATGGTATGCTCAAACCGGTCACGAGCAATCCCCATCACCACACTGCCAAACATCGTGATGAAACGCCGATACGCATCAACGGCAAACCGTTGATTGCCGGTCTTTTTAGCTAAACCCTGAACCGTCTGTTGGTTGAGGCCGAGGTTTAAGACCGTATCCATCATGCCGGGCATCGACGCTCGTGCCCCTGACCGCACGGACACCAGCAATGGATTCTCCGTATCGCCGAGTCTGGCCTTCATGACCTGTTCCACCTGTCGCAGCCCATTGAGCGCTTGATCCCACATCCCGGGTGGAAAGCGTTTTTTGGAATGAAAATATTCGACACAGGCCTCGGTGGTAATCGTGAACCCTGAAGGAACGGAAATTTTCAGATTGGTCATTTCGGCCAATCCCGACCCTTTCCCTCCCAAGAGTTCTTTCATGTTGCCGGATCCTTCGGCTTTGCCGCCGCCAAAGAAATAGACATATTTTTTGTGCCGCATTTCTTCGCTCTCCTTTACCCGACCCACAGACCCCTCGAAAAAAAAGACGTCATCACAGGAGAAGGCTGAATGGCTGGCATTCTTCCCCTGGCCACTCTCCCCGTCATAGGGAGCCCTTCCCTGGTAACGCTCTCTTTTCTCAAAGATGCCTGAGATAGGCGTGGTGTATGAATATGAATGTGTGAGCTGGCTATCAGAAAAAAGGTGGGATACACAAGCATTCAGACCGAACGATGATCTACAGATTGAAGATGGTCGTGATATTTGGCAATCAGCACTTGCTTCGTCCACATGCCGGATACTATGACAACTATGGCAAAAATCATGAGCGCAATCAATCGGTAATTCTCGGCGGAATTCCCGGAGACATACAGATTGCCATCCGGTCCCATGGCTAAGGTTTTTCCTTCCGGCAAGATATGCGTTTCACCTGAAATATCGGAGAAATCCAGCCATTCGGTGCAAACCTTGACCAACCCGTCCGCTCCCACAACCTTTAACCAGGTCACCCGGACACAATGACCATTAACCGGGTCATAGAGTTCAGATTTCGAGAAGGTCCTTTCCAAATCAACTCCACTCACCCAAAGTCCAGTCAATAATAAGGCATTGCAGCCAATAATAAGGGCTACCGTCACGATCAGGGTGAAGCGTTTCAGGCGTCGTGAGGTCTCTGGGCTCTCTACACGGTCCGTACCATCCCCCATCGGATGTTCCTTCCCATGACCGCCCCGCTTACACGACGGCGTCCAGGAATCGCTTCTCCCGACTGCTACCCACTTGCCAATTGCAGACAGGACAAATCGGCTACCGTAAGAAACAGATCATCAGTCGCCTTTAATAAGGAAAGGCGGTTGGCCCGTGTCTGAGGATCTGAATCATTCACCATCACAGCTCCAAAGAACTCATCAATCGGGCACTTGAGTTCCAACAACGAGTGAAGGGCTTTCCCGTAATTGCGGTCATTCACTGAATCGCTCACCCGTTGCTGCATGACCCCTAAAGCCTGAAACAGTCGACGCTCCGATTCATGCACAAACTGTTCAGGCACGGCTTGCACATCGGTCCATTGTTCTTTTTCGACAATTCGGTGAGCCCGCTTAAATCCGATCATCAGCGGATCAAAATCAGGCTGAGGCAACATGGCTTGCAAGGCCTGCATTCGTGCGACCAGATCGGCCAGGTCACAGACTGTCGAATGGGGGACACGGATGACCGCCTCCATGACATCTTCCCCTAATCCCAGGTTTTGTTTGCCATAAAATCGAAGCCGGTCAAGAATAAACGCCACAACCTCTGAACCGGTTTGAGAGTTGCCACGCACCATGCCTTGGCCTGCCAAGATCTGCAGCGCCTGATCCACAATAGAGACAACATTCAGCCGGAGTGGAGTTTCCGTGACAATCCGCACCAACCCGTAAGCGGCTCGACGTAACCCTAACGGGTCTTCTGAGCCTGATGGGGCCATTCCCGCCGCAAAAAAAGACGCGATGGAATCACACCGATCGGCCACGGCAAGAAGGACACCAGGCATCCCCCCCGGCAATTGATCATCTGGAAATCGTGGAAAATACTGTTCACCAATG
>Ga0224497_10000211_pt1 | contig 44196 bp, 43 predicted proteins | sample SF_Jul11_sed_USG_4_FD_167970 | JGI IMG/M metagenome (GOLD analysis project Ga0224497, IMG submission 167970) | Sediment microbial communities from San Francisco Bay, California, United States - SF_Jul11_sed_USGS_13 | ecosystem: Environmental > Aquatic > Marine > Sediment | place: USA...
TCAATCCGTAACTTCTTTGTTTTCATCTTGTACCTCATCGTGGTTTGCATGAGGTCTATTCTACAAAAATCTCGGTACTTTTGCAGAGGGTTCTATAGTTTCTGCGTAAACGTAACCTGCCATTCCCAACGCCAAAAATAGACTCCCCACAAAAGTGAATACTGTTTTTCCTACATTCATGATTACCTCTTTATTTATCAAATTTAAAAAGGGTCATGACTAGTTTAAAAAGTGAAAAAGTTTCTATGTCCTTCTTAATTCAAGGGAAAAAAGGAATGGATGCGTTTCCTATTTTTAAAGGCCCAATTGAAAACTCAATCTCAAATTAAAAATGCTTCCGCAAGCTCTACCACGTCATAAACTGAGGGCATTCAACATCTGAGGCCAAGGATTAGGTTCTCTAAACTAGTCATGACCCATAAAAAAAAATGCCTTCTCGTATCCATTCTGCCAACGGGGCGAATCTTATCCTTTTCCCCTCCTGGTTGTGAGGGCAAGACAATCACTCCCCTCCCTAATCCAACTCACTCAGCAATAGACATGCCTCCTCGTGAGAACAGCGCGAAAACCATTTAAAACAAGGTAATTAGAACAGGAGGAGGGGGACGAGTGGTGTCCACGCTGAGGCATTCTGCGCCAATGCATCTAGCGGGAATGTTCCAAAAACGGGGCAGTAGATACATGATACGAAGTGAGTGGAGAGTTACCACAACAAAAGCCCAACCCGGCTACCGAGTCAAACCTTCAAAGAAGTGTTTGGTGACTTACGAAGGGGAGTCGAGACTTAAACAAGACCTTGGCAGCGGCGTTTCATCATCCGTCAAAGGCAGGACCTCTCCCTTCACAGAAAATTCCTCGAAGGTGGCTAATAGCAAATTCCCAGCGCATACCGTCACCTATTTACACGCTACAAGCTTGTAACTCTTTATCCCACTCGACCAGCAAGTGACTTAACGACGACTTCGGACTTTTTCCTCTTAGTCTCTTGCGACTCCAAGCACATCAACCAAAAAAATAAACGGCGCCATTTTATCTTTTAAACAGATCTCAAACGGCACATCAACGAATTCCACGTCAGGGCTTATCCATGATCCCAATTTCCCATCGGTGTATTGATCCTTCTTCGGGACTGTCATGAGTGCTCCTTTCCCCCCTGGAACGGTGTCAGCATTTTTCAGGACATTGCCATTAGTGAGTTGATGAACCCGCATCACCAGGGCATGAAGCGCCTTCTGACTGTTAATCAGCCGTGCGGTGAACTTGAAGCGCGCCACAAAGTTCTGATTCACCGGACAACCTTCAGAGTCCCTAATGGCTTGAAACCCAAAGGTTGAGACCCGAAGAAATTGATTGACGATAAAAGAAGGATAGGATGCCGGCTCTGTCCGGAGAAGGTCAGCAATGTTAACTTCGGAATTATTGTCCATATTGAATGACGCATCGCGTAAAAGATAATCCGGAACGTTAGCGATATGTCTCAAGCGAATTAAATTATCACTATGATCCACGAGATTATCTCCATTCAAATCCCCTTGCCTGGGTTGATCAGGGGATCCCGAGGCTAATCTCGTGAGAGGCAGATTGGCCGCTAAGGAAAAGAATTGTTCGTCTACCTGGATTTGTGCGCCAATCACATATGCCAGCCATTTCCCTCCCTGAGGATTGTTGATCTGAACCTGCTCCACATTATTCCGGGCATCTGGACCCCGATAGGCTGGTCGGACATCTGACGACCTAATTGGATCACGTTCTCCACAACCAGGGCCAGAACCTCCACAATTTGCAACGGGTAAGGGATCCAAACGCCATGGAAAGTACCAATGCCCTGAGGGTCCTTTGAGCACTAAATCAAGATTATTTACTAATCGTGACTCCCGTTGATCCCCTAATAAAGGGGATGCTTCAGGATCATCCCACGCCAGAGTAAGCTTGAGCTCGGGAGTCGAGGAGGGAACATTCAATTCATACACTTGTCGTCTTTCGGCAGCAAGAAACACTTTTGATTCCTGAAGGAGGGTTTGACTGGCTGCCTCATGAATGAAATCCACCGCGGCTTGCGCATCAACCAAACCATATCCTGTGGCAAAATCCGGACCTTGGTAATAAAGAACAGGAGTCTGGCTATCGGGATTTATTGGGTCATGTGGATCAACCTGCTCATGGACAAGGTCTTCTGCCGTCTGGACGAGAATTGCCTTCATGGTGGATGGCAGAGGGGGATGGGTGTCGAGATTAACTCCATGTCGCTCTACAAATTCTTGGAGCATAAGAGCAACTGTTCCAGCAACCGCTGGGGCAGCCATAGAGGTGCCAGCACTTCGATAATACGTAGTCTGAGGTCCAGATATGGGCGAGGTGCCAGTCGACACCAGACCCTCCTGGTCCGATAGACCTTCACATTTTCCAATTGAATCTCGACACCCTGCAGCCATAATGTCTGGCTTAATCCGACCATCGAAGGTCGGGCCGAGGCTACTAAAGCTCGCTAAAGAACCATCATATGAGTTGACTGCTCCTACACCGATAGAGTTCTTTGCTAGTCCGTAGATAGAGTAAAAGCCTTTGTTGGCCAGTTGACTTCTTTGTTTTAAACCATTATTGGCAACAGCCCAAATATGTGATTTCTTCCATTTCTCTCCAATCCCCCCACGAATTGCGCGATCGACTGCGGCCGCCGTTTCGTCATAGTTACCAGTAGCATTCATGACATAAGAATGGTTACTTGCATCAACTCGGAAGTTGCTCTCGTACCCTGGCTTGCAGAGATTAAAGTCCCCACCATTGATTAATAATGTCTCTGGTGCAATGCCCCGCCACTGAAAGACGGCACCCTGCTGCCCGTCTACCGTACCGTTGGTACTCCCCCAGCCGTTTCCCCCTATTATGCCCGCTACGTGTGTTGCGTGATCTACACCTGTTCCGAGGGGGAAATGAAGAAAATTGAGAAAACGAGGCGTCTTCATATTGGCAAAGTAGTCAAAAAAATCCGAATGGTGCACTTCAGCGTTCTCACATACCGCAATATTAATGCCTTTTCCCGACAGACCTTTGTAAATTGGTGGGACTACATTTGTGTCAATCAGTTGAACGTTTTCGACATTAATGGCAAGGCGAGACGTGTCATTGAGCGGTATCGGAGGACTCGGCCCTTCTGTAGCGGATTGAACAACTTCTTCATTGACTAGACTATTGATCAGGCTAGGTGGCACCTGTATCGCCCAGATGTTCGGTTCACTATATACCTCCGAGGTAGATGAATATCTCCTTGCTATGGTTTCCATTTCGCTCTTGGCGGTATCTTCGAAAAAAGTAACCAAGAGTTTAACTTCTCCCTTATCTGTAACCGCCCATTCCTCAAATTGGCCCTCTCGTAACTTAGGGGCTAACTTATACTCTGTTCTCCAAGGGGTGACAGCGACTATTGCGAAGTTATTAACCACCGATCCGGTAAAAACCAATGGTTCCACCGCACACAACCATGCATTTTTGTACAAGAATGACAGCGAATGAATCCCTGCCACGCGCAGCTCCGCTCGCTTCTCTTCGTGGAGCACGTTGTCAAACTGCACAATCACGTAACGGCTCCCTTCTGTCTTGATGTTTCCTCTTTGTAGAACAATGTTGCCCGATTTGAGAGGAATCTCAAATAAAGAAGGACTCTGCGCCTCTGCCTGTCCTACAGAGAAAAAGGCAACAATAAACAGAATGGCAAGTAAAATTCTGCTAGATTTTTTCATCTCCGAATCTTCCGTTCAAAATTTGTCCATAAAGATTAATTTATTGGTATAGATCGCGCGCCCATTCTTTAAACCCAATTAATATCCCTAATTAAGACTGAGGCTAGGGAGTTTTTTCCAAGGCTGGTTGTGAAACTGGGCCATAACGTCTTCTTTCCCCGGAATTACGCCCAACACCCTCAATTCACAATTTGTGACGAGAGCAGCAAAATTATCAGGATCTACAATTTTATTTTTGGATGGCCCATTTTTTCCGTCTTCCCGTCTCCTCATTTAAAATGCCGTAAAAATTACGAATGGACAATAATTCCTAAAGAGTTTTCTTATAACTGGGAAAGTTTCTAGTTTTCGAAAAGAAAAACCTCACCAGTACACCCATACCCCGATGGAGGAATGGGAGCGGAGGCTGGCTCTTCAAGAGGCAGCCTTATTTGAAACATTTCCCTAATTCCATCTTTCCTGGCCCTTCACTTTGCGGGCCATTTCCAGTGTTTAATTTCGGGCATGTCGTCGCCGTACTTGGCGATGTAGGTTTTATGATCAATTTTTTTATCGCGAATGGCTTGTTTGGCATAGGCGGCCAGATACCCCAACTTGGGAACACGATCAATGACATCGGCCACGAGATGAAAGCGATCAAGATCGTTCAGCACGACCATGTCGAAAGGCGTAGTGGTTGTCCCTTCCTCTTTATACCCGCGAACATGAAGGTTCCTATGATTCGTCCGGCGATAGGTCAGGCGATGAATGAGCCACGGATACCCGTGAAACGCGAAGATGATCGGCTTGTCCGTCGTAAACAACGCGTCAAACTCCTGATCTGTGAGACCATGGGGATGCTCACTCTGCTGTTGCAACTTCATCAAGTTTACGACATTCACTACCCGCACTTTCAGATCAGGGACTTGTTGGCGTAACAGATCCACCGCCGCTAACGTCTCCAACGTTGGAATATCACCAGCACAGGCCATCACCACATCCGGCTCCTCCCCTTTGTCGTTACTCGCCCATTCCCAGATGCCAATCCCTGCTGTGCAATGTTTGATCGCCGCATCCATGCTGAGATACTGCAAACCAGGTTGCTTGCCGGCCACAATCACATTCACGAGGTGTCGACTGCGCAGACATTTATCCGTAATGAACAACAAACTATTGGCATCCGGCGGTAAATAAATGCGAATAACTTCAGCCTTTTTGTTCACCACATGATCAATAAACCCAGGGTCTTGGTGAGAAAAGCCATTGTGATCTTGGCGCCAAACATGGGAGGTTAACAAATAGTTCAAAGACGCAATGGGTCTGCGCCAGGGGATTTCACTGCCCGTGACCTTCAACCACTTGGCATGTTGGTTGAACATGGAATCAATAATATGAATGAACGCTTCGTAACAGGAGAAAAATCCGTGCCGTCCCGTCAGCAGATAGCCTTCCAGCCACCCCTGACAGGTATGTTCACTCAACATTTCAAACACACGGCCATCCGTTGAGAGATGGTCATCTTCCGGAATGGTCTCCGCTATCCATCGACGCTTCGTTACCTCAAAGAGTGCACTCAACCGGTTCGACGCCGTTTCGTCTGGTCCAAACACCAGAAAATTCTGATTGCCCATGTTGCGTTTCATCACGTCTCGAAGAAACTCTCCCATCACTCGCGTGGCCTCGGCCATGACTGTACCTGGTTTCGGGACATCCACGGCATAATCTTGAAAGGCCGGCATCTTCAACTCTTTCAGAAGAAGACCACCGTTCGTATGGGGATTCGCTCCCATCCGCTTATTTCCCTTTGGCGCCAATTCAGCTAAATGTGGAAGGAGCTGCCCCTGCTTATCAAATAATTCATTTGGTTGATAACTTTTCAACCAATTCTCCAATAGCTTAAGATGTTTCTTATTGGTCGCCATGTCCGAAAATGGGACTTGATGTGATCGCCATGAATCTTCGGTTTTTTTGCCGTCCACTTCTTTAGGACCGGTCCAACCCTTCGGCGTTCGTAAAATGATCAGAGGCCAACGAGGTCGCGTAACATCCCCCGCACTTCGCGCATGCTGTTGGAGGGTCTGAATCTCGTTGATGGCATCTTCTACTGTTTGAGCCATCAGTTGATGCATCGTTTCAGGATCTGAACCTTCCACAAAAAATGGTTGATAGCCATATCCCAAAAACAAATTATTCAATTCCTCATGACTGATACGCGCCAGCAGAGTTGGATTCGCAATCTTGTAGCCATTCAAATGCAGAATGGGCAAAACAGCCCCGTCGGTCACAGGATTCAGAAATTTATTGGAATGCCAGGCTGTGGCCAGCGGCCCGGTTTCCGCCTCACCATCACCGACCACGCAGGCTGCAATTAAATCAGGGTTATCAAATACCGCCCCAAACGCATGGGCGACCGAATACCCCAACTCCCCGCCTTCGTGAATGGACCCGGGTGTTTCAGGTGCCACATGACTCGGAATGCCACCAGGGAAAGAAAACTGTTTAAACAGTTTTTTCAGTCCTTCGACATCTTGAGAAATGTTGGGATACACTTCGGTGTAGGTTCCCTCTAGATAGGTATTGGCGACTAATCCGGGCCCCCCGTGACCAGGACCTGCAATGTACAGCATATTTAGATCATGCTTTTTGATCAGACGATTCAGATGGACATAGATAAAGTTCAAGCCTGGCGTGGTTCCCCAATGGCCCAACAAACGCCGCTTCACATGTTCAAGCCTGAGCGGTTTCGTTAATAATGGATTATCGAGTAAATAGATTTGCCCGACTGACAAATAATTCGCCGCTCGCCAGTAGGCATCGATATCAGCAAGCTCCTGCTCTGAAAGTATCGTCGACATGGATCGCTCCTTTTTGGGGTCTGTTGAAAAAAGCCGCCAGCGGCGTTCTCGCCCTTTTTCCGTGCTCACGTACTATGAGTACGCTCCGCGCGCCAAAAAAGCTGTGGCCTTGCTGGACGGACTTTTTTGAACCGACCCAAAGCCTTTGCTAGGCAACGCGATTCTGGGCATATTTACCCTTGAAAATCTCAATTATTCAACACTCTCTTTTTATGTCTCGCCTCAACACATACGAACTCGTCTGGCTCCCTCGGATGGGGTAAAGACAGGCATCATCGTCACCCTCCTTCAATGAGCTCTTTGATCAGATCCAATTCATCTCGTACCAGCCGCGGGGTGAGAAAGTGTTTACGCACATGTTCACGGGCAGCCCGTCCAAATGATCCCCGTTCACCCGGATGCCTCAGAAGATGAAGAATTTTTTCGGCACATTCTTCTTCATTATCGTGAACCAGATACTGATGGTACTCTTCAGGAAATTGCATGGGAATACCTCCGGCTTTTCCAGCCACCACCGGTTTTTCCTTCCAAAAGGCCTCCGACACAACCAGCCCAAATCCTTCCCGTATTGAATTTTGAATCACCACGTCGCACCCGCGTTGAAACATATTGACCTCAGCATTACCCACACCACCCAGATTCGTAAAAATAAAGATATCCGGGTCTTGGAGTGATGCTTCTTCGACCTGATCCATGAGTACCCACCCTTCAGGATCATCGCCCGCCATGGCCCCAATAAACACAAGCTGAACATTGGGGATGTCTTTCTTGACCAACTGATAGGCTCGCACGACTCCAAGGGGATTTTTCCATGGATCGAATCGAGAAACTTGCAGTAGGACCGGACGTTCCGGATCGATTCCCGAATCGGACATCGCCCGCTTGCACACCTCCAAGGGTAGTTCCATATTTTTAGTGGCAAGGGGGTCAATGGCGGGAGCAATAAACGCCACTCGTTTGGTCCGGAGCTCTGGCAAGACAAACTGCGGCATCGTAAAGACCATGGCATCGTATTCTTCTAGAAAAGGACGCAGAAATCCGCTCACCTGTTCATCGGGATGCGAACTATCAATATGGCATCGCCAAATCCATTTGGCATCCCGTGACCCCGCAAACGTCCGAATGGCCGCTGGTTGTGGATCATGGATCATGAAGACATCATAGGAGGTTTCCAGAAGCTTGGCACTCTGTTCATTCACCTGGGAATAGAGATCTTTCTCACCCTGGGTCAATTCATGCGGCTTACTTTGAAGGGCGTTATGAAAGGCTTTCGATACGGTGAAAAACTCTGAAGGCGCATGCAGCAACCGCCAGTCGCAGTCAATGCCTAACGCACTCAGGATGGGAATAATCCGAGGAAGGAGTTCCGCCACCCCGCCACCATAAGCCGTAGAATTGATCTGACAAATCCTTACACCTTTTAACGCTTTGGCAATATCGAGAATCTCATCAATCAGTTCGTCACCAATCAGCCAACGATAATGTTCAATGTTGGCCGACTGAAACCCCGATCGCCTTCCAATATTGACTTCTTGAAGCATTGCCATCCTCCTCGGTCAGTGAAATCGAAAAAGGGGAAAGTGAAAAGGACGACTTCTACGCATTCGATTGTTCAAGGCAACGAATAGTCTCTTCTGCAATCAACGTCTCCTCGTCGGTCGCCACAACATAGGCAGCAAGAAGAGAGTCGTCCTTACTAATTTTTGCCGCATCCCCTGGTCTCAAATTGATAGCGTACTCATTACGAGCGTCGTCCAATTCCAAACCACACCACTCCATCCCAGCACACACCTTGGCCCGTATTTCAGGTGACTTCTCCCCTATCCCTCCGCCAAACACGAGGGCATATGCACCATGTAAGACCGCCAGATAGGCTCCGATATACTGCTGTATTCGGTAGCAAAAGATGTCGATGGCCAACTGAGCCCTTTTATCCTGCTCCTCCCTGGCTATCTGAAGCAGCACTTGCATATTGGAGGATCGTCCCGAAATCCCTAACAGGCCAGATTGTTCATTCATTAGTCGCTCAACCTCGACCACACTCATAGAATGATGTTTCATTAAAAAGCACACCACAGCGGGATCCACATTTCCCGACCGGGTTCCCATCACCAACCCTTCGAGCGGAGTAAAGCCCATCGATGTCTCAACGGACTGCCCTTGAGCAATAGCAGCCATAGAACACCCATTGCCTAATTGAAGTGTGAGAAGGCGTGTTTGCTCAAGTGATTGCCCCGTAAATCGGCTATAGCCATTCACCAAGGACGCATGAGCGATACCATGGAACCCATAACGTCGAATACCTGTTTTTTGGGCGAAATCCAATGGCAGGGCATAGGTTCGGGCATACTCGGGAAGCGTAGCGTGGAAGCCAGTGTCGAACACTGCCACCATGGGTATAGCCTCCCCTAAAGCCTGTTGCACTATCCGGATTCCCTCCACACCGAAAGGATTATGAAGTGGAGCCAAGTCGGTCAGTCGTTCAATCTGGTTGAGCACATCGTCGTTAATGCGAATAGCTTGCGTGAAGGCTTCTCCTCCGTGCACCACACGATGTCCAACCGCTTCGATGTTTTCCCAAAACCCGTACGGTTGTTCCTGATCTTGTAACATTTCACACATCCATTGAATGGCCGCCCTGCTATCGGAAATTTCCCGCGAGAAATTACGGGTCTCACCTTGGTCGTCGATCAGGAGGCACTGAGTCTCTCCCCCAATCCCCACGATTGTTCCATGGAGCAGCATGGGATCCTTCGTTCTTTCCCCATTCAGTGCAGAACCATCCAGGTCATGCAATGAAAATTTCAGGGATGAACTTCCATTATTAACGACCAAAATCTTCACGTCCTTCACCCTATCTACTGAAGATATTTCTTCAGATGAACCGCCGCATCCTCTGGCAGAATCGTGTTGATAAAAATTCCGGATCCCAATTCAAATCCCGCAATGGTCGTCAATCGTGGCAGAATTTGAATATGCCAAAGGAAGTAATGCTTTGTTTCATCCTCGGGAGGAGCTGAATGGAGGATGTAATTAAAATCAGGATTTCCAAGTGCATCATCTAAGGTCTTCAGTGTTCTCCTGAGCACATCGGCCAGTTCAGCAAGATGAGCCGGCTCTACCTGCCCAAAGGTGGATTCTTCATACTTGGGTGCAATCCATGTTTCAAAGGGGACACGTGAGGCAAAGGGATGAAACACCACGAAACGTGTGGACTCAAACAGCATACGAACCTTGGCCAAACGTTCCTCGTCCACTAAATCACGGTAGAGGCATCGACCCGTATCATCAAAATGGCTAATGGCCACTTCATACTTTTTCCGCATCAGTAAGGGCGCGACGGGCGTTCCGACGATTTGGGAATGCGGATGAATGAGGGATGTTCCAGCTCGCTCGCCATGATTTTTAAATAACACAATACTTTTGACCTGAGGATCCTGTTTCAACGCACAATAGCGGTCATGACAAGCCTGCAACACCAATTCAACCTCATTGGTTGTCATACGAGAAAGGCTATGATTATGTTGTGGTGTTTCAATAATCACTTCATGATGGCCGACGCCACCCATTTCTCGAAAGAAGTGTCCATCTTCCTTTCGATAGGGTTCCACATTCAGCCCAACGGCGGCATATTTATTCGGCACGACCCTCAAACGCCAATCGCGAGGGGAATCCTGGGGATAGCGAAGAATATCTGGAGGAGTCTGGCTTTCTTGTCCGGGACAAAAAGGGCAGGCCGGATCATGAGTCGGCAAAGCTGATTCTGAAAAGGTTTTGTGAAAATCATCAGGACGCTTTCCTCGATCCGTCGCAATAATCACCCAATCCTTAGTTGTCGGATCTTGCCGAAGAATAGACATACAAGCCTTCCTTGAAGTTTGAAACGATTAACCCCAGAGCCCCAACCTCTTGTTCTTCTGGCTCACCGTCATGACAGCCCTTAAAGAGCCAAGACCTGCAATCGTTCTACTGGGCCCATGCAGCCCGATTTTGGTGAAGATCCAACATCGGCATTTATTCACGTCATTTAAATTTTGAAGCGACCTGCTCGAAGGTAACCCGTAAGTCCTCCCACGCCTGATCTATCCCATTCTTCAAATCATCCCAGGCTTGTCCTATTCCCGATTTTAGCGAATCCCAGGCTTCCTCGCTATCTTCCTTCAATTTCTCATATTCAACGCGCCCGACTTCAAGTTGGACCTGGAGATCTTCTATCTTTTCCTCAAGCCCCTTCACGGTTTGCTGAAAATTCATCTTGGTTTGCGCCTCGAACGCTTCTGCACGTTCCTTCAACTCCTGAATTTGGAATTGATATTCTTCAATCTTAGTACCCCACATCTTCAATTGGGATTCAAGGTGTTCTTGAAACGCTTTTTTGGGATGCATCAGAGTCCTCCCTTCGTTCATCCACTATGATAAGAAATGAAAGAATAAACACATACCTTCCCCTGATGAGGAAGGGACAAATCAGTCAAAAAACCCCTCGAGTTCTTTGAGTTTGCACGACAATTGGTAAGATCATGTATGGATGAAGAGGCAATCTTCTACAGAAACCCCCTTCACCCATGGTGCAAAAGGCATCACAGAGACCCTGAAAACCTTGGGCATCCATAATTTTTACAAAATGAGATCGCTCAATGATGATAAGAGGATCCTTCTGATCTCCTCAGTCAAGGATTAAGTCGCCTTTATCCTCGCCAGAACAGAGGGCCCACTGTTTCAGAAGTATCTCCATATGGTTGTTGCCAGGGAGATTCGATGACCCTCACTCAAATTCCCTCTAAATTTTGCCCCAGATTTAGGCCTGACAAACCTGTTGATACATGAAATTTACCCTACCACTGACTGAAGTCTTTTAATGAAGGACACGAGCCAATGTTTTGTTATGGACATGGCTTTCAACCCGAAGTACCGATGACCAAGAGGTTTCGATTTTTATCTTTGGAAAATTATTCAAATAAAACAGCAAAACTGATGCCGTCTGTCATCAAAACAGGTTTTGGTGAGCATCTATCCTTTAACCGTCATCCCCGCAGGTGGTGAGCTTGCCCCTGCGGCTATTGGCAGGGGCGGGGATCCATCCGAAAGGCTCTCAAGATGGATGCCCGATAACCACTGTCGGGCATGACAGAAAAGCAAGCAAGAGCACTAAAAAAAAATCCGAAGGCCTCCCCCTTCAGCATCCTCACACCCCACGCGATCTTTGTCGCATTACTCTACAGATCCCCTACATATGTATGAAGCTATTTCCCGCAGCTTCTACACCTACCTATTCTTCTTTTTCCTGAAACTCCTTCCAAACCAAGAGAATGATGGCACCCCACCATTCTGGCATAACTTTCGCTTTATAAACTTGTCCTGGCATGTCATCGAAGGTGAGGGAGGGGCAAGAGATGTATCGAGTATTAAGTGAAAGTGAAAATGGGAATATTGGAATCAAGATCGACGGAAAATTGACACAGAGTGATTTTGAATTATTGATTCCCTACATAGACCGACTCAGACAAGAAGTGAGATCCCTCAGATTGCTTTGCGATATGACCGAATGTGAAGGGCTGAACAGTCAAGCATTGTGGGAGAGTTTGGCCACACAACTTCACCAATTTCCTGAGATTACCCGAGTAGGAGTAGTAGGCGATAGCCAATGGATGGAATGTGGGACAAAGGTGTTCCATCCTTTACATAAACCAAGGGTGCATTATTTCAAACCTGAAGAACGAGATGTAGCATGGAAGTGGGTTAAGGAGGACGAAACATGAAGTGCCCTCAAGGTTGAACCCTTGCCCCCCAGGAAAATTTTTCCAACCCTCCTAGGGAAATTCCCAGTTACCATCTTTTTCTACTTGCCCTATAATTCCTTATCTATGAATGAATATTACCTTCTTTCAGATCTGATCCAAGGAAGGAACAGAATGTCATGAAACCCTCTCATTCTCATCCAGTATGGTCTGTTATTCTTGCTGGGGGTGAAGGGCAACGAACGCAACCGTTCATTCAAGAATGGTTGGGATATTCTAAGCCTAAGCAATATTGTACGTTTGTCGGGAAGCGATCCATGCTGCGACATACACTAGATCGAGCTGATCGATTAGGAATGCCACACCAAAAATTTACCGTTGTTGCCGAGAATCATCTGCCGTATGCTCGTGAAACATTCAACAAGCAACAAGCCGGAGAAGTTATTCTTCAACCCAAGAATCGCGATACCGCCGCAGGGATCTTTCTTCCTCTAACCTATGTTCTAACCAGAGATCCCAACGCCACAGTGGTAATTTTTCCATCGGACCATTTTGTCTTTCCCGAAGATCGCTTCATAGAAACCGTACGCCGAGCCACGCGTGCGATTGATGTTTTACAAGATCGCGTCCTCCTGCTAGGGATTCGCCCGACCCATCTGGAACTAGACTATGGGTGGGTAAATGTTGGGGCGATTTTAGGAAGGCAGAAGAATTCCTGTATTCGACAAGTAGAATCATTTGTGGAAAAGCCAGACTATCTTGAAGCTCTCCATTCCATGGCAAACGGAGCTCTCTGGAATTCTTTGGTGATCGTGGCAAAAGTAGAAACCCTTTGGAGATTGGGGTGGCACTGTATCCCTGTTATCATGGAACGTTTTGAATGGTTGAGGAAAACCATTGATACCGTACATGAACGTCAAACGCTTCACCAGTTATACCAAAAAATGCCCATGCTAAATTTCTCTTCAGAAGTTCTTCAAAAAATTCCCGAACACCTCGGGGTCATGGAATTGGAAGAAGTGCTTTGGAGCGACTGGGGAAGGCCAGAACGAATCATAGAAACCCTTGAAATGTTGGGAAGGAAGCCCGCCTTTCCTTCAGAAATACTCACAAATACGACTTCATTTTCCACTTCATCATAAGATTTTTTTCTTTATCTTAGGAGGTAATTGAATGGCGAAACACTCAGCATCGGCCCATGGTCAGGAGGCACCGCAGCCTCCATCTCACGCTAGACGCCAAAGGAAAGCGGTCTTGATCAAGAAGGATGCTAAAAAGCCCGTTCGGAAGAAACTGCCCAAGACGGCAACGTTGATCGGCGCGGAACCCTTGAAGGAAAACTTTTCAACTAATGGGGATTTAGAGGCACGGATACGTGAGCGAGCGTATGCCTTACATCGTCGTCAAGGCGGCCACCATGGCCAGGATCTGGAGGATTGGTTAACGGCTGAACGAGAGATACTTTCTGAAGAGGCCTGTTCCTGAGGGAAGGGAAAGACGACATTCCTCCATTGGGAGGGGAGTATCCATCTCAAAACCTGATATAGATTCCGGATTTAAAATGTCGGGAATAATAAGAATAATGGCTTCCGCCTCCCTGGGAATACCGTCAAATGCAGATTCATTTTCCACTTCATCATTTGAGGTACATTCATGAAGAAATATTCAGCATCAACCCTTGATCAGGAGGCGACGCAGCCTTTGTCTCACGCCCGCCAACAAGGCCAAAAGGTTTTGAGAAAGGAGAAATCCAAAAAGCCAGCCTCCATAAACACAACCGACCCTACCGCAGGGGCCAGTGACGAATTCCAGGAAAAGGGTGGCTTGCCAACAAGCGAACTTGAGGCACGGATTTTGGCGCGGGCCAATGAGCTGGCCCATCACCGAGGGGGAAAACAGGGGCAGAATTTGCATGATTGGTTAATCGCCGCACGAGAAGTGTTATCCGAAGAGTTCTGATCCAGCAGGAAGTATAATCTCTGTCATTCTCCCTACTATCATTACATTATTAGAGTAGTAGGGAGGAAATTCCATAATTTTTCTCATCCACACTTTTGGTAAGTTTACTCCTTGGGCCATGAATAAGGATGGGGCTTCCTTCTCCTTCGATCCTCAACTCCGCAGGTAATGAGCTTGCCCCTGCAGCCGTTGGCAGGGGTGGGGATCCATCTCCTCTTCTCCGTCATCCCCGCGGTTAGTGGCGGGGATCCCTCTAAAAAAACCACGATAGATTCCCGATAAATGCTGTTGGGAATGACTGAGCTGAGGGATTTTGCCTGTGCGGGATTAACAGAAAGGGGCGGGAATGAAAGAAAATAATGGGGAATGCTACAAAGTGAAACAAGTTTAACGGAAAGAAGACAAGGGAAATACGCAGGGGATTTAGAATATAGTTTGGTTTGCTACCCTTATTCTCAAACTTTCAATGAATCAGGAATGATAGCCCCACATTCCCGACATACCACATTCCCCGTGGCCTGCCCTTTATCATTGTAATGATAATCCACCACACGTCCATGCATACAAACATTTTTTCTTTTCGGTTTGGCTTTGCCATTTACGTGCCCGACTTTCATGGAAATCATAAAATGTTCTCCTTTATGCAGTCATTGCCCATTCGAAAAAAGCTCTCTCCCACTCGATTCACAACCGGGGACTCATCGTTGTCTGAATACCAGGCTTAGGCCACAGGGGGGCTTTCATATGAAAGTGTGCTCGCCCCGGGATTCTTAAAGACCGTCGCACAGAGTTGTTTGAGATAGGAGAGGGAAAACGGTTTGGTCATATATGCTTGAGCTCCCTCCTTCACCAATTGTTGCAAAGCCGGTCTCTTAAGTCCCCCAGACATTACCACGACCGGGGTCCGATTCCCCAACCATCGTAATTCATCCAACATCGTCCTTCCGCCCATCACCGGCATATCGAGATCCAGCAAAATGCCATTAACCGTTTGCTTCGCCAAGACATCTAAACCTTCACGACCATTGCTCGCCAAAAACACATCAAAACCCCAAAGATCAAGCACATCGTGAAGCATCGCTAATACTGAGGCATCATCATCGACCACAAGAATAGACGGTAGAAGGGTAGTAGTTGCGGATTCCTCTCGAGAGCGGCCGTGCTCACCACTCTTAGACGTCAGCGGCTTCACATGTGCTGAAAAAGTCTTGTCCTGGAAAATGGAAGGTTCGTTGTTCATGTTAAGGCTCCTTCGATAAATTCCTGGGATCACTGGCACATAAAAACTTGTCCACATAAGAAGAGCAAGAGATCCTATGGTAGGAAATGAGGAGAGTGAGAGAAACTAGGAAACTCCCTAGTCTTTCCGGAAAAAGTTCCTCAATCAGCAAGAAGAGGCAAGTGGAGAAGAAGCCAAATCAACTAGCCATGAGCCAAGGCAAATTTGGTAAGATCGGCCTTCGTTTGGATCTGTAAGACTTCCATGAGCTTTCCTTTATGAAACTCAATGGTTTTGACCGAAACGGAAAGGAGTAAAGCGATTTCCTTGAGGGTTTTTCCCTCCGCAATTAACTGCAACACCTCACGCTGGCGAGGAGTCAGGCTCTTAAGAAGAGGAACAGGGTTCCGTGAGGTATATTCAAGAGGAATCTGATCATCTGAAAACACCAAGGGAGTGAGATATGTTTTGTCCTGCATCACCATATGTATGGCATTAATCAGTTCGGAAGCCGCACTGCGCTTCAAAAGATAGCCGGAGGCCCCTGCCTCAAAGGCCTCTTTGGCATAGGCGACATCCGCGTGCATGGTGAGAAAAATGATTTTCGAAGTAATACCCAGTTGCCGGAGCTGCCGGGTAGCTTCGAGGCCATGCAACAACGGCATCGTCATATCGGTCACGATAACATCTGGGGTCAGCTCCTGTGCCGCAGCCATCAGCGCACGGCCATCTTCCACTTTTCCCACAATCTCGAATTCGTCTTTTAAAATTTTCGCGACCCCCTCTAACACCATAGGGTGATCGTCTGCTAGCAAAATGCGCCTACGATTCATAACAACCTGTACCTTGAATTGAAGATGAAGAGGGGGGGGGTAAAGTTCGCATAAACCACACCAAAATTAAGCGTCACGGGAGAATATAAGAATCAGAACTGTTTTGCCACTAGAGAAACCCCTTGTTTTGGGAAAAAGAACCCCTAGATTGGCATAGTCCTTAGCCCACTTCCCTCGTTTCCTTCTACTCATCCTAACCATTACCCCAGAGAAACGATTCCATGGGCAATGGCATATTTGGTTAACTCCGGAGTTGAACGCAATTTCAATTCTCGCATAATCTGTGTCTTATGAAACTCCACGGTCTTAGTAGAAAGATGGAGGATATCGGCAATCTCTTTCACCGCCTTGCCTTCTGCCGCCAGCTGCAACACTTCTCGCTGGCGCGGAGTCAAACGATTCTTGGCATCAGACAACAACGGAGACTCGTCACAAAGAGGCAATAGCACTTCCTTCGCAATCACCGGCGTGACATAAAACTGATCTTTCAAGACGGCTTGAATGGCCAATATCAATTCGGTAGCAGCTGACCGTTTGAGCAGATAGCCTGAAGCACCAATCTGAAAGGCCTCTCTTGCATAGGTAGGATCAGCATGCATGGTCAGAAAAATGATTTTACAAGCCGGCAAGAGTTTGTGAAGTTGGCGAGCGGCATCCAAGCCATTGAGTTGCGGCATGGAAATATCCAACACGACGACGTCAGGATTGCGCTCCTGCACCATTGCCAGAAGTTTCCGGCCATCTTCAGCCGTACCGACAACGTCGCACTCGTCCTCAAGGATCTTACATAACCCCTCGAGAACTAACGTATGGTCATCGGCTAAAACAATACGCGGACGTTTCATGCATGCTCCAAATGAGCATTAATCCCCCTGCTGTCAATGTCATGCCTCTTATTCCGTCATGCCCGACATGTGTTATCGGGCATCCATCCTGTGAGCCTTTCGGATGGATCCCCGCCACGAACTTTGGGGATGACGGATGAGACGAGTAGGAATGCCCCCTCACAACTGGCCATTTGCCTGTTCCTTCTCTGTCATTCTCGCCCATTTTTCAGTCATTCCCGCGGAGGCGGGAATCCATCTGATCCTCAGCCTATTCCCTATGGTCCATTCTCTAAAGCCGTCAAATAACCACATCTTTCTCATTACACAATCTCATCCCACAAATCGCACCAGCCAGGGTTCTTCTCCTCAATTAACCGCACCTTCCATCCACGGTTCCATTTCTTGAGTTGCTTCTCTCGCGTGATGGCCTCGCCCATATCATCGTGCAGTTCATAATAGACAAGACGGTGTACAGCATATTTTTGCGTAAACCCTTTTCCCAGGTTGTTTCGGTGCTCCCAAATACGCTTGACGAGGTCACTCGTAACACCAATATACAAGGTGCCCTTGTGATGACTCGACAATATATACACACAAGGTGTTTTGGTCATGTTTCAAAGAATTCTGCTTGGCCAGTTTACCCCTATGCCCCATCCCTTCCTCACTCTCCAGTACTTCTTTAATCTTTCAGATGGATCCCCGCCTACACCCGCGGGGATGACGGAAAATGTGGTCATGCTCGACGTGTGTTATCGGGCATCCATCTTGTGATCCTTTTGGATGGATCCCCGTCTATACCCGTGGGGATGACAGTGTTTCAACCCTCACTCCTTCACCTTTCCCTTTTTCCTTTCAACTTCCCTTGTTGGCACCCAGACAGCAATTTCCGTTCCTTGGCCTGGGGCAGACCTCAAATTATAGGTGCCTTGGGCCGCGCGAACACGTTCCTGCATGCCGATCAGCCCTAACCCATGTCTGCCGGCCAGTATCTTCTCAACCGTAAACCCTTTTCCATTATCTGTAATGGACAATGTCAGGCCATAATCTTTTCCGATCAGTTTCACGTCGACCTGAGTCGCCTTGGCATGCCTCGCCACATTCCTCAAGCATTCTTGGGTCACGCGATAGAGGCAGGAGGCAATTTCCGTCACCACGGTAAAAGGTACATTGGTTGATACAAAAGAAACGGGAATACCCTCCCATTTGGAAAAATCACTGATAAAAGCCTTCAAGGCCACTTCGAGTCCCAGATCATCTAGTATAGAGGGATGGAGTTGGTAGGCAAGCCGCCGAACATCATCTGAAAGCGAGGAGACCTCATCATAGAGTTTTTGGAAGGTTTGAAATATTGGCGTTGCTTGGCCGAGTCCTTTTTGCACAGATTGAATCGTCAACGCCAAAACTGCCAAGCGTTGGTTCATGTCATCATGGAGTTCCCGTGAAATTCGCCGCCGTTCATCCTCTTGAGCTGTAATCAATTTCCGGCCAAGAGCCTGGAGGTATCCCTGGTTTCTTTGCAGTTCTTCCTCTCGTTTTTGAAGAGCTTCTTCTACTTGCTTCCGACCAGTGATGTCCAGGGCCACGCCCCCGAGCAGTGGTTGCCCAGTCTCACTTGGAACGGGAAATTTCATAGTCCACCAGTAACGGACTTGCCCTTCACGATCTTTGGTCGTCTCCTCCAATTCTAAGATCTTGCCCGTTTTTAAAGTTTCTTGATCACACCGTTGGAATGAACGAGCTTCCCTGGCGGGAAACAGATGCCTGTCCGTCTTGCCAATAAATTCAAGTGGAACTTTGTTGAGAAATTTCTGAAATGCGGTATTTCCATAAATATATCGACCTTTTGCATCCTTGAGGAACGCCACGGTCGGGCTGTAAGTCATAAAGGCTCGGAACCGCTCTTCACTTTCACGAAGAGCTTCTTCTGATTTCTGCCGCTCCGAAATATCTCTAAAGGTGACCACCGTTCCTTCAACCTTCTTGTTGTCATCATAAATCGGCATACTCGTGTACTCAACGGAAAAACTGGTGCCATCTTTGCGCCACAAGACTTCGGTATCCACGCTCTGCGTTTTCCCCTGCGTTAAGGATAGATAGACCGGACAATTCTCCCATGAATATGGTGTCCCATCGGGCTTCGTGTGGTGCAACAGGGGATGAAGAACTTTTCCGCAAACTTCTCCCCTGTTCCACCCCGTGAGCTGTTCGGCTGAACGATTAAAAAATATCACTTTTCCATCACGATTTAACCCATAAATTCCCTCCCACGCAGAATGAAGGATCGACTCATTATGCTTCAACAGACGAGCAACTTCCTGTTCGGCCTGTTTGCGCTCCGTAATATCAATCCCCGTGGCAATGATGTATTCCGTTTTTCCGTTTTTGCCGGCAATCACCGTATTAGACCACCGAATCCAATGCAGCTGGCGATCGCGATCGAGCCATGCGTTTTCAAAAGTATTCGGGAATTGCCTCCCTTTAAATGAGCGCAGCAGGTCTTTCACCTCCTGGACATCTTCTCCAGATACGACCGCAAGATCCAGAAAAGATTTGTCCCTCATGTCTTCAATGTTTCGTCCCGTCAAGTTTGCACACATTCGATTAACTCTAACGATTCGCCATTCGGGATCAAGAATCACGACAAGAGCGGCGGTGGTATCCAATATGGTGGAAATAAACTGTTTCTCTTTTTTCAGTTCTTCCTCCATCTTTCGACGCACTGTGATGTCACGGAGAATAACCGTCATGCGCTTCTGTCCGGCCATATCGAACTGAGAGATCGATGCCTCAACCGGAAATTCTTCTCCGTTGGACCGCCGGGCAACGAGGCTCCCAAGGCGGCTCATAGAACGAATTGTGTCTCCCGATTGCATGAATTGCTCGACATGCGCTTGATGGATTGTTCGAAATCGTTGGGGAATGAACTGGGTAATCGACCTGCCGATGGCCTTTGAAGAGGGGCAGCAAAACATGGCCTCAGCGCCTTTATTGAACAGGACGACCTGCAGGTGCTCATCCATCGTAATAATGGCATCCATCGCCGTATCGAACACACCACCTATCCAAACCTCTTGTTCTTCTCGCAATTTCTTCGCCTGCTCTTGCTCGGTGATATCGATGAACGCAAGGCGATAGAGCGGGTAGGTGTGTTGGCTGTCCGCGTCCGTATAGAGACTTTTCAATCGGAGAAGATAGTGAGCGTGATTAGGCTCGAAACGGATCACCTTGGAAATTTCTAAAGTGGGCCTCTGCTTTACTTTGCGGAGATGCTGGCGGAGGATTGGTTGATCGGTAGCAGCCACAAACGCTTCTAACTTTTGGCCAAGCAGAGCCTTTCGCTCCACTCCAAGGACCTGACTGGCCGTGAGGTTAGCCTCGACAATGGTTCCTTGTTTATCCAGGGTGAGAAACCCCACGGAGGCGAAGTCATACAAATCCACATAGCGATCGCGTGCCTGTTGGAGGTCCAGCTGCGTGCGGCGGAGTTCTTCATTCGGTCTCACCACCCCTGCGGTTACAGAATTGGTTGTGGTGCGAGAACTTTTGGAACCGCGCGGGGATTTCTTAAGAGTCTTCGTTGACGTTTTCTGGATGAGTTGTGTTGTTTTTCGCGGAGAGAGTTTTTTCTTCGCTGGCTTCTTGGATTGAGCTGGAGATAGTTCGGGCTTCTGTTTGGAGGCTGGGCGAAGCCGCAGTTTTTTCATATCCCTCATCCTTCCTCTTATTCTTGGGATTCACCACCATCCATCAAAAGAAAAAAACCAACTATTATGAGGACACGACCTTTCATACTATCGCCTATCCTACCTCATCTGACTTTGAAATAAATCTTTGGAGAACAGACCTAGGAGCATTTTGCCCTATAACTAGGGATTTCCCTAAGCCACTTCCATATCTCTTTATGATAGTAATGCCACAATCTTTATTTTACGGCTGAAGACCCAGAACTATTCTCACTTCGACTAGGGAAAGCCCCCCACACACCAATGGGCGCCATGTTCTCACTCTCATCCGCAAAAAACAACTAGGTTTCCATTCTAAGATGATTATGTTTCATCCATGTCTTGTCTCGACAATGTGCCCACTTATGAATCAAGGAGCAACCCCCATGACATTGGACCAAGCCCGTCGTCTTCAAAAACAATGGGAAACGTTGAATGGCCCTAAACCCTGTAAGCACATACAGATAAATGATTTTTTGACGGTAACCAAAAGAAGCATTCTAGAGTACCTTGTCTGCATGGAATGTGGAACGGTGTATGTAAACCCTAAGAAACAACGATCGGCTGCCCAGGCAAAGACCATGGAACAGCTTATCGCCGAACACGCTAAGCCATCTTGACCAAACCACCACTGTACGAAAGGGAACCGGCTATCCTATGCTACAGATTACAGAACATGTACAAGATAACAACGTCAGCCTAATGCTATCCGGCCGGTTAGATATCCAAGCCAGAACGCTTTTCCAGACCGCCTTGAAACAAGCTCAATCCACGAACCCCAAGGAGATCATTCTCGATTTCAGGGCTGTCCAGTTTATAGACAGTTCCGGCTTGGCGCTCTTGATCCTTGCCAAAAAGACCGTTCTGGACCCCCACTGCCAAATGAGCCTGGTCGTCTCGTCAGGGTACGTGAGGAAAATTTTGGATTTAACTAATATGGGAGAAAGATTTTCCATTACTCTTCTGGAACCCACCAACCACACACCACCTCCCACTTCTCAATAAGGACACCAGGTACTCAATTGACATTTACCTATTTTAGCCGCGCTTCTCTCTATCATTTCCATGGTGTCCGGAATCAATCTGACCGTCATGTTTGAAATGTGTTATCGGGCATCCATCTTTAAATTTCTCCGGATGGATCCCCGCCACCGACCTGCGGGGATGACGGAGTGATGATGTCATACCCGACCGTGGTTATCGTTCAGATCGTTGCTGACAATGCATCCGTTCATCCTTGAGAATTGTTTCCACCCAGAAGTTTGGCCAGAATTGCTTTTTCAATGTGCAGGCGATTTTCTGCTTGGTCAAACACGACACTCTGTGGCCCATCGATGACGTCAGCGGTTTGCTCATTTCCCCTCTGGGCTGGCAGACAATGCATGAATATCGCCTTGGAACTGGCCTGTTGCATGAGAGTCTCAGTCACGCGAAAAGGTTCGAGAAGTTGAAATCGTCTCTCATGTTCTTCGAGAGGGATGTGGTAACTCATCCACGTATCCGTATACACCACGTCCGCATTGGCCACAGCCGATCGAGCATCATGCACAATGGAAATGCTTCCCCCACTTACTTTGACAAAGGAGTGAGCCTGCTCAAGAACTTCCGGCAACGGCTGAAAGGCCGGATCTTCCGGACATCCCACCATCATCTGCATGCCCATTTTTGAGCAGGCATGGAGGAGAGAATGGGTCACATTGTTATTCCCGTCACCTACATAGGCCAGACGGAGGCCCGGAAGCGTGCCCTTGCGTTCTTGTATGGTGAGCAAATCGCCTAGGGCCTGACAGGGATGTTCATAGTCGGTCAATCCGTTAATGACGGGCACGGTGGCATAACGTCCGAGCTCTTCCATATCGGCCCGTCGAAACATTCTGGCCATGATGCCCTGGACATAGCGCGACGCCGTTCGGGCGGTATCCGCAATCGTTTCCTTGCCTGATCCCAGCGGGGACATTCCAAGATCGTAGTAAATACTGTGACCGCCCATTTGCAGCATGGCTGCTTCGAATGAAACCCTAGTACGCAGCGACGGTTTTTCAAAAATCATCAGTAATATGGAACCAGCTAACGCGTGGGCATAGTGTTCAGGATATTGTTTGATATGGACTCCGGAGGCCATGATCTCTTCTAAGCTTTCTCGGGTCCAGTCAGTTAAGGAAATCAGATTCATTCAACGCGTCTCCTTCAATGAAGAACCATATGAGTGCCAGTCCGGCCTTCGAATCCATCAAGCACCTTTTCCGTGCGTGTGATGATGAACTCACGTCCGCCATGCTCTAGAAAATAAATCCCGGCCTCAATTTTTGGTTGCATGCTCCCCGGCGCGAAGTGCCCTTCCGCCAAATACTTCTTCGCGTCCGCGACCGTGATCGTCTGCAGGTTTTCTTCAGAGGGGGAATTGAAATGGAGCTTGGCATGTTCCACTGACGTCAAATCCAAGATGCGCTCAACCCCAATCGTCACGGCCAACTGGCTCGAGGCCAGATCTTTATCCACGACCGCCTCAATCCCTTTCATTGTTCCGTCGGCTTCGGCACAAACGGGAATCCCACCGCCACCCACAGCAATGACAATGACACCATCATCAAATAGACGCTGGATGACCTCGGTTTCGACGATCCGAATTGGCTCGGGCGATGGCACCACCCGCCGGAATCCATGCGGGGCCTCTTCTGCCAAGAACCAGCCTTGAGTCTTCAATGCCAACGCTTCCTCCCGTGAATAATAGGGACCAACCGGTTTAGTGGGCTTGGCCAATTTCGGATCGTGTTGATCCACCAAGGTCCGACAGAGGACCACCGCAACGGTCCGGTCAATCCGATTCTTTCGGAGTAGGTTCTCTAATGACTGCTGAATCAGATATCCGATTTCTCCTTGCGACTGCGCCACGCAGGTATCAAGAGGAAGGTCATACGCCTGATGACGAGCCGCTTCAACACGGATCAAGATATGCCCTACTTGGGGCCCGTTGCCATGCGTGATCACCACCTGACACCCCCGCTGAATCATGGGGACGACTCCCGTCAGGGCCCGATCCAAATTGGCTCTTTGCTCAGCAATGGTTCCCCGTTGCGCTGGCCGGACCAACGCGTTCCCCCCGAGGGCGACAAGAATTCGTTCAGGCATGTCTTTTCGCTTTCACCAGGATATCTTGCAACACATCCTGCAAATTCGGTCGCCCAATTTCTTGAAACTCATAGGTCACCCGACATGTGGGCTGCCTGATGGGAATGACCCGCGTCAGATCCACGGGCGTCGCAATGAGCACCAGATCACAATCCACCCGATTGATCGTCTCCCCCAATTCATGAATTTGTTCAGCACCATACCCCATCGCCGGAAGAAGGGAACCAATATGCGGGTAAGTCGTGAAAATTTGACCGATACTGCCGACGACAAAAGGACGAGGATCGATGAGTTCAGCGGCACCGTGTTGTTTGGCCGCCATCACACCCGCACCAAAACTCATTCCTCCATGAGTCAAGGTTGGACCATCCTCCACGACAAGCACCCGAGCGCCGCGAATGTTCTCCGGCGCCTCTACCCTGACAGGCATATTGGAATCAAGCACTTGAGCCGACGCATTTATCGCAGCAATTCGTGTTCGTACGGCCACCACGTTTGCTTTCGGGGCGCTATCCAGTTTGGTCAGCACGACTACATCAGCGCGCAACAAATTTACTTCACCAGGAAAATACGCTTCTTCATCTCCCGCTCGATGGGGATCCACCAGCACAATCTCCAGGTCCGGTTGAAAAAACGCCAAATCATTATTCCCCCCATCCCAGATAATGACATCCGCTTCACCTTCTGCCCGTCTCAGTATCTGCTGATAGTCAACCCCGGCATAGACCACATTGCCTTGTTGAATGTGGGGTTCATATTCTTCTCGTTCTTCAATCGTGCAGTTCGCCGCACTGATATCCTCCAAAGTGGCAAATCGTTGCACGACCTGTTTGGCGAGATCCCCATACGGCATAGGATGACGAACGACCGCCACTTGAAGTCCGGCAGCTTTCAAAAGACTGGCGGTTTTACGGGCCACGGGACTTTTGCCGGCACCGGTTCGCACCGCACAGATCGAAATGACCGGCTTTGTGGAGGGAAGCATGGTAGACCGGCTCCCCAAGAGACGAAAATCGGCTCCCCAGGCCATCACCCGTGAAGCTTTGTGCATCACCTCCACGTGAGAGATATCGCTATAGCTGAAGACCACTTGTGCAATATCCTCATTGGTAATGAGAGATTCCAGGTCCTCTTCCGGTCGAATGGGAATTCCTTGAGGATATAATTCTCCCGCCAGCAAAGGAGGATAGCGCCGACCTTCGATATTCGGAATTTGTGCGGCCGTAAAGGCGACAACCTCATACGTAGGATCCTGACGAAACACCACATTGAAGTTATGAAAGTCGCGTCCCGCAGCCCCCATGATCAGTATTTTTATTCGCTTCATCACTGGCTCCTTCCTTTTTCTCCCACCATCCTAATACATGAGTCCTTTCCACCACCAACAATCGATACAGGTTTTTTCTAATCTCACAAGGATGGAAGCAACGTGAACAAGTCACCATACGCTTCCCTTTTTGAGACTAGAAGAGAAAATGGCCGTTACATTCCTTCTTCAATGCGGTATCATGACAATCTTTTTTTACTGGCATTTATCCAGGAGTGATATGCCCCATGGTTCATATCAAACGCGTTGTCCTTGACGTACTCAAACCCCATAACCCCAACGCTCTTGACTTCACCACAGCCATCGCAGAAAAAGTGCCTGGTTGCCGAATCAAGTTGACCGTCACGGCGATGGATGAAAAAACGGAAACAGTCCTTCTCATAATTGAGGGGGAGCAGATGCAATTCAACGTCATCAGCGAGGCCATTGGAAGTCTGGGTGGATCGATTCACAGCATTGACGAGGTCGAGGTGGAAAACGGGCTTCCAGAAGGTGAAACCACGTAGCGATTGTTTCCGTGATTGAACAACTCATCTGGCTTCTCAACATCACCCGTTCGCAGGTCATTGCCCGCCGGTACTTTGTCGTCAATGGCTTTGACGGGGCGCTGACAATGTTGGGACTGCTGGTGGGATTTTATGTGAGCGAAGATGTCAGGCTACCCGTGGTCATCAATGCCTGTCTAGGAGTTGCCATCGCCTTAGGTATGAGTGGAGTCAGTAGCGCCTATATCAGCGAGGCGGCAGAAAAACAACGAGAACTTCGGGAATTAGAAAAAGCCATGGTGACTGATTTAGGCGGGTCAGCCCACGGCCAGGCCGCACGCCTCCTCCCTCTGTTTATCGCGTTCGTGAATGGCATGGCTCCCCTAGCCATCTCATTGGTGATTCTCCTGCCCTTATGGCTCGCACCATCCATAGAACCCTTCAGTACGTTCCCGTTGGAATCGTCCTTTGCTATGGCCCTCATCATGATTTTTTTGCTTGGAGTCTATTTGGGGCAGGTGAGCCACACCTTTTGGCTCTGGGCTGGACTACAAACCTTATTGGTCGCCGCCGCCACCACCGCCTTGATTTTCACCCTCAGCCCAGGATGACCGCCCACTAAAGCACGAACGCTCCCGAGCCGCAGGTGGAAATGGCTTCAGACTAATCTTATTCGTAGGAAATACGTTTGGCAGGAAATAAGAAGTGAAAAATTCCTCCTTCTTTCCTTGTCAGCATCCCTCTTAGGGTAAGGCCCCAGGCTGAGAACGCTACTCACGGAATTTTCCAACATTCCCATGTTCAGAGAGGCCCAAGAGATTCGACCAATTTTTACTACTTTTCGGATTGATACCTCCGAGAGATTTCTTGAGATTCCTACGTCTTAACTTAGAACCCCCCTACCACCTTGTTCGCCCTCAGATACCCCTGGATGATGTCTCTGCGAGAAACAACACCTACCAGCTTGCCGTCGCCATCGACAACCGGGGTTCGAATGAAGTGTCTTTCTTGCAGCAGTTGGATGATCTCCATAGACAGCGTATTTCGGGATACGGTGATAGGATCTTTGACCATAATCTCCCCTGCCGTCACTTTAGTCATCTCCTTACCCTCTTCTATGGCCTTCAGCAAGTCAAACTCACTCACGATACCCACGAGCTTTCCGTCTTTCGCCAAAATTGGAACGCTTCCAAACCCACCTTCACTCATGGCTCCAGCCAACCTATCGACGGTATCTTCCACTCGGAAGGACGTCACCACATCTTGCATGAATTGCTCCGCCTCGAGCGTTTTGAAATCCCTAGCCCCAACCATGTAATCAACTCGTCGCATAATTAATCTTCCTTTTTATTAAGGGTTCAGTGTTACAGAAATGACTGCTGGTTATTCTCCGCTTTCTTTTCATGCCTACGAAAAAGGTTATGTAATGAGCCCGTCAGGGCATCGCTGGACATTTTACGCATCAGTCCCTTGTAGGCTTCAGGCATTAAAATACAGAGTACCGGATTCAACCTAACCCTCCACAATAGGTGGCGATGAGGGTTAAGCCAAAGACCAATGATAGGACGGCAGGTGTCGGATTTCAGATGTCTGAAGGTGCCCCGTGGACAACAATGTGTGATTCCAAGCAATTTTCAGAAAGCACAAGACACTGACTTTCTGCCCACATTGCTCACTTGTATGTGACCTCATCAACTTTCCTGCATAGACGGGCTTCGCCGGTCATTTTTTTAACGGATCACCTCACTTCACACAACCTTAATAACAAGATTGTTCAGGTGATCCATTCCGATGCAATCGATAATACAGTAACCTCGATACTGGGTCCTTCCATTTTCTCCAGCAATGAAGGTCACGGTGGATTTTCGATTAAAAAACCAGATCTTCTCACTCTCAACGGTCCATTTATCTTCAGCCGTGATGGCTATTTGATGGACATCACCTATTGCAAGACTTTTCACTCCTTCGTCAAACACGAATACGACCTTTACGGTTGTGCCTTTCGCTACCTTCAAAGGGTTTTTGGGTCCGAGCATCTTGTCCTTCTCATCGAAAAACCCCTTCTCATTAACCTTGACAATCAGTTCCACTTCAGACTTGGAATCCGCCAAAACGGTGACCAAAGAACCAGGAAAAGCGCCAAAAACAAACGCCAGAACCGTGAACAACACAACAAAATTGAACTTCACTTCTCTCACTTACCTACCTCCTCTGTTTTATGGGATAACTCATCGCAAACTTTAAAGTATACTACATTACGCTCAATTCTCACCAGGGTGAGCCTCTTCCACATCCGATGCCCTTCACTATTTCATCTCCGACGATCGGCGGAGTTGAGCATTTACCCCCACGCGGCTTTCACTTGCCTCGCAAAGGCAACCATTCGAACTTGTCTTAAACCTAGAAACTGCCGTTGAATCATAAAAACCCTCCCCCCCCCTCTTGTGCACCTCCCAAAATCAAAAAATTTCTTGTAATTAATATGATAACCACGAATTCTTTGATTTCAACATACACACCCATACCTTACGCGTTTTTCTCGCCCAACTGCCGTTTCTAGGTTAAATCTTAGAGTCTTTTATTTGGGGGGAGCTTCTGGATTGTCTGTGGGTGTCGCCTCCTCAGAGTTTTGCCTACACTGGTTGGGCAACGCCTCCCCCTTCTTGAACAGCTCAACATCACCATATATAGACGTCTCACCGAGATGTCTCTACAGGATGAAACAGCCTGCAAAGGTACCACGTCCATTTTTTTGTAAAGACGTTCCGGTGGAACGTCTTCAGGAACGGATAGGAACCTGCCGAATAGTGGAAGCCCTTCGCGTACCCATACTAAAATCTAATGACCCTCTTTCGAACCAAAAGAACAAGAATAGTATTCCGGCCCAGAGCATCAAAATGATGACCAGAATTTCTGCTAAACCTCCGGCAAAGGAACACACCAAAAAGTACTTTTTTACCCTTAGCTCATTCAGGGTGAAGGCGGGAAGGGCAAAAAGAACAGGATACACGCAAGCAATGACCGCAATGGCAACGAGGAACCCCCACTTGCAATGAGCCTGTTGTTGGGTTTTACTTGTTCGGAAGCTTGCTGCGTGCAGCAAGAACAGAAGGCCGGAGCAACCGTTCACTGCGCATGATATGCAGAATAAAGACGCGCGAACCCTCTTCTCGATAAAAATTTCGGCATGGTGGTTCGACGGTTTGTCTATAGCGCCATCCCTTAAGCTCAGGTGGCTTGAAACCGCTCTTGGGATGATCGGCAAGCTGGCCCACATGTCGAAACACGTTCTGGAACAAAGCTTTCGCCGATTCCGGATTGTCCAAGGCGATGTAGTCAGCGATGGCATCCAGGTCGCTAAGCGCCGGTTCGGCCCAAATTACTTCAGCCATCGATTCATGCGCTTGTTGGCCTGCGCATGAGTGAGGGTACGCCCTTCCTCAACAGCTTTCTCCCCACGCGCGATCCCCTCAAGCAGGCTCATACTCTGCTGCAAGGTCTCGTAGGTTTCAACGCCTACCAAGGAGGCGCTTGGCATGCTCTGGTGGGTAATCATGATAGGCTCCTTGTTCCGTTCCAGTTCGGATAGAAGCTCTGTGGCTCGGCGCTTCGTTGTTGGCGGGAATGACAGAAGAAGAGACGGGCATAACGGAAGGAGGATAGATTCCCGATAAAAAATGTCGAGAATGACGAAGAAGAGTGATCCTGGTTTGCCGGAAGGCCTTCCGTGTTCAACAGGCAACCTGTTCACCATGGATCTAACACTGTCTGACAAATGAAATTCAGATATTTACATATTTGTTGGGAAAGGCCGGTCTCTTCAACCTGGGAGTTCGACCAGACCTCTCTGGCCGAACGATAGGAGAGCAAATCGGAGGCATCGCCCGGTTATTCGCCACTCTCGTCATTCTCTTCGTTTATTTTGAGAATCTTCTCATTAACCTTGGATAGTTCGGTGCTAACGATTTGCCATACAATGTCGAGGTTAACGCCGAAGTAATGGTGAATTAATCGATCTCGGGCTCCAGCCATGTTCTTCCACGGAACGTTGGGATGAGCAGCCCGAAAATCCTCCGAAAGGTTTTTCGCGGCTTCTCCCAAAATTTCCATATTGCGAATGACCGCATCTTGGGTTTTGGTGTCCTTCACAAACGTTCCGCATCAATCCCAGCCAAATAAGTCGAAATACGTTGGATGGCCTCTCGGATGTCACTGAGAAATTCTTGATCGGACCGTTCAGACATACAGAAGGCCTTCGGCAATACTTTCCGCCACTCCTCGAATCCGAATATTCTGTACTCCGGCTGGTGTCAGAATATCGACCTTGCGACCTAAGACAGTTTCTAAATAGTCAACCAAATCGAAAAACTGAAATCCGATTGGCCGGTCAAATTCAACAAGAAGATCAATATCGCTATTCTCATCAGGTTGCCCCTTGGCATACGAGCCAAACAATCCTACCTTACTGACTCCGAACTCGGAGGCTAGATAGGTCTGCTCCCTTTGTAACAAATGAATAATCTTGTCTCTTGTCAACATAGTCCCCCCCTACTCAGAGGTGTGTTCTATAAATCACCATGGTTTTATTATAACTACGAGGGGCTCAGCCTTCACATCTGCGATTTTGCGAGATTTCGCTCACACAAGAATGGCTGTGAGAGAATTCTTAGTCATCTGAGGGAATAAGTCAAGGTAATGGATTTTATTGTAGCTGGGTATTGGCGAACGACTTGATCAAAAACAAGTGCACTCTAATCCCCCTGGCCCCCTTCCCTAAAGTGGGAACTGGAGGGAAAAAGAAGTTGAGAGAGAGCCTTTTTTATCTCTTCAACGGACAACCAGAACCGAACACGGGGCGTGTTCGAGAACTTTCTGGGACACACTTCCGAGGAGAAAGCGTTTGATTCCTTTTAATCCTCGCGCTCCAACCACAATCATCTGAACATTATGCTGCTTGGCCGATTCGAGGATAGCCAGTGGGGGGTCGCCGCATTTCCATTCAATCTCCACCTCATAGGGTCCCTTCTGAAATGGTTCAGCGATTTTGCGAAGAAAGGCTTCGCCCTTGCTTTTGGCCGATGTGGTTTTGGGTGCCACAATGGAAGATTTTGACACTGAGGCCAATAGACTCGTTGGCGGAGGAGACCAGACCATCTCGATCATCAGATGAAGCGGGCCCTTAAACGGCAATGCCTCTAAAAATTGGGCAGATTTTTTTGAAGCATCCGATCCATCCACTGCCAACAAGATCCGGTCAAGAACCGGCGTATCTGCTTTACAAACCAGAACCGAACAGGGTGCATAGGTGGCGACTTTTTGCGAGACGCCGCCAAGAAGAAACGGGGAGGATTCGGTCATACCTCGATGGCCAAGCAGAATTAAATCCGCGTGATGTTCCTCCGCCGTTTGAATAATACATTCGGCAGGGTCCCCGTTATCCGCGATTAATTGTATCTTTCGTGCAAAGGGAAGCAGTGCATCACGAGTTTCATGCAGAACATGTTGGGACAGCCGGGCCACCTCTTTCCGGTAGCCCTCAAAATCGTTTTCCGAACCTGCTGAGAAAAGATACGCATGTTTCAACGCCGGGACATCCACCACGTAAAGGATGAACAAATTCACCTCTCCAGACAGATGCGTCACCATCTGTACGGCATGTTTGGCATGAGAAGACGAATCAACCGCAAGCAGAATGTTCATAGCCGTGAAACCTGGTTGCAGAACACTAATCAACAACCCGAGGGGGCATCGATCAGTTGATCGGGTTTAGTCGCTGCCGTTGTAATTGTTCTCTGATGACCCGGATCGGCACTCCCATATTGATGCCCCCAATCGCTCTCAACTCCGAATGATTGACGGCAATCACTAACCCCTGCCTGTTTAAGACCGCCCCTCCACTGCTACCACTGGTAGCCCGTGCTTCATAAGTCACCACCTCTTTGGAAACGTCCGACACATACCCATGCGTAGTCAGAGGCCGGATCAACCCCTCTTTCGCTAGCAATTCAGGAAGGCCCACGGGATCGCCGCCAGCCTGACTAAGGATTGTGTCACTGACCGTTCGTGATAAGCGACTCAAAATACTATCAAACGTGCCTGGATAACTCATAATGACCACTGGTTCACCCACGCGAATCTGGTGGTCAGCGGGAGCTAAATTCAGCGGGGTTTGACTTGTTGGGGATTGAGTGGTTCGGAGTATGGCGAAGTCATTCTGCTCTGACACCGACACCTCCTCCAATTCATAAAAACCGGCGGAGCCAGGGAAAAATATACGAAGAAATTGCACTTCGGGATCAAAGCCTTTTTTGAACAGGGCTTGTACCGGCTTATACACTTCCCACATCCGCACAAGATGCCGGTTAGTCAACACGGTCCCTTTCTTATCAATGAGCAACCCGGTTCCCGAGAAAAAGATAATGATGGCCGGCGCATTTCCCTCAAGCGTCAATAAGGGCACGCCGTTTTCATCAAGTAAGGGGGTGTCATCCGGGTTGAATCCCTCATAGCGAAGCGGACGCCCAGTTCCTTTTTCCACAATACCATAGGCGCCCTGTAAGAGCCCGACCCCGCCTTGAAATCGTTGAATCACTTCCTCCGCAAACCGCTGTTCACTTTCCAAACTAGTTAATTGCTGTTGGATCGCTTTCACCTCTTCCTGCGACTGACGCACTGCCTGTCGATTTTCCAACACTGCCTTCAGATTGGCTTTCAGTTCATTTTGCTCCTGCTTCAGCTTCAGGATCACATCGCGTTCCTGCGCCACACGCGTTTCCAGTTCGGCACGACTCAACCGTCCGGTCTCCACTTGACTGACCAGCTCCGAGACTTGTTGCCGGGAGATTTCCGCAGCCTGGTGTTCGGAATACCAACTCACGCTCAAGATGCCAATTAGGAGAATAGGCAACAAGACCAAGAGGGCAGCCACCGTTTTTGCTGTCGGTGACCCATATCGCGCAATATCACTGGCCACATGCCGCACAAGATGAAACAGGGAGGTATACGGCCGATGCGGGGTTCGCACCACAATGTCTTGGGAATCCTCAACAATGTACCGCCAGGGCTTACGGCCATCCGCCTGATCGGGCAGAACCCGAAAACGTATCAGGGGACCATGCTCGCCTAGTTGAATGAGATCGCCATCATGCAAAGCCGCTTGCACGGTCTGGCGGTTATTGATAAAGAGGGCATGCTGGCCGGTCAAATCGCGAAGATTGGGAGCATGATCATAAAGGGCCAATTCCGCATGGGAGGGAGCCACTGGCCGGTCGGTGATGCTATCAAACCGGACATCGCAATCGTGTCCAGTTCCAAAACGAAGAGAATCGGCCTGAAAATATTGGGTTTGCCCCTTGAGGCTACCCGTCAGGTGGTGCAACATGCATTTCATGACGAAGCACCCTTACCACTAATAGAAAAAATGGGCAAGAAAATTGAGCAGGCTTTTGTCCCTCTTCCTGTCAGATCACGGTCCGTAGGACCTCCCTTTTTCAGAAGTACTTAGGAATTCATGGAATGGTGACAACTTCAATCAACGAACGTATTTGCTTCAGCAAGGCCTCTACGCCTTTTATTCTAAATCGGTTGGCTTGCTCAACTTCGTCGCCACACTTGTGGAGGGCTTCTCAGCATGCTCGAAAAGATCATTGCTGATTTCTTAGTCATTATTCACTTGACGTTTATCTGTTTCGTCGTCTTCGGTGGGATCCTTGTTATGCACCGAAAATGGATCGCAATCATCCACCTTCCTGCCGTCGCATGGGGAACGCTAATTGAGTTTCAAGGTTGGATCTGCCCACTGACGCCCATGGAACAACACTTTCGACATCTCGCAGGCCAGTCAGGATACAGCGGCGGCTTCATTGACCATTATCTCATTCCTATAATCTATCCCAGTGGCCTCACTCGCTCTATGCAAATTGGAATCGGCTTGTTTGTGCTCATCGTCAACTTCTCCATTTATAGCTGGTTGCTGTATTGGATGAAACATCCCAAACACAAATAGGAAGCCCATTAAACCTACGCTATTAACCAGGCAATGACATGCATTGCATGCTAAACCACCTAAGCAATTGTCTGATGGTTGAAGTACGCGGGGGCAGCACTCACTTTCCTGCATAGTTTCGATGCCTTGCACAGGTTCCTCGCGAAGAGCTTGTGCGTCGATGACCGCTCGCAGGACGGAGAGAACTGACCCTCAAGGCTTAAAATTCCTAATCGTGGTTCAACCCAAAATTTCTCCAGCATGGAGTTTTCCCAAGAAATTATTGCAGGGCAACACCAAAATTCCCCCATCTTGAAGACGCTCATTTCCGCGATAGACTCCGAAGCATTGTGCGACATGTTTAGTGGCAAAGAAATCTTTCAACGCTCTCCCGTAATTTTTCCGCCATTTTTTAGAGTTTTTTGCTTCGATGGCAATGGCTTTATCACCACGTGTCTAGCCAGCCCAGAGGCGCACGCCCAGGGGTGTGTCAGGGCCCAGGGGTTTAGCCGGCATGCCGACACACAGTGTGGCCCCCATCAGCGAGAGAAACTCGAACGCCTGTGTCGGTATATCACGCGCCCGGCCTTGGGCCACAAACGCCTGCGCCGCACCGCTGCCGGCGAGGTCGTCCTTCAACTCAAAACCCCGTATCCCGATGGCACCACTCATCTCGTCATGACCCCGCTGAAATTCCTCCAACGCTTGGCCGCCCTCGTTTCGCGGCCCCGGCTTCATCTCATTCGCTTCCATGGCGTGCTCGCGCCCAACGCGGCCCTGCGTTCTCAGATCGTGCCCGGCGAAGCCGACCCGGCGCCCACCACCGCTGATGGAGACGGCGAACGCTCCTCGACTTCCTCACGGGCTCGCATGAGTTGGGCACAATTACTCAAACGTGTCTCGCCATCGACCTCACCACCTGTCCGCAGTGCGGCGGCCCCTTGATCATCCTGACGGCCATTGAAGATCCCTCGGTCATCGGCAAGATTCTTCGCCACCTGGGCTTGCCCACTCGCGCGCCACCCCGGGCACCCGCGCGCCTCGACGCATTCTTCCAAACAGCCTAAGCTCCCCCGTCTGAAGTCCGGTTCAGGTTTTGCGCCGACAGATCCCCCTTGCCCAGTGCCCCAGCCCACACCCCACCATGCAGCGCCCGGCCGGCCCGATACGAGAGACAAAGGGGCCGGTCAGACCCGCCTCACCGGGGAAACGCCCGCATGGCAGACAGCAAGATTCGCAAATTGACCCCGCAATGGGGGCTTTGGTACTTTTCCGTTTAGTCAATAAGGCCTTTTAAATTTCCTATTCCCCCAACGCGAATGGAGAGTTTGACTTAGAGGGAACGAAAGAGTTGTTTCTTTCTGTGTTTTCTAAAATGAAGGATGCTGATGTGTCTGAAGTAGTGTTGGATGTTCGGGAAACATACTCAAAAATGACTGCCTTCGATCTTTATCAACTCCTTCCGATTTTAGATAGAGTGGGGAATAAGGGGAATTGGAAAGTTGCCATAGTCTATCGTCCCAAGGATGACTTTAACCGGGCAAAGTTCTTTGAATTATGTGCTCAAAACAGGGGATACCAAGTTGGCGCGTTTCAAGTATTTGAAGAAGCGGTCGCTTGGCTGTATCCCCCTCATGATGTTTGAGCTACGCCTCTTATCCAAGGGGAAATTTCTATTCCTCCTCGCTTGCTCAGGGGGTGACTATTGAGGATCCCCTTGATTCTTTTTACAAATGTATTTATCGTATCCTGTCTCCACCCCCTGAGGACCTCTCCCTCAGTTTATGTTGGTTTTATATCTAAATTTTTAACAAAGGGGAGGTTGGTTCATGGGGAGTGCATCAACTTCATTAGAATCACTTCTGGCTGAGATTTCTTCCTTACGTAGGGAAAATGCCGCACTTGAGCAGAAGCTTGAAGCTTCAGAAGCCGCTCGAAGGGAGCATGAAGAGCGGTTTCGTGATTTTGCTGAAAATATACAAGAGGTATTCTGGATTGATACACCCAACCTCGGCAAAACACTATACGCCAGTTTAGCTTATGAAGAGATTTGGGGCCGCTCCTGCCAGAGCCTTTACGAGAATCCTCGTTCTTTCATCGATGCCATCCATCCCCATGATCGCGATCGCATAACCACACGAATAGAAAGCCGGGGTTGGGAGGGATTTTGCGAGGAGTATCGCATTATCCGCCCCGATGGTGAAATTCGATGGATTCGAGATCGAGCCTGGCCCATTCGAGATGAATCTGGAAAAACCATTCGGGTGGTTGGGATCGCCCAAGATATTTCATCTCACAAAGCCGCTGAGGCATCATTACGAAAATATGAACAAATGGTCTCCACAACACCAGACTTAATGGCTTTTGTAGATACGAATTATCGTTATCAGGCTGTCAACAAGAGTTATGCGGAGTTTTTTGGAAAACCGCAGGAGTTTATCGCTGGTAGGTTGGTGGCCGATATTCTAGGTTCAGCAAAATTTGATGAAATCAAACCTTCTCTTGATGAATGCCTTTCAGGGAAATTGATCAATTACCAACATTGGATTGATACACCTAAAAAGGGCAAACGGTATTTCGATGTGCATTATCACCCTGCGGTGAATTCGGATGGGTCCGTCTTTGGTGTGGTCGCGGATGTCCGTGACATTACGGATCTCAAGCTGGTAGAGCAAAATTTGCGCGAGAATGAGATATTTTTGACCGCAATCGTCGAGAACATTCCCGATATGATTTTTGTCAAAGATGCCAAAAATCTTCAATTTCTCCGCTTCAACGAAGCAGGGGAGAAGCTGATTGGCTATCCCAGGGAGGCGCTGATCGGGAAGACGGATTACGACTTTTTTCCCAAATCGGAAGCGGACTTCTATACCACCAAAGATCGAGAAGTCTTGTCAGGCAAAACCCTGCTGGATATCCCGGAGGAAGTCATTCAAAGTAAGTCACAGGGGACAAGATACCTGCATACCAAAAAAATTCCGATCTTAGATGACCATGGAACTCCGCAATATCTTTTGGGAATCTCAGAAGATATTACAGGACGGAAAGAGACGGAGGAACGTCTTCGGAAAGGCGAGAGAAAATTTCGAGCCATTTATGAACAAGCCCCCACTGGCATCGCTATTTTGGATTCACTCAGTGGGCGATTCACTCAAATCAATCGAAGATATTGCGATATTACCGGGTACTCGCAGGAGGAAATGCTCGATCGGACCTTCCAGGACATTACTTATCCGGATGACCTTCAAGCTGACTTGGACAACATTCAACAACTTCTGGCTGGCGAAATCAGCAGCTTTAAAAGGGAAAAACGATACATTCGAAAAAGCGGTGAAGTCATTTGGGTGAATCTGACTTGCGTTCCGTTGTGGTTAGAATCCACCGATCCTCGTCAGCATATGACAATGGTTGAGGATATTACCCATCGGAAGCGGGGAGAAAAAGCCCTCCAGGAAAGTGAAGAGCGTTTTAGACTGCTGAATGAAGCCATTCCACAGCAGGTCTGGACAGCGAGGCCTGATGGTTCAATCGATTATGTCAATCAACGTGTGCTTCAGTATTTCGACTGTTCCTCTGAGGAGATTTTTGATCAGGGGTGGCAGCGGTTCGTGCATCCGGATGATTTGCTTGTTTGTCAGGAACGCTGGGCCAAGGCCCGCGAGACCAAGGGACCGTATGAAATTGAATTTCGAATCCAGGGGGGAGAAGATCATTCCTTTCGGTGGCATTTGTGTCGAGCACTCCCCACTTTCGATCAAAATGGGCAGGTGGTGAAATGGTTGGGAACCAACACGGATATCACCCAATTTAAACAGTTTGAAAATCAGATTCGACAAACACAAAAAATGGAGGCGATTGGGACCTTGGCAGGAGGTATTGCCCATGATTTCAATAATATTCTTATGGCGATCACTGGCTATGCGGAACTCGCCACATTCAATAACAGGGGAAATAACGCGGTTCAACGGAATCTTGAAGAGGTGTTAGTTGCGGGACAGCGGGCCAAGGAATTGGTCCAACAAATTTTGGCCTTTAGTCGGCAGACTGAGCATGAACGGCAGCCGATTGAACTCAAATTGGTGGTCAAAGAAGTTTGCAAATTCCTTCGCGCGTCGTTACCGGCGACTGTCGAAATTCGTCAAAATTTTACGAAGGCACCCACGATTATTTTAGGAGATCCTATCCAAATGCACCAAGTGGTCATGAACCTCTGTGCCAATGCCGAACATGCCATGCGGGAAAGCGGAGGTCTTCTGGAATTGAAGGTGGAGCATGTGACTGGTGAAACTGATGATAGAGGCATACATCCTGAACTGACGGGAGCTTCCAAGGTACGCCTGACCGTTCGAGATACTGGAGCGGGCATGCCTCAGGATCTGACCCAACGTATTTTTGATCCATTCTTTACCACCAAGGGGGTCGGTGAAGGGACGGGGATGGGCTTAGCTGTTGTCCATGGAATTGTTACCAGTCATGGCGGTCGCATTACCGTGGAGAGTGAACCTGGACAGGGCACCGCCTTTACCATTGACTTCCCCGAGATGGAAGCCAGAGGTATCCAGGGAGACAATAAACCATTGGAACAAGAATATCTCATGGGCCATGGGAATATTCTTTTTGTAGAGGATGAGGAGGCCCTCGCAAGGCTGGGGAAGGAAGCTATGACAGGGTTGGGCTATGAGGTGATAATGCGTAAGAGCAGTGTGGAAGCGCTTGAAGCCTTTCGGGCCGATCCTTTGCGGTTTGATGCGGTTGTGACTGATCAAACAATGCCCCATATGACAGGTGAGGCCCTTTCCCGTGAATTGTTACACATCCGTCCCGATGTGCCCATTATTCTGTGTACGGGGTTTAGTCACAGCATGACTCTGGAAAAGGCCAAAGCAATGGGGATTCGAGCCTTTCTATTAAAGCCCTTGTTGATCAAAGATTTAGGGCGAACCCTTCACGAGGTTCTCCATCCATAAGCGATGTCGGAGAGTTGTGGTGTATTGCCTTCCCTCGTAGGTGGACTTCCATTCAGATGTTCCCGCCTCAGAAAAACCGATTAGCCCTAGAGTAAAGATTGGGTTTCTCTTCTAGCCGTAAACGATTAATGGAATTCTGCTGTTTTTCCGCTCAAAGAACCAGGCTTGAAAATACAACCACTTGTAGTGCTCCCCCGAAGTCAAGCCACCTGTGCATGGTGTTCTTGCCGAAATTGTTGAGGGCTCCGATAGCCTAACGCTTGGTGTGGACGCTCCTCGGTGTACCAACGTATTCATCGGTTGAGTGTCTGTCGCGCCTCCTCAAATCCTGCCAAGCCCTGTTGCCAGACACATTCTTCTTTGAGACTGCGAAAAAAGCGTTCAATGAGGCCATTCTGCTCCGGTGTATAGGGCGTGATAAATTCTTGGTGCAGCCGATAGTCCCGACAAGCTTGGCGGAACCGTCGACTCTGAAAGATCAATCCATTATCACTTCGAAGCAGCGGGGGCGTTCCCCCAGGTCGCAAGGCCCCCAACCGGGCCAGACAGGCCGCTTCAATTGCTCGTTCCGCTTCTTTCGCTCTTCCGCGTCAGGCAAACTCATACCCCATAATCTCTCGATCATGACAATCGATGACTGCGGTGAGATGCCCCCAGCCATCGTCGCCACAGGGAATATGCGTCACATCCACCGCCCATCGCTGGTTACTTGCTCGCGACCGACTCCGCAAACGCTGAGCCCGCGGACGAGCGGTGCGTACGCGTTGATGGACCAGCCATTGTTTGATTCGTAAGGCGCGATACCCCGCTTTCCGATTGACCATCACCCCTTCGCGATAGCGCAACAGCGCCCACAGCCGGCGATACCCATAGGTCGGATAGTCGTGAATCAGTGGCTCGAGCTTCGTCACGAGTTCCTCAGAGAGGGCCGGGCACGTTCGCTTGCCTTTGGTCAGCCGATGCAGGGCCGAGCGGCTCACCCGAAGCTGTGAGTTCAATTGATCAGCGCAACACTTCATCTTAATCTTCTAGAGATAAAGAGGGAGTGTGACGATGAAACACCGAACCCGCATCTACTTTAGCGCTGAACAACGTGCGGACATTTGGGATCGCTGGCAGCGTGGCGAATCCATGAGTTCGATTGGCCGCCTCTTTGAGAGAGAGTCCTCTTCGATTTATCCTATCCTTCAGCTCAGTGGTGGGATTCGCCCACCCAAGAGAACCCGGTCACGATTAGCTCTGAGCCTGTTGGAACGCGAAGAGATTTAACGTGGGGTAGCCAGCCAGCAGTCCATGCGCTGTATGGCTCGTCGGTTGAAGCGCTCGCCCTCCACGATCAGCCGTGAAATCCATCGCAATGGGGGGTATGATGGCTATAGAGCCGCACCGTCAGATCAAGCTGCCTGGGATCGAGCGGACCGGCCCAAACGGTGCAAGTTGGCTCGGCCTCGTTCCTTAGCGAACGTCGTCGCGGCCAAACTGCAGCAGCAGTGGTCTCCACAGCAAATCGCCGGGTGGTTGAAGAGAACATACTCTCATAGCGAACAAAAACGCGTGTCCCACGAAACCATCTATCGCAGCCTGTATATTCAGGCCAGAGGCGCCTTGAAGAAGGAGTTGCAGGCCTGTCTCCGAACTCAACGAGCCATCCGCCGATCGAAGCATGCGAGTCTGAAGCAAAAAGGACTTGGGAAGATCGCGAATGCCGTCCCAATTCGTGAACGGCCAGCCTCCGTCGAAGATCGCGCCGTACCCGGTCATTGGGAAGGCGATCTCATTGCCGGAACCAACAACAGCTATATTGCGACGTTAGTCGAACGCCAGTCGCGGTATGTCATGTTAGCCAAAATAGCAAACAAGAATGCGGACACGGTGGCAGCTGCCCTCATCAAGCATGCCCAGCGACTCCCTACCGAGCTGTATCAATCATTGACGTGGGACCGCGGCACCGAGATGGCGAATCATCGTCACTTCACCCTCGCGACCGATATTGCGGTGTACTTTTGTGACCCAAAGAGCCCGTGGCAGCGGGGATCCAATGAGAATACGAACCGGCTGCTCAGACAGTACTTCCCAAAAGGCATTGATTTATCCAGGTATACGCAAGCCCAGCTGAACAACGTAGCGCGGCAGTTAAACGAGCACCCGAGAAAAACATTACAATACGAAACACCAGCAGAAAAATTTCAGGCATGTGTTGCAGCGACCAGTTGAACTCACAGGCTAAACCGGTCGTCAAATTTTTCTTAAATTTCCTATTCCTCGCACAAGATGAAACAGGGAGGTATACGGCCGATGCGGGGTTCGCACCACAATGGCCTGGGAATCCTCAACAATGTACCGCCAGGGTTTACGGCCATCCGCCTGATCGGGTAGAACCCGAAAACGTATCAGGGGACCATGCTCGCCTAGTTGAATGAGATCGCCATCATGCAAAGCCGCTTGCACGGTTTGGCGGTTATTGATAAAGAGGGCATGCTGGCCGGTCAAATCGCGAAGATTTGGCGCATGATCATGAAGGGCTCATTCGGCATGGAAGGGAGCCACTTGCCGGTCGGTGATGCTATCGAACCGGACATCGCAATCGGGTCCAGTTCCAAAACGAAGAGAATCGGCCTGAAAATATTGGGTTTGCCCCTTGAGGCTACCAGTCAGATGGTGCAGCATGCATTTCATGGCGATGCACCTTACCCCTTAGAAACAAAGGGATCAAGCAAAAGGAAAACCGACCTTACTGGGCTTCCAATCGGATGGCAGTTTGTCAGGGATACTTTTTCACAGAAGGCCTGACAAATTTATAAGATGAGCCATTACAGGAATTACCTCTCATGAGGGGCATCCATCCTGGAGAGATTCATCTAATAGGGCACTGTGAAGGTTCCAGGAAAATCAAGTATTGGGACGTTCCCATGCTTGACGAATGAAGGCCAGAAGTTCAGGAAATTTGCACGGTTTCGAGAGAACAGCATACACACCCAAAGCGCGTGCCCTATGCTCTAATTCCGGCGTGAGGTTCCCAGAGTACAGGATCACCGGATGGGTGGAAATATACGAACGCTGAGATAGACTTTGGATAAACTCCATTCCGGTCATCACAGGCATTTGATTATCGGAAATCACGAGATCGAAGGAACCACCTTGCTCAATCAGAGCCAACCCGGCCGCTCCATTTTCCGCTTCTTCAATGCAATAGCCTTGTGCTTCAAGAAACAGCTTCAAGGCGTCTCTGGCTAACTGATGGTCATCGACTAGAAGGATTCGTTTCACAATGCTTTTACCATGTGTTCTCTCCAACCTTGAGAGGAGTAGAGACCTCTTTGAAATTCTCTTGTCATGATTATTCTTTCTTTACAGGCTCTCACGTTGCCCTCAAATTGTCCTTCACGCATCCCAAAAGGCTCGGTTACCCACCTGGTAGATTTGATCTCATCGTAGCCTGTTCCTGAGAAATCCGTAAGGCGTTACCTTCCAAATAAAGCACAAATGGAGCCAACGGTTCAATGCCTCCACTCGCCTATTATCATTTTATTTTTTCATCTAGCTGTATTGGGATGCGGGGAACACGATGTGAGATGCCAGTCACGATCTCGTAATTAATAGTTCCCAGTTTCCGGGCCAGCTCATCCGCCGTCACTTCTTCAGCGCCTTGCCGGCCGATGATCACCACCTCGTCGCCCAGTTGAACATTCCCACGGAGGGCCGTCACGTCTAGCAGCGTCAAGTCCATCGTGATACGCCCCACCTGGGGACATCGAACCCCGTGAACCAGCACCGTGCAATTATTGGAAAGATTCCGGTTTAAGCCATCGCCATACCCCACTGGCACGGTGGCAATCAATGACGGCCTCTTGGTGTGGTACGCATGCCCATAACTTAATCCCATGCCGGCCGACACTTCTTTGAGAAACACAATGCGGGTGGTCCATTCCAGAACGGGCTTCAATGCATTGACCCGGGAATTGGCAATCTCGCCCGAGGGGTGGAGGCCGTAGATCGCGATGCCAGGCCGTGCGACATCCAAGTAGGAATCAGGCAGATCAAAAATCGCCGCACTGTTGGCTATGTGCCGAACCTCAATGCCATATTCCTGGGTTCCTTCCAGAACACGGCGGAAACGGCCCAGTTGTTCAAGAGAATACTCCTTATCGGCTTCGTCGGCACGAGGAAAATGACTCATGAGCCCCCTGATGTGCAGAGCGGGAAAAGCCTGGCATTGCTCAAGAAAATTCCGGACGTCTTCCGGTTGTATGCCCAGTCGTCCCATTCCCGTGTCCACCTTCACATGGACGGAGATGCGTTTCCCTGCCTTCTCCGCCTCGCGGGCCAAGGCCTCTGCCATGTTGAGCGTGGAAATCGTCGGTTCAAAACTATGGGCGACAAGGGCTTGGCAATGCTCTGGAAGGGCCTCTGAAAGCACAATATAGGTGGCTGGAATGCCGGCTTGAACCAAGGCCATGCCTTCTTCGACGTCAGCCACCCCAAAGGTCTTGTACCCCAGAGACTTCAGTTGCCGGGTAATGATGATCGCCCCGTGTCCATAGGCATCGGCCTTAATGCATGGCCACAATTGACGGCTCCCGACGAGTTCCTGGAGAAGACGCATATTGTGGGTGAGATGTTGAAGGTTAACGAAGGCTTTCGTCAGACGAACAGACTGCTCAGACACTGGCGTGTCCTTGATCGCTTGATTGGGGACCTGATTGAAACGGTCGATTTTTGACACATTCTGACGTTGAAGCCCGAAGCAATGCGGCGTAGTTCAGAGAAAAACTCAGTTCATCTCCCACACCATACGATGTATCTGTTCGGGTCATATCGACGACAAGGTACCCACTCGAGGCACCCAAAATTGTGACCTTTGGATCACTGGGCACCATCCCTTCGATCACCACATCTTCTCGTCCTACGTTTAAGAGCGCCCGAGTCATTTCGCCACGATCCTGAAACTCAGGCAACTCTCCAAAGGCATCTTCGCTTCGTTCGCCAACTGGTAATGAGGGTTTTCTTTTGAGCTCCAGAATTTCAGCATGAAGGAGAAAGGCATCCTGAAAGGTATTTGGCCATGGCCGACGATGCACAGTCTCACGTCCCAGGAGAATAGCCTCCCCTATTCGCGCATGATTGATCTGCTTGGGGGTCTGTCCGGCCACAAGAAGATCAAGCCCGCTTGAGTTAATCCCTGAAATCCACTCAAGACGATATCCGAGAAGTTCCTCAACCGCCGTGGCCAGTTCGACGAGTTGCGCCATGTTGTCAGTGCTCGGGACGACACCTCCGAAACACCCCAGATTGGTTCCGATCCCCTGAAAACGGATGCCAGGAAGCTGCATGGCGGCACGGACAAAGGGAAGGATTTCTTCGGATGGAATACCTTCACGCAAATCACCCAGCTCGACCATCAACATGACGTCATGCACCATTCCCCGGCGACAAGC
>Ga0224497_10000214_pt1 | contig 43887 bp, 44 predicted proteins | sample SF_Jul11_sed_USG_4_FD_167970 | JGI IMG/M metagenome (GOLD analysis project Ga0224497, IMG submission 167970) | Sediment microbial communities from San Francisco Bay, California, United States - SF_Jul11_sed_USGS_13 | ecosystem: Environmental > Aquatic > Marine > Sediment | place: USA...
TGTTCCTCATCAAACGACAGATGGCCGGTGATGTGATTGAGAGGAAGCCTCTCTGCGGAGGTGGAAAGATGTATTCCGTCAAGCACGAGTTCTCCATCAAGAATATGCAATTGAGACGGGTGAGTCAGAGGGCCGGTTATCCGTGTAGAGAGGTGCATGTTCCCTTGAACGCCATGATAGAGGGACAGTGGTTCAAACAAAGATTGACTGCGAGGGTCGCGGAGCAGGGCCTGATGCACATCATGAGCCGACAAAAGTCCTTTCCCTTGCAAGTCCATGAAGATGTCCGAGTCTTTCCATTCCAGTGTCGCCTCCTTCACAAGCAGCTTGGAAGTCTCCATTGTGGCTTTGGCATTTAATACCCGGACGAGATTGGAATCAAAGACCACCTCCCCAGAAAGATGGGTTAAAGGGGGATGGTGGGGATCGACCAGGACGTGCCCGTTGGCCACACGGATCACTCCTTCCGACATCACGGTGTTGGCTTCATCCCCTATCCACTTGACTGAGCCGGTGAGGAGTTCCATCTTGCCATCAATGTCTCGTTCCGTCAGTATGGTGTGAACGGAAACAGGGCGCCAGGGCTCAGGTAGAATGTTGGCAAGGTGTTGGATGGAGATTGGCAAGGCCGATCCCGAGACCGTCACCGCGGGGGGTTCATTTTGACTATTGATGAATGCGGCTGTCCCATTCAGGTTCCAGTCCTTATCGGAAATCTGAAATGCTGGAATCGAAAGTCGGACGGTCTCCCCTTCAAGGGCAAGTTTGGCTTCCGGGGCTGTGATGGTTAACGGAGCGATGGTTCCGCGGACCTGAGAAATCTGAACAACAGAGGGCGCAAAGGTGACGGTCGCAGACACATTGGTAATAAGGGGTTGGCCTGGGGCGGGAAGGTATTGGCCTCCTTTCAGACCAACTGCTCCATTCGCTTCCCAGGAACCATTCCCGTCCAGTGGCCCACCTAAAGATCCCCTCTGAAGTTCTATCGTTCCGGCGACTTGATGATCTTTGAGAAAAGGCCTGAGTTGTGGCGGCGTCCAGTCATCGGGTATCAGGTCCGGGAGCCGTTCGATGGCCACGGGTTGCGTTGATCCTGAGACTTTCAACCAAGGCGACTCATGGAGGACGTTCGCGATACTGCCCTGGCCGGCAAACGACCATTCGTCCAAGGCAACCTGAAAACTTTGAAAGTCGAGGAGATCCTGTTCTTTCTGGACAGTAAAGGAGAAGGTTCCTTGAAAGTTTGCTTGTGTGTGAATCGGTGCTTCCAACGCTCGTCCCCTCAGAAATTGGACAAGTCGGCCAAGATGAAATTGTGAAATTTCAACTTGCCCTTGGACTTCCACGGCGGGAAAACCGGACAGTTCCTTTTGGTCGGAGGAGGGGTCATCCTTGTCGAGAAATGTCATCGTCCCATTGAGGGTGAGGGCCGAGGAAGGCTGAGGATCTGGAATCTGAGCCGAGAGGTGAATGAGTGCCGATCCTTCTGATCCCACCTCCATGACCGAGAGTTGAATGGCTTCCCAGTCGAGTGCCATGTTCTGCGCTGGCAGGGGTGAGGTGTGGATCAGATGGAGTGTTCCGTTACGAATGGCGAATTCCTGAATAGCAGGAAACTGCCTGGTGATCGGCTCTTCTTCTTTTGTGACCAGGGGAACTTCAAGAGTCAACTCCGGCTGATCGATCACGGCGCGATTAATGAACAATTTCTTGTCCCAGAGCGATTGCCAACCGATGCCCACTTCCACCTGGTTGGCGCGAAGGGCAACAAAGCCCGGATCATGTGTCTCGAATGATAAGCCCGCCACGTGGATTTCAGGAGAAGGAAAAAGATTCAGGTTTAAAGTTTCAATCTGAATGGGCCCACCGGCCGTACCTTCCAGGATAGAAATCAAGGATTCTTTGACCCACCTGGTATCCGACAGGACGGTAAGGGTGAAGAGCAGAATCCCCATGGCGAGGACTCCACAGGCCACGATACTCCATAGTATCCGTGGAAGCCAGAATGACACGGGGAAAGTTCGAAATCCGGACGGCACCATTACTCTCATTCTTCCCTGAATGACTAGGAGGGGATATGATTGATCACGATCGAGGGCTATTCATCTGTCGCGTGTTCCTGATTCGTTCCCACGGGTATCTGATCTTCAAACGGACCAATCAAGTTGGTCGTGTGAAAGCCAATAAAAAATAACACCGTGTATTCGTTAAAATAGGTAAAGGCTTGCAACCACGGTGTGGAACGAACGAATATCCCGGTCGTGGTTTCGAAAAAGTCCAGGCGAAACCGGGAATACCCGTTTTGTTTTTGAGCCTTATACAATGGAAGTTCTGGTAACGCGAAAGGCAGTAGCCCGCCCTGAACCGCTGGCATGCCAAAAAAAGATTGGCTTTGTTCCGTTCCCAAAGCCTGGATGAGAATATGTACCCGGTAGGTGGCCTTTTCATCTTTGGGTTGAATATGTAATCCCTGTTCACCCAGCCATCGGCCAACCGCTCCAAGAAGAAAGCGCTGTTCCACGGTGAGCCCTGTCGTCTCCAGTGTGACTGTTGTTCCTTTCGGCAACGGTATGGCCTGGACGTCTTTCGCAGTAAGACTCAATTCTATCGCCTGGGTAAGGAGTAACTGATCGATGGCTGATAAATGAGCCGGATCTGGTAAATCGTTCGTCGTGGCACAGCCTGGCAGGATTGTCAGGCTGAAGATGGCAATGAGCCCTAGTGTTTTCAGCATGTGACGGTTCATCGCTTTCTCAGCAGGCTTTCCCGCTGAATGAGGGTGTGGCTTACGTTTCATGTCATCATGAAATTCCATATGGAAGTCTTTCGTGTCCTTCCCCTTTACATGAAATTGACCAGGGAATTTCGTTTGGCAATTCCGCGCAAGAGTCGGCCTAAAATATCGGCGCCGGTAATAATCCGTTTGTGCGTTGGTGTCCAAATCAAAATCAGATCGTGGTCAATGACGTCATCCTCAAGGTGTTCGGGGTTGACCTTGAATTGCGTCAGAAGTTCCCCGAGGGGAATATGGGTGTGTGTAAGAATGATGGGCCGGTGACAATGGCGAAGAGGTTTGTCTCGATGTTCCACCAGGAGTTCCCGCAAGAACCCGTCCGCATCTAACACGATATGAGGGACGTGCTCTTCATCCGTAATCACCACCCATTTTTCCTTTGACGCATGGATTTGTTGAACGAAGAGGTCAGAGGCGGAAGGCGTGATTGGTGGAAAACACACCTTTTCCCCGTCAAAGGGGAGCGAAATGATGCTTTGAGGATGGAGCGGCGATCCTTCCTCAAGGGCGGAGATATCATCAAGATTGAGAAAATTGGATGCTCCATGTCCCTCGACTCCGCTGATATCTGTTTCAGGAGCTTGCGCATGAATTTTTATTAGGGTATCGAGTTCATGTTCCTTCAGCCAGGTGATCCCTTCTTTCCCGACCAAGCGATCAAGGAGGAGAGCCGATGGTTTGGCCACGGGATAGAAGATGAGTTGCAAGAGATGAACAACAGGGGTGAATTTCGCCCCCAATCTCAACGCATTTCTTGAAAAATACGCTTGTGGAAGAATTTCTCCAAAAAGGGTGATCCCAAACAACGAGAAGAAAAAGGCCAGCAGACCGACCATTTGTTTTTCGGCGAGAAGGGTCAGCAGGACATTGACGGCTACGTTACTCCAGAGAAGCGTGGCAAGAAGGAAATTGGCATCCTGCCGGATTTGTAAGATCGTGTTGGCGGCGTTGTCCCCTTGTTGGGCTAAGAGTGCCAGGTGAATGCGGCTTAGACTGAAGAAGCCAAGGGTCAAGCCTGAGCACATGGCCGATCCGGTCAAACAGAGAAAAATGCCAATCCAACTGAGTAGTGAAATCGTCATACCTGAAAGTCTATACGCATCCCTAAGTGTAAGGGAGATACATTACCTACTTTGTCCGGAAACAGAGTTGTCGTCCGGGTAAGGGTGACGTATTGGGGCTTGGACAATTGACGCGCCCGCCAAGTTTGGCCAGCGTCACAATCAGTCGGGGCCCAATCCCTATATTACACGATAGTTTCACGCGGGTGCCTATTCTAAGAGAGCTGAAAACACCGTAGCCAGCCCTAAAAAACTAAAAAATCCTGCCACATCGGTCACGGTGGTTAAGATAATCGATGATGATTGAGCCGGATCTTGTTTCAGGGATCGAAGAATGATGGGAATGATCGCCCCCGAAAACCCCGCCATGACCATGGAGATCACCATGGAGACGCCGATGACCATGGTCAAGCCCCATGATCCGCTCCAGAAAAACACGGCCGTGCCCGTCGTTGCGGCAACCGCGACGCCATTCGCCAAGGCGACATAGGATTCTTTCAAGGTCACGCGAAGCCATTGGGAAGGACGGATATCTCGCAAGGCTAATCCTCGCATGACCACGGCCAGCGCTTGAGCCCCCGTATTGCCTGATTGGCCCGCCACGACGGGGAGCAAGATAGCCAAGGCTGTAAATCGGGCAATGGTGTCCTCAAATAACCCCACGACAAAAGCCGCCAGAAAGGCGGTGAGCAGATTGATTTGCAGCCAGGGTAGGCGTTTTCGAATGGCGAACCCTGGCGGCGACAGGGCTCGTTCGTCCTTGCTGGCACCCACCATGGTTTGCATGCTAATGGTGGCTTCTTCTTTTTCAACCTGAATGATATCTTGACTGCTGATAATCCCGAGTAGGCGTCCGTCCAAATCGGTGACTGGAATAGTCAGCACTTTCCATTCGTTACAAATTTCCACGACCTGTTCCTGATTTTCCAGGGGATGAATGGTCGGTAATTCTCGCTTCATCAAGACCGCAAGGTTCTTCTTTGGAGAGGCTAAAAACAGATCTCTGAGAGATAGAGTCCCAACGAGGACCTGGCGGCGATCAATGATATAGATCTCATTGAGATGCTGGGTGGCATGCGTGCGAATCTGTTGGATCGCTTCCTCGACTGTCAGGTCTTCCGGGAGGGCAAAGAATTGGACATCCATGAGCATGCCGACCGAATCCTCCGGATACTCCATGAATGGGCCAATATCGGCAGAGACGTGCTGGGGTAGAGCGCCCAGGATGGCCACACGGGTCTCATCGGGCGTTCGTTGCAGGAGAGAGGCGGCCAATGAGGGTTGAAGATGAGAAAGAGCACTCAGCAGTAACGGTTGAGGAATGATTCCGAGGAGGTCAGCGGCCAATGATGGTGACATGACCGAGAGGACTTTCGCGACAATAGTGGCAGGGAGCTCGGCAAGTATGTGGATCACCTCCTGGGGATCATAGGACTCAAACACATGCGCGGCTTCATCGGGAAATTTGGCAATAAAGGCCTGATGCATCTGTTCGGTTGGTGCAAGCGTCGTCATGGTGTTTCCTGTTCTTCCCGGGCAGGGACGGGAGGTGTCGTCGTGGTCAGGGCGTCTCCCAAGGCGGTCATCAGTCCGATACCGGAAAGCGAATAGGCTTCCCACAGTTGCAGGAGGGCGTCGGAGAGAAAAGCCGGTTGATAGTCGCGAGATCGTGACTGGAGAAACTGTCTCAGTGTTCGATGTCGAAGAGCGCCAATAAACGTGTGGTCCTGATCAATGACCGGAAGGCTGTCGTATTGGGCCCATGCGGGGTGGGCGACAATGTCGAGGGCATTGGCGGAGGCCGGTATCACTTTGACGTCCTGCTGCATGATGGAAGACAGTGTGAGGGTGGGCTCGGCTCCAAGAAGCTCTTTCAGGAGGATGACTCCGCGCAAGGTCGTCCGATGATCAATGATGTATAAATAGTAGATGGCTTGCCCGATGGTTTGGGACACGCGCTGTAAGGCCTGCGCGACGGTGATATCCGGGGGGAGCGACAGGACATGCGGATCGGCGAGGCTGCCGGCAGTATGATCCGGAAGATTGATTGATCGACGAAGATGCGCACTGATGGCCGGGTCAACCTGATCCAACAGAGAGGTTTGTGTGGGTGGGTCATATTGCCGGAGCACGGCCCGTGCTGCACGGGCGGATAGTCGGCTGAGTATGGCGGCGCTGGTTGCCAGTGGATACTGTTTTAGAATGTCCGCCGTGGGGCCGGGAAGACAATACTCCAGGAAGGCGGCGACATGTTCTGGCTTCATGGCGTGCAACATTTCTCCCGCTGACTGAGCCGGAAGTTCTTCCACGTATCGTGCGGCCTCTAAGGGGTGTTCCTGTATAAAGGTTTGCCGAAGCTGTTGGGTCAAATTCATCGGCTACTCCTCCGTTGGAGAAAGAATGCTGGTGACTTCAGTAAATTGCGCGGCAGGAATCACGACCCGTCCTTTCTCCGTATCCAAGACGACGACCATGGGAGTCACCGCCGTCACGGTGCCAAAGTAGGCGCCGACCTGAATTTTTTCCCCTATTCGGACAATGGATTGAATGTAGTGAGCGGCAATCAGGTTTTTGACTGCTGAACGGGAACCGATTCCGAATGATAACGCGGCCCCGGCAATGAGTCCGGCAATGACGATGACGATGATTTGGTTGAGGAGCGACGTGTCAATCCCCAACTCATTGATGGCCGTCACCAGAACAAGCAGCGTGGCTGCCACATAGACCGTTTGGGCGATGATGGTGCCTTGGCGGATTCCAGAAGAATCGCACGTGACAGAGATGAGGTCGCGCACGAAGTTTGCGGCGAGGAGACCTAGAACGAGAATAAGGGTGGCCATGCCGAATTTCGGCAGATAGTGGACCAGTGCTGTCAAGGTTTCAGACAAGAGGGCCAAACTCAAGGCTTCGGTGGCGGAAATCAGAAAGAGGAGAAAGACCAGCCAAAATCCTAGGAGGCCAATAATCTGAGATATCGTTTTTTTGCTTCCGATTTTTTTGAGCAGCGACAGAATGCCGGTCCCGCTGAGTAAGCGATCGACGCCGATCATGTTCAGCACGCGGCTCGTTCCAGCTTCAACGATTTTTCCCAATAGGATTCCCAGCCCTAACAACATCAAGGCCCCAAGGCTTTTAGGGAGAAAGGCCATGAACAGCTTAAAACTGTACTCAAACGATTCCTGAAGGGTTGCGGTCCAAAGGGATATATCCATGGGAATAACCTCCTTAGAAATAAGTAAGCAGAAATAGGGTAAACGCTCCGACCAAGAGCTGGACGATCAGAAGGACGACATTCCTCATTGCGCCTGTTGGACTGATGAGTTTCACGTTGCGTTCGATCACCGTGAGAGGTTTTCCCCACCGGAGTGGCATCCGGCCTTGTTGAGCCCACCTGTTATTCCGTGGCGGTTTCCTTTTCTCCTTTGCCCTCAACCATTAATTGAGGGGGAGGTGAGATGGATCTGTGTTCTCAGATGTCTCTCCAGATGCAGGTGAAGGGTTCAACTGAGAGTCCGAGAGAGGTTCGGGTTCCATGGAAGAAGGTGGGGCTGGTGCCGGGACCTGCGGTGTTTGTTTGTTGACTTTGAGGACCGGTGGGTCAGTCACAAAAGGTTCATATTGCTTGACGTTCAACGTGACCGAATCCTGTTCCTCGACAAGCAGGTCAATTTCCGGAACCTGTTTACGAAAGGTCGCCAAGATGGTGCCATCTTGTGTGGTGACCGTCATTAGCAAGCGATCCTGCTCGCGTTCTTTATGTGTGACAGTCCCCGTCAGGGGATGAACCGTTTCTTGAAAAAACTGGGGTAGATAGGGTTGGGCATATCGGGAGGCGAGGAAAGGTGCTCCTAACCCGAATCCTACTCCGAACAAAAACAGCGTCACGTAGACGATCAAAGATTTCATGTATGTATTCTCCTAGGTTGAAGAAGGACTTTTTGGCTCATCCTTTTCAGGCGAAGACTCCGGCGAAGACGATTTATCCTGGCCGCGAATAAAAGACTCGAAGCGACCGAGGGCATCCGCCGTCAGGTCGCGCGCGCCTTTCGTGGCCTGCTCACTTTTTTCACTCAAATCTTCCATTTGTTTACGGAGATCGTGAATGCCGCCCGTTCGCTGAAAAGCCAACACGGCAATGACTAACGCCGCAATGGCAATCAAAAATGTTAAAAATTCCATGTCAGCCTCCTTAGAATAGAAGAATTTTCGGATTTCCCTCTTGGGAAACGCCCATCACCTTTTTCAAATATTTCTTTGAATCTACAATCGTATCTCTGACTCTATAACGTAATTTTTCGATGTCATTGATGACCCTGCTAGGGTCAGTCCGTTTTATCAGAAGGAGGACTATGTTTAGATTGATACGGCTCTTTAGGCGACCTTCCCCAATGATACCAATTGAGGATAGCGAGAAAAATGGCTAACAACAATACTCCGGCTAATACGATGAGCATAATTGTCATGTATGTTTTCTCTCTAGATTACCCGAACATTTCTCCATCCAGGGCGATTCCTCTCATGCGTATGACTGCTTGCTCATAATGAGAAGATGGTTGTTTCGAATCTAAAAAGGTGAGCCTTATCCCCTCACTCAAATTCTATAGGCTCTGGTCATGGGCAGGGTTGATGCCACGCCTGCGGAGGGCCGGCGTTGAGCCGCACCCCGAAGGTGCTGCTCAACACTCGTTCCACTCTTTCTTTGAGAAGGGCCCCCTGAGGGCCAAGAAAGAAATGCACCCCATGGGAAGGGCAGAGGAGGTGGGGGACTCTCTGCCGATTGGTCTGTGTGTGATTTGTCTTGGAGAACAAATCAATATCTTCCTAGGTCTGGAAGTTTGAGTCTTATTTCACGGTGATGCTATTTTTGACTAACACCACACCCTTCACCTCTCGAACGAGTTCTTCGGCTTTGCTGGATTCCGTGATGGAATCCACCAATCCATTTAAATGAACCCGGCCTTTAAAGGTCTCCACATGGATATCTAGACCACTTACCTCAGGATCACTCAACATCGCCGTTTTGACTTTGCTCGTAATCATCAATCTATGTCCTTCTAGCTCGTCATAGGATGGCCTCGTTCACCGGTCACGGCCATTGGGGGCAAACACTCCCGCCAGAATGGCGACGCCGACCAGCATAAGTATCAGGCCGACAATCCATCCCAGTAGTGCAGGGTGAACGATGACCAACCACCCAAGGATGATCAGTAACGCTGCCAGGACGATGGAGACCACGGGCCCCAGGCCTTGGGTCATGGCCGACAATGCTGACAAGAGGTTATTCACTTGGTTTTCTCCTTTTGGCAATCCTTAGCGAACCCGGGATTGCACTTTTTTCTTACTCTTTTCTAGTGGGGCCATTTGGGTTTGAATGTGTATCCCGACCACATTTCTTCCTAAATAGCGCTCGACGACTTCCTTCGCACGCTCTTGCACTTGAGGACCAAGTGAATTGGCGCTTGATTGTGGCGTCACCGATAGACGGCAATGGAGATGAATGCCATCTGATGATTCCTTGGCCGTTGTCGAACTTTCCAAGACGCCTTCGATCTTCCCCGCTTCCCGATTCACAAGGTCTTGAATGCTCGTCACGGATGCGCTGATCTGTCCCAGGTCGTCCTTCTTGACTGTTACCGCAGATTCCTTTCTGGAATGTGGCACTAACTCCACGAACAACAGACAGACGCCCAGACACCACAGACCAAAACACATGCCCACCACACTCCACCAATTTGTCCCCTCTAATTGCGTCAATGGGGTGAAGACCTGGTGCCATGGGGATGGCATCATTTGCTCAGGCGCCCACATGCCCAAGGTTATCAACAAAACAGTGCTGCACCCCATCAGTAAAAGAAGGATGCCGAGGATCACCAATATTCGATTAAATATATTCATATTCTTATTCTGTTACGTGAACATCAGCAATTCGGATATTGATCCACCCTACCCGTTCTGAAGTGAGGGATTGAATTTCGGCACGTACCATGTCGCGCACGCGAGCCGAGATTGCTGGTATGGAACTATCTTTATCAATGGTCATGACCAGCTCAATAGCAATATTCAACGTTTCTCTTTCCCGATGAACGGCAACGCCCCATACGCGCCATCCTGGCCCTACCGTGGAGAAGTTCGCTTCCGGACCGGTGAGGATGGCTGTTTCTGGAACGCGAGACACACTTCTGGTCACCGCTTCCGCAATCAGGTGTTCGTCAAGTGGTGAAATCGATTGGGTCATGTGAACTCCCCGTTCGTTTTATTCCACTCTGCGGGCACTGGCCTCGGCAGGTTTGTCATCGGGATAGAAGAGCCCACTGATTTGGATATTAACTTCTTTCACAATTAGGCCAAGATACCGTTCAATTCGATCAATAATAGATCGCCGGAGATTGATGGCCAGGTCGGGAACCTTCACCCCGTAATCCGCGATGATACGCAAGTCAATGGCAACTTCGCGTTCGCCTACTTCCACCACTATCCCTTGCCCTGATTGCCATTTTCCCGACAACCGTTGGGTCAGGCCGGTGATTTGTTCCCCGATCCCTTGTTTCGCAATACCATGGACGCCCTGGACTTCCTTGGTCGCTATTTCCACGAGTTGGGCCACCACCTCATCGGCTATTGTGGTTTTTCCTAATTGGGGCACTCTTTGGCCCGGATTGTTTGTGGTCGTGACGCCCTCTGTCATAAGGCAGATCTCCTCATCAAGATGAATGTCCTGGGTTGTAAGTACGTGGATGTGAAACGAAGCCACACGCAATGGATGGGGAATGAGCTCACGCCCCATACCGATTTTATGCGACGCGTGGCTCCGGTCGTTCGACAGGCTTGTCTTTGGATTCTTCGGCGAAATACAGACCGGTGACGTCAATATTCACTTCTTTAACCGTGAGTCCCGTCATGGTGTTGACACGACTGGCGAGATTCCGTCTGATGGCCGCTGCGAGCTGAGGAATGCTCACACCATATTCCACGACTATCTTGACATCGACCGCCACTTCACGTTCCCCCACTTCAACATTCACGCCTTGGGTACTCTGTCCTATTTTTGATGCTCGTTGGGCCAAACCCGTGAGCGTATCGCTTAAGCCCAATGTTCCCATTTCATGGACCCCAGCTATTTCCTTTGTGGCAAGAGCGACAATTTTGGCCACGACTTCATTCGAGATGGTGGTTTTCCCGTCTTTGGTGACTAATTCTGAATTTCCTCGCTGGGTTTCTTTGGAATCTGCCATGTTCTACCTCCCCCTTTAAATAGTTGTGAGTTGATTGTGAGAAAATCTATGTTGCGAGGAATGGCGCCCAGACCTTTCCCCTTTTTTTTGGGATAATATTGGTTATTCTTTTTGGTTGTTGCTCGTTATTTCACTTATTTAGACAACTGAGAGTGAAAAATCGTCACATAATTATTTTTATCAAAAAAAACAATGAGTTAAGGAGGATGTGTGAGAATTAATAGAAGGGTTATGCCTGGTTGATGAGGTACAAATAACGACAAGCTCATGCCATGACAAGGAAAATTCCGCTATCCGCTCCGTGCCAGCATTTCAAGCAAGAGGAGCGCGTATCGCACCATTCTGTGAAGCGACTTGCCGGTCGCCTGAGAGATTGAAGTCGCTGAATCCTATTCTGGGGTGGGACATCTCAGAGGGAAACGAGGGCGAGGGGCGTACGGTCAAGCCAGCGTCTTTGGGATTGTCCAACGGAATAAGCAGTTTGACACGAACTGGTATCCGGCTGCCGAAAACTCCCCGCGGCGGTTAATTATTCGTGGCCATGTCGCCCTTGATAGTGTGATCTATTTGGATGGGTGGCTAGTGTCCTATGGCGCCACGATAAATTTGTGCGAGACCGAGGGTATGTGAAGGGGCTTGAAGAGTTAGGGGTTTTTCTAAAATTCGCCTGCTCCGCTTCCGAGGTATTCACAAATAGTCCTTAGAACTTTTTCCGAGTGCGCCCCTCCAAGTTGTCTTTGCGCATGAGTGATATCCCGTTTATCGTTTTAGGCTGGCTTTTGTCTGAGCTTCTGGCGCCGCCGCCCCGCTATTCTTTAGTAGGGGTTCCCTCGGAGATTTTCACGGTCAGCTGGGAACGTGCAATACGCCGCGCTAGCTTGAAGATCCCGTCGAGTATCTCGATCAGTTCAACCTCGCGAACATAGCTCGTGAGCCCCGCTTTAGGGGCCGTGGAAAGCCGCTTGACGCTTTCCGATTCAATCTGCTGGGTCATTAAGCCAACTTCTCGCTTCATCGCGCGCACCTCGGCAGCCAGCACATCATCGTTGTTGACCACCGCTTTGACACTCTCGCGTAGCGCGGCGGCGACTTCCCCGTGCAGTCGCATGACCGGTTTCAAGGCGGTTGGCGGCAACTGAACGCGCGCCACGATCCGTTTTCGTGCAGAGGTGACGATATCGGTGGCGATGCGGTCGGCAACGTGTTCAAGATCGTTCGCCACTTCGGCCAGTCGCATGAGCGTTCTTCCCTCTATCGCCGAGAGGGAGGTTAGGGAAATTTTACCCAGATACGCGAGGATTTCCCGATGCAGGTCGTCGGCTGGTTTATCCAATTCCTCCAATACGTCCAGATCGCGCGACGATTGGGAAACGGCCGCAGGCATTGCTTTCTGAAGCATGTCATGAACATATTCCCCAAGCCTGCCGATTTCCAGGCGTACATTGCCAAGTGCAATGGCGGGGGTCGAAAGGAGTGAGGCGTCGAGAAATCTCGGCGGGAGCAGTTCCATCTCCGAAAGCGGGCGATCCGGTACGATCCATTCGACCAATCGCGCGAATTGGGTGGTGAAGCCAATGAAAAGAAGGGTGTTGGCGATGTTGAAGATCGTATGCGCGTTCGCTATTTGTCTGGGTATCTCCGCGGCATGGCGTGTCGCGGTCGACAGGCCATCGACTGTTGGCGTAATCAGCCGCGCCAAATCGGCTAGTTGCGGAATGAAGGAGACCCAGACCAGCACGCCGGCAACGTTGAACAGCACGTGAACCACCGCCGCCCTAACCGCCTCGCGTGGTTTGCCGATGACGGTCAGGCCCGCCGTCGCACAGGTTCCGATATTGGCGCCGAGCGCGATCGCGATCGCTGTCTCGAGCGTCATCAGGCCCTGACCGGCGAGCATAATAATGATCCCGGTTGTTGCCGCCGAAGACTGGATGACTGCTGTGAACGCGGTCCCCACCAAAATCGCCGCATAGGGATTCAGCAGGGAAGCAACGAATTCGGTAAACGACGGGTAGGACCTCAGCGGCGCCATCGAATCGCTCATCAGGCCCATGCCGTAGAAGACGAGCCCGAACCCAAGCAGCATGTGCCCATAATCGCGCCAGACGTTGCGATTGGCTAGTGCAGCGATCAGGACGCCGACCGCGATCAGAGGCAACGAGAATTCGGTGACTTTAAAGGCAAGGATCTGAGCGGTAACGGTGCTGCCGATATTAGCGCCCATGATGACACTAATGCTTTGCGTCATCGACAAGAGCCCGGCCGAAATGAAGCCGACCAGAATGACCGTGGTCACCGAGGACGAATTGACGATCCCCGTGATAAGGGCTCCGACGCCAACTCCCATGAAACGGTTGCGCGTCAGCCGTCCCAGGATTTCCTTCAGATAGTCGCCCGCGGCGCGTTTCAGCGCGCCGGTCATCAGATCCATGCCGAACAGAAACAGCGCCAGCCCGCCAAACAGACCCGTCCATAACGCGTAATGATTAATGGACAGTTCCATTGCCCTCCTCATGTCCCTTGACTACGACGACTGGCATTGGCGCGAGCTGTACGACTCGCTCTGCCACCGAGCCGAGGAGGATGTGCGTCAGACCGGTGCGTCCGCGGCTGCCTATGACGATGAGGGGTGCGTTGATCGATTTGGCAACCTCGACGATGCGGCTGGCAGGGAGTCCGGTCACCAGTTTCGCCTCAGCAGTGGCAAGGGCTGTCAATGAGGGATGTGCTGCTCGTGTTTCTCTCAAGAAAACATCCATCATCTCTCGGGCCAAGTCGGCCATTGGCCGGAGCCAGTCCACCTCCACATGTCGATAGAATCCTGGGCTCGAAGCCGGGTCGTGGACGACATGCAGAATCATGAGCCCGCACCCCAGATGTTCGGCTTCCCGGCTGGCCCATAACACCGCCTCACGGGAATCCTTCGAGAAATCGACGGCGACCAGAAGGGTGCCCTGACTGTCTCCATTGACGCCGCCCTTCCCCCTTGTCTCAGGTTGGTTGGCGTTCGTCATGGCAGCATAATCCCGCGGATCATGAAAAACAGCCCCGCTGCAATCATGGCCGTGACCGGCACCGTGATCAGCCAGGCAGCAGCAATTCGCATCAGGAGCGTGCGCTTCACTAACTCGATCCGATGGATTTTCCGCAGGTTCTTACGTTCGGTCTTGTGCAGGAGGCCCTCACCCTTTTGCGCCTTCAGCTCAAGGAGCATTTTGCTCCGTTCGGGCACCGTCGTGGCTTCGAACCGCATCAGAAACGCTTCGACCTCTTCGGGGCTGTCGTTGGAATGATGAAGTTTAATCTCCTCAATCATGCGCGAGTAGTTGACTTTGATATATTCGCGGAGGAAGCCAACGCCGAACACGCCCCCGACGGCGATGTGGGTTGAACTGACCGGCAGCCCGAGCTGCGACGCGATAATCACGGTGATGGCCGCCGCCATGGAGATGCAGAAAGCTCGTGTCTGGTCTAGCTCGGTAATCTGAGAGCCGACCGTATGAATCAACTTGGGACCGTAGAGAGCCAGACCCAAAGCAATCCCGATCGCACCGACCAACATCACCCACATGGGAATGGGTGCCTCCGAATGTAATCCGCCACTTATGATCGCATCATGGATGCCGGCAAGCGGACTGACCGCGTTGGCGACGTCGTTGGCCCCATGCGCGAAGCTCAACAGCGCCGCTGCGAAAATCAACGGGATCGTAAAGAGTTTATTGACGCTTTCCTTGGTATCCGACAGCCGCTGCGCCATCCGATTCACGTACGGTTTGACGAGAAAATAGCCAATGAGGACGGCAGCGATGCCTCCGCTCAGCATGGCTGTCAGGAAACTGACATGAATAATCTTCCTCATTCCCTTAAGCATGAGGTAGGTGACGAAAGCCCATGCCATGAGCCCGACAAGGCGCGGGACAACCCGACGGGCGGCCGCGAGCACGCTTGGCTTATAGGTTATCGTATGCTTGATCACGTAAAGGAAGCCGGCTGCGATCATGCCGCCTAGGACCGGCGAGATGACCCAGCTTGCCACGATCCGAGAAACCTCGCTCCAGTTCGCGATCCCCCAACCGCCCGCCGCGATGCCTGCCCCCAGCACGCCGCCGACGATTGAATGGGTCGTCGAGACAGGGGCACCGATGGCGGTTGCGAAATTGAGCCACAGCGCGCCTGCCAGCAGTGCGCCGATCATCAACCATATAAAGGTCTCGTTGTCTGGGAGCAGCGTTGGATCAATGATGCCGCCCTTGATGGTTCGGACCACATCGCCACCAGCAATCAGTGCTCCAGACGTTTCGAATATCACGGCGATAATGATCGCTCCGACCAACGTGAGGGAGTGAGAGCCAACCGCCGGTCCAACATTGTTGGCGACATCGTTCGCTCCGATATTCATTGCCATGTAGCCGCCGACCATGGCGGCAACCACAAGCAGTACGCTATTCGTCCCTCCCTTGCCCTGTACGATCGTGAACAGCATAATTCCGACGATGAACAAAAGCGCCGTGCCGAGCCGGAATAACTCGTCACGATTGGCCAGCGTGGCTTTCTCGAGAGTCTTGACGTTCAAAATGCTCAAAGCAACCTCTTCCCCTTGACCAGCGCGGTCAAATAAAAATTTCTAGATATTAACATATCCACCAAACATCAGTTGACTACCTTCTGTCGTGGTACACAGATTCATCACCGCACTCTTTGTATTTTTCATGGTGACTTCCGCCTTCCCTTTGCCAGTGCAAACTCACCTTCTGCGGCCACATATTTGCCTGCAAAGTCAGGCACCTTGGTTAAATGGTAGACCTCTCCTTTGAAAACACTATCGATGGTGGTTCGAAAGTCCCTCCTATTGATCTCGTTGAGATTGATCTCCTTTAGACGGCTGTTTGTGGGTAGACGTGATTCGTCCCAGAAGGAAGCCAATGACTACGCACATCGCGATTAATACAATCCGACGTGCCTCAAATGTCCAGATAAGAAATGTTAATTCCACAGAGGCCATATTCTGAAAAGCGATTAGCACTACAAGGGCTCCTAATAGGATGGCCGCAGTAGATTTCAATTTCTTCATGACACAACCGTATTCGAAAGCTTGTATTTTCTTATGCGAAATACTGATGGGTCGTTGGGAGAAAACAATATCCGTTCCGGATAAACGTGCAGGTGGTCGGTAGGGGAAAAAGAACGAAGAGGGAATGGGATGAATGACACGCCTTCAACTCACAGTTTCCTCTATTACTGTGTTCACTGACAACACGGAGCTTTTGGCAAGGTGGGAAATGGATCGGTTCAGGATATGTAAAAGTTCAGGTGGGGTGAAGGGTTTATAGAAGACAGCAAGGGCCCCATCCCGCAAAGCTTGCCTGCGGAGGGAAAATGACGAGTTCTCGGTGAGCAAAATAAATGGAATACCCCTCGTTTTCGGGTTGTTCTGCAGCGTTTGGAGTAGTCGAAGACCATCCATTTTTGGCATCTGAAAGTCAGACAATATAAAGTAAGTGGTTGGGTGCTGATGGATGAGCGCGAGAGCCTCCATGCCGTCACTCGCTTCTTCGCAGGAATATCCGGCTGGTTCAAGAATACTTTTCAAAAGGTTGCGAAGAATTGGATCATTTTCCACAACTAAAATCGTTGGGGGTTCGAGAGTTTGTGGAAAGGCGCCTTCGGAGTCTGAGGATGTCATATCAGTCCCTTCTTGTTAACCCTCATGAAAAGGAGGTATCAGTGTCAGCATCACCACTCTGCTTACCCTATTGACCGCTTGTTGGGCCAAACCGGTCAGGGTATCGCCAGGGCCCAATTTTCCTATTTCATACACTCCAGGAATCTTCTATGTGGCAGGAGCAATAATGTTGGTCCCGACTTCATCGAGAAATGCTGGTTTTCGCCACATTGGTGACCAACTCTGAGGTGCCCCCTTGGTTGTTTTTGATTCCGCCCTGTTTTTTGCTCACTATCTGACCAATTAGTAACTGGAAATTCATGCTGATTATGAACAAGTGGGATGATCCGCTCCTGTACCTGGTTTTCGAAAATCGGATTAATTCTGTTCGGTTGTCCTTCGTTGTTTTAGTTATTTAGACAACTGAGAAGGGGAAATGGTCACATTGTCATTAAAATCAAGAAAAGCAATGGGTTGAGGTGATGCAGTACGCAACAATGGAATATTTTATGTGGGGTGCTTTAGGAGAGATTAGAGAAGAGGGATAGAAATTAGTTTTTGGTTTAGAGAGAAGGGGGTATAGAGTTCCGCCAAATGGATCTTCTTTGAACCGTCTTGCCTAATATGTCGATCAGGCTCAGGTGGAAAAGCCTGTCGTGAAGGGGCTAAATCGTCGGGGAATGGAGGTTGTGCATTTCAGAGATTTTCGGATTTCCGACTGTTGGATCCTTCCTCAATGATGCGTGCATTGGGAATGTACAACTTTTCATCATCCTCTGTTTTGATGACGACGGAAACAGGGGTAAGCTTAATGATGGTTCCTTTTTGACCGGCCAGCGACACTTTATCTCCGATGTGAAAGAGTTGGGCGATGTAATATCGCGCAAGGACATTCGAGATAATGAATCGACTTCCCAAGCCAATTGATAGTGCCATGGCCAATACAATGCCAGCAATGATGATGGTGATATTGGCGCTGAAGATCGTCATGTCCAATCCTAATTCGGTCAAGGCCATGACGATGCCAAAACCGACAATTAGAATTTCCAACACCGAACTCAAGGCTCCCGCATAGGCAATATTCAGGTTTGAGGATGCCGAGACGATGCCTTCTTTGATGACTTTGGCAAGATATAACGCAATGATCAGAATCAAAAAGGCCCCAAGGACGTGGGGAAGATAGGCAATTAATGTGTTCAGTGTGTTGAGGACCACAGTGAATCCCAAGATCTCAGAGGCCGAAATGAGCACGATGAGGAGGACCATGTAATAGATTAAGCCTCCAATAATTTGATCGAGGCTACTGCTAATCCCGATTTTTGCCAGCATGTCATTGAATTTGATCTTCTGGCTTAATTCCACAAGGCCGCAGACGCGTAACACTTTTGAGGTGAGCCCTCTTAACATTTTTGCTCCGAGCCAACCTATAACCAGGACGATGATGGCGCCAAGCACCTGGGGTAAATATCCACCTATTTTTTGCAGGAATTGTTGAAAGAAAACCAGGACAACCCTTCCCCATTCCATGAGTTCATTTTGCGTCCCTACCATAGTACCTCTCTCCTCATCATTCACTTATTAAATCGTCAAGTAACGTTCCAGGGATCGATGCGTGAAATGCGCCGATTTCCTTTGCCACGCTAAGGAAAAATACGGCCCTCATGACTTGTTCCTTGGTCCTCTGGTCAGGTTCCGGTATATGTAAGGCATCCAGTACCTGTTCAAAGACCAGATCTTCCTCGTCATTCATGTGTTGACCTCCTCTCGGAGTTTTGTGATCAATCGTGACACCCGCATTTTGGCTGCGCTGACACTGATTTCGCAAATGGACGCAATTTCTTCGTAGGTATATTCGCCCATAAATTTCATAGCCAGGATGGTCCGGTCTTCAAGGGAAAGTTTTTGAAGGAGATGATGAACGTCAATTGTCGAGGTTGAGTCCTCGTGAATGAGTTCCTCAGATGTCTGTTGCGTCCCTGATTGCTCAGAATGGGCCTTTGATTTGATGTAGTTGAGGCAGTGGTTGGTGGTCAGGCGATACAACCAGGAGGAAAATGCGGCCTGCTTCTTGAAATCATGGAGATGAAGGAACACTTTAATCCAGATTTCCTGCATTAAATCAAGGGCTTCTTCCTGATTGGCACAGATGAAGAAACAACGTTTTAAGACTTTGCCGGCATAACGATCATATAAACCTTCAAAGGCTTGAATGTCGCCTTGCGTGATGGCATCGACAAGATCATTGTCCGGAGAGTGTTCGTTAGACGACATGGAATGAATGGTCAAATTGCTCCAATATTACCTGGGCCATGTGATCGTGCCACTCGGTTTTCCTCTGAGAGAGGAGACATGAAAAGGCGGCAGTGTAGCAATGCCGTCAAAGCTTCTCAAACACCATCATCTTGTAGGGCTCCGTTATTGCTCGATGGCTAATGAGGATGCCGTGGCGTCGGGCGTATGGTCCATCAAACAATGGACACAATCCTGATATGTGGCAACAAAATATGGAGGGCGCTAAATCTTCGGTTCACCTCAAACGGTTTTCCGCAAAGCGGCAATCAAGACACTAGTCCGGAAAAGTCCTAGAGCCCTCATGTTCCCGTCGAGGAGATGGGAAGAGGTAAAGGGGTACGTAAGTGCAGGTCCCTTTGAGGAAAAGGAATTTCCACGCCATTCTTCCGAAATTTCTTGACAATGGCGCAATTGATCTCGGATTGAACCTGCCTCCGGCCTTGGGGATCTTCTACCCAGGCCAATAAACGCATGTTCCAGGCGGAATCTCCAAAACTCATGAGCCAGGATTTTGGCTCTGGGTGCGGTAAGATCAAGGGGTGCTCTTTCGCTGCTTCCAAAAGTGAATTCATCACTTTGTCTAAATCTGAATTGTAAGAGACTCCCACCTCAATCTCCAACCGAGTTTTGGGATCTCCGTGCGACCAGTTGATGACCGTAGAAGAGATAAATTCGGAATTAGGGACCACGATGGCAACGTTGTTCAGAGAGCGAATGGTGGTGGATCGAATATTGATTTCTGTCACATCCCCCTCGTTGTCTCCCACGGTGATGCGATCCCCAACTTGAATATGTTGTTCGAACAGCAACATGAGCCCGGCGATAAAATTGGACGTCAGATTTTGCAGGCCAAATCCGATTCCGACAGAAAGAAATCCAAAAATGACGGCCAGGCCGCTGAGGTCGATCCCGATGATTTGAAATGCAATCACCGTCCCGACAAAGAGCAGAACATATTGAATAATGCGGGTTAAGGTGTATTGTGTCGCCTTGGGCATCTTCGAGTGTTTGAGTAATTGGTTGCGGAGAAAACGTCGTACCAGGGTGTTCATCATCCAAAAGCCACACATGATGAACGCAAAGAATGACAGAGACGAGAGGGTGATCGGGGTTTGATTGATGGTAAATAAGGGATAGGTGAAAAAGTGATCCAAGGTGTTCAGGATCGTTGAAAGATCCATGGTCGTGCTCCTTTGAGACGTTGTGGATTTACTTCCACGTTGTTATTGGTGAAGAGACTGTTTCGGTAGCTTCCCTGTTCATTGCTGTGAGGTTAGGTGAATAAAACAGAAACGTGACAGAAAAGATAGAGGTAAAAAGAGCTTAAGGAGGAGCATGCGATGACTGGGGCATGCCTCTTGAGATCAAAGGATTGCGAGGGGCCAAGGAAATGTAGCCTAGTGCTTAGGCCTTATTGGACTAGAGAAAAGCCAGGTAGAACAGAGAACGATTCCCTCGCGCCAGAGCGGAGAACTGCGAAATGTCCGATCAGGGATGGGCGTGGTATGCAAATGAGGTGATGCCGTCCAATTTTTGATTGTTCGAGACCAGAGAAGGTTTTTTTGTGTGATGAGCAGACAAGAGCTTTCTACTGAACCGTCTGTTGAGACTGAAGATTGGGTTTCTCGGTTTCCTCGTGAGGAAATGTGAAATGGAAGGCTGTGCCGACTTGAGTATTGGATTCCACCCAAATGCGGCCGCCATGGAGTTCGACAATTTTCTTGCAGAGCGCGAGCCCAATGCCCGTGCCCTCAACCTGGCTTCCCGTATTCAAACGTTGAAACACGCCAAAAATTTTGTCAAATGATTCAGCAGGGATCCCTATGCCATTATCCGAGACGGTAATAATCCATGTGAATCCTGATGAGCGTGCCGTTACATTGATCTGGGGTGGGTCTTCTCTCCGGAATTTTATGGCATTCCCAAGAAGATTTTGGAATAATTGATTAAGGAAGGTGCGGTTTCCAGAAATCGCTGGCAGCGAACCCACGCTAATGTTGGCGCTCGTGCAGCCAAGGGGAAATTCCATCTGCGCTACAATATCCTTTACCACGTGCTGTAATTCCACGGACTCAAAGCCATGGGAGCCACCACCGACGATGGCATAATCCAACAAGTCTTGAATGAATCGTTGCATATGCTGGGCACCCTTTTTGGCTCTTTCCAAATAATCCCGTGAGCGTTCAGTCAACTGATCATTGAGATCCATCTGGAGAAGTTCCAGGAATTTCGTGATACGACGTACTGGCGCTTGGAGATCATGAGACGCGGTATACGCAAATTGTTCCAACTCTTTCTGGGAGCGTTCAAGTTCCGCCCGTTGTTTTTCATTGGTCCGGAGAAGCGACGATTTTTCAATCGCTTTCGTGACGGCCCGGTAAATTCCCGTTGGGGTGAGTTTCCCCTTGACTAAATAATCGGCAGCACCGTTTTTCATGGCTTTGGTTGCCACGTCTTCATTGCCTTGTCCGGTTAACATCAGGACGGGAAGAAACCGGCGACTGTTGTCTTGGGACAGAGACTCGATAAATTCAAGCCCATCCAACTCAGGAATTTGGTAGTCAAGTAACACGCAATCCGGGTGTTCGGTTTGACATAGTTCCAAGCCTTCGATGCTGGAGTCGGTCTCAATAATGCGAAATGGCTGATCGGCGTTCTGCTTCAAGAATCGACAGAGCATTTCTCGATCCTCAGCGCAGTCATCAATGATGAGGACGGTTGTGCTCCCCGAATTCATTGCGCCCTCTCCATCTGTTCGGGAATAATGACGACCTCAAACCAATAGTCTCGTACGCGGGCCATGGCCTGGATGAATTTTTCGAAGTCTAACGGTTTTTGAATATAACTGTTGGCTCCTCGAGCGTAACAATCGTGAACATCGCGCTCATCAGCAGAGGTGGTGAGCACGACGATAGGAATAACTTTCAAGTCGGGATCCTTCTTAAGTTCTTCGAGGACTTCGCGGCCGTCGGTCCCCGGCATATTTAAGTCCAAGAATATAATCCCCGGAACCCATGAGGCGTCATGCTCGCAATAGGCGCCACGGCGATATAAATAATCCAAAGCGTCATCGCCATCTGTGCAGTGGACAATAGGATTGTTCAGCCCTGCCATCCGCAAGCTTCGAACGGTGATTTCAAGGTCTTCTGGGCTATTTTCCACCAATAGAATTGGTCGACCAGGGACTCGTCCCATGTCATGCACTCCTTTGTAACGTAAAGAAAAATGCGGTGCCCTCTCCCAGGGTCGATTCAACCCACAGCTGTCCTCCATGTCGTTCGATCAATTTCTTGGCTATCGTCAGGCCCATTCCGGTTCCTCCTCCAAATTTTTCTCGTCCATGAAGCCGTTTGAAGAGTCGAAAAATCTGTGATACATGCGTTTCCTTGATGCCGATTCCATTGTCTTTGACAAAGAAGACGGGAACATCTGATGGAATGGCCTTCTTCTGAAAAAGAGGGTCACTTCCTTTCTGATACCCAATATGGATCCATTTTTCCTCTTTATCATTGTATTTTATGGCGTTGGTAATGAAATTTCGAAAAATCTCTCCCACCCGTATTGAATCGCAATAGATGGTGGGTAAAGGCTCTGGAGCATCGATGAGGATGCCTTGCTCCTTTAAGCTCACATCGAGAGAATCCAGGATTCCACCGAGGATGTGGTCCAGATTGGTAGGTTTCATGGCCAATTCTGTTCGGCCGACCCGAGAAAAATAGAGGAGCGCGTCAAGTAATTCCTCCATCCGGCGCGATAAGCGCAGGATGGTTTGGCAGCGGGCTTTGGCATCCTCATTGAGAGACGGGCCATGGTCCTCGAGCAGGATTTTTGAATAATTAAATATCCCTCGTAGGGGTTCCTTGAGGTCATGGGAGGCAATGTACGCGAAATCATCTAAGTCTTTGTTGCTTTTTTCTAATTGGGTCATATGAGTGCGCAAAAGGTCTTCTGCCATTTTTTCTTTGGTGATGTCCCAATTCAACCCGATTATCCTGATCGCAGTGCCGTTGGATATCTGGTCGACGATCCCGGCTCCTTTGAGGTAATGCACGGATTGGTCTGGCCAGATGACTCGAAATTCGGTCGTGAATTCCTGTTCTCCCCGAATGGCATTGTGAAGGGTTGCCTCTGAAGCTTCTCGATCTTCCGTATGGAGAGCATTAACCCAGGTGGCGTACGGTTCCTGTTTGGAATCAGGGGGCAGACCATATAAGGCATACATTTGGGAATCCCAGGTTAGTTCGTGCTTCCTTAGGTCCCACTCCCATATTCCGATATTGGCGGACTGCGTCGCTAATAACAATCGGTTTGATATTGCCTGAAGCCGTTCCTCACGGATTTTCCTTTCGCTAATATCGAAAACGGAGGCTAATACGAATGGCTCCTCGTCTATAGAAAGGGGGCTTAAGCCGATTTCAACGGGAAATTCCGAGAAGTCCTTACGGAGTCCATAGAGATCTTGTCCATTGCCCATACGACGCGGTTCCGGTGAGGCGAAGAAGGCTGTCCTCCCCGCAGGGTGGTGTTTCCGGAAACGTATCGGCACAAGAGTTTCAATGGATTGCCCCAGCAGTTCTTCACAGCTATACCCGAACTGCTGGGCGACCAGTTGATTGGCCAAGACGATGGTCCCCTGAGTATCAATCATGACCATACCGCTGGGGACCGCTTCCACGATGGATTGAAAATAGGATTTGCGTTGGTTGACGCGGAAGAGTTGCTGGCGTAATTCTAGTTGGGAAATGACCTGTCTGGATAATGCGCCCAACGCCTGTCGTTGTTCTTGGGTCAGAGAACGGGGAATCTGATCAATGACGCATAATGTTCCTATGGCTTGCCCATCGGCTGTTTGCAAGGGTGCACCTGCATAGAACCGGATATGAGGGTCAGTGGTGACCAGGGGATTGTCAACGAAGCGAGGATCTTGTAAGGCATCAGGAATTTCAAACACTCCAGTTTCTAAAATGGCATGGGCACAAAAGGCGATGTCTCGAGGTGTCTGGGTGGCCGTGATCCCAATCTTTGATTTAAACCATTGACGATGGGCATCGATCAAACTGATGAGGGCAATCGGTGTTTGACAAATGTGAGCTGCTAGCATGGTCAGGTCATCAAACAACGCTTCCGGCACGGTATCTAAGAGTTGATACCGTTCGAGCGCGGCGAGACGCTGGACTTCATTGTGAGGCAATTGGGCTGTGATCACCTACTGGACTCCCGTAATAACATTGTTGTTCTCTTTCGGTTCATCTCCATTTCTTCTTGAAAAGTAACTCCCTTTGGGTGTGGTGGTGCAGGCCGGTGTTGGGATTTTTGCGGGGGGACTCAAGTGGGTCGTGACGTGTCCCGTTCTCCGGTTACCTAAAGGGAATCGAATGGACCCAATGGCGTTCCCTTGCATGCCAGCCCTGGTGGCCCAGATTCGCCTTAAGCTTCTATTGGTTAGACCGATAACATTGACGTAGCGTGAAAAGAGCAAACCATCCGTAAGGGTGGGACGCAAAGCCAAGGGACCTTCTTCGTCGTTCGTCATGGTTGAAGGTTTGCCAGGTTGCCACGGAATAAATTGTTGTGGTGAGGTTGCGCCCATCTTCCAGGAATGAGGATGGGCGTTTTTTTTTGATTTGGTGGTCGTCGTGCATATTTTGAATATAAAGGATAGTGCAGTGATTCAGACGAAAGATACGGGGAAACTCGCGGGTGGACGACGGGTGATCGAAACGTCGTGGGCATCATGATGCCCTCCTGCTTTCTCCCGTTGGGTTCCCGAGAGACAACGAATCGCAACTGCAGCCGAAGTCATTTTTGGAAGGAGGGTTGTTCAATATGCTACGACATGCCCCCCAATGGTTCTGATCGCAGAAGATAATTCTGATGACTGTCTCATTGCGATGCGAGCCTGGGAAGAAAGCCGTTTAGGGTTTGATGTGCGTTTTGTGCATGATGGTCGAGAGCTCATGGATTATGTGTATCGTCGTCGAAAGTGGCATGGGTCGTTGGATCTTCCCTTACCGCAACTCATTCTTTTGGATTTAAATATGCCGCGAAAGGATGGGAGACGGGTGTTGGAAGATCTCCAGGGTCATCCCGAATGGAGTCAGATTCCCATCGTGATTCTTTCAGGGTCTCGGCACCCACGAGATATTCAACAATCTGAAATGTTAGGAGCCTATGATTTCATCACGAAACCTGAGACCTTTGACGAATATCAACGAATGATCACTCAATTAGGTCAAGCGGTGCTAGAGAAGAATAAGAGGCAATTCGCGTGAACAATCCCACCGACAGGGACGGTAAGCTCAAAGTGTTGTTGATCGAGGATGACGAAGATGACGCGCTGATTACTCGGAGTCTTCTTGAAAAACTCTCGAATCCCCTCGTGGACTTGGAATGGGTTCCGTCCTATGCCGAAGGGCTTGAGCAGATCAAATCGCACCATCATGATATTGGCCTTTTGGATTATCAACTTGGTTCACGGACTGGACTGGAATTGCTTCAGGAAGCCAAAAGCCATGGCCTGCATCTTCCCTTGATTATGTTGACGGGCCAGGGCAATGAATCACTTGTGATGGATGCCTTGGAGTTGGGCGCAATCGACTATATTCCAAAGCGAATCATTTCCAGTGAAAGTCTCCAACGGGCTATTTGCCATGGGATCGAAAAGGCTCGTTTGCAGGCGGCAATAGCTGCCCATCAACGGGAGCTAGAAAAAACGAATCAAGAGCTGCAACGGAAAAATGAAGAAATTCAGCGTTTCTATCATGTGGTTGCCCACGAATTGAAAACGCCGTTGACGGCCGCCTCAGAGTTTGTGGAGATTCTGCTCGAAGGGATTTCTGGATCGTTAACCGCAACCCAGGAAGAATACCTTCGGCTCATCCAGCGGTGTTGCGGTCATCTAAATCGTAATATCAATGACTTGTATGAAATTACACGCTTTGAAACCGGTAAGTTGAGCATCCATCCTCAGTTGGGCTCATTGCCTGAGTTAATTGACTATGCGGTGAAGGTGTTCACTCCTGATGCGCAGGCAAAGGGCATTGCCCTGAACGTGTGCGTGGCACCTGATCTTCCACTTCTGGCAATCGATCCCCAACGCATTCGACAAGTGTTGTTGAATTTGCTAGGGAATGCGCTAAAATTTACTCAGAGGACAGGGAAAATCCTGGTCTCGGTGTGCGTCGATTCGTCTTGTGGAGGGAGGGTGCGCGTCTCGATTGAAGACACCGGGATTGGGATTGCTCAGGATCAGTTGGAACGTATTTTTGAACGGTTATATCAGGTCAACGAAGACGCGTCTGCTTCCGCCTCTGGTTTGGGTCTCGGATTATTTATCTGCCGAGAAATTGTCAAGTTACATGGTGGGACGATGATGGCCACAAGTGACTTGGGAAAAGGTAGCATTTTTAGTTTTACCCTGCCCTATCAGTCTGTATAGGAACTGATGTTTGTCTTTGATGAGCCTCACCACCGGAGAACGATATGGAGAAGACACTGTTAATTGTGGAGGATGATGAAAACATTTCCAAGGCTCTTGAAGTTCGGCTGAGTGCCCGCGGGTTCAATGTTGTGACAGCCTTTGATGCGATCATTGGGATGCAAAAGGCGGTACAAATGATTCCTGATGCCATTGTGTTGGATATCACCTTGCCTGGGGGAAATGGGTTGGCCCTGGCCCAGCGATTAAAGGAGTCGGCCAAAACCAAGGAGATTCCGTTCATTTTCTTGACGGCGAGTAAGCAAGACGGCTTACGTCAACAGGCCACCTCACTCGGCGCAGCGGCTTTTTTTGAAAAGCCGTATGATTTTGAATATCTTTTGGCGGCTATCCGGGCTGTCGTTGAACATCCTCATGCGCGATTGTCGTTGTAACGCCTTCTCTATGATTGATCAACCCAGGCATCCTAGGAACCCCTCATTCTAAGTGAATCAATATATTCTTGGAGGATTCATGACAGTTGGGATTAATGCAGATGTTGATAATGTTCGCGTCTTGCTGATCGATGATAGTGAAGACGATGCGATTATTGCTCGAGCCATGCTTTCCAGAGTCCGTGGGGTGATTTTCGAGGAAGAATGGGTTCCGACATTTGATGAGGGTGTCAGGAAACTTAAAGAAAATACCCATGATATTTGTCTTTTGGATTATTGCCTTGGCAAAGAAACGGGTCTTGATCTGTTGCGGGAAACCATTAAATTTGGATGCCGGGTTCCCATTATTATGTTGACGGGGACCAATAATCAGGAAATTGATGTCCAAGCGATCAAGCTGGGTGCCGCCGACTACGTGGTGAAAGGCGAAACCAATCCCGCCTTACTGGAGCGGGCTATTCGCCATGCTCGTGAGCGGAAAAAGGCGAGGACGGAACGCGAATTACTGAATCAACAGTTGGTCGAAAGTTCCCGCTTGGCGGGTATGGGAGAAGTGGCTTCGCATATCCTGCATAATGTGGGCAATGTGCTCAACAGTATCAATGTGTCAGTGGGGTTGCTCTCGCAATACCTTCACGAGATGCCGATTGACGATGTCTCACGCGTCGCTCATCTTTTCGAAGAGCATAAGGAAGACGTTGGAGAATTTTTGACCTCTCATCCCAAGGGGAAGCGGATTCCCTTGTTTTTAACTCAAATAGGGACGCATTTGGGGCAGCATTTTACTGCCGCGAACAAAGAACTCGAGGGACTGGTTTCGCAGCTTGATCATGTCAATCAAATTATGGCCACGCAAAAGACACTTGCGAACGCGGCTGAGGTTGTGGAGCCAGTGATCTTAGGTGAATTGATAGAGCAAGCCCTGCTTATGAATCAGCCTGGATTTGAAACAGATCATATTGCGATCAAGCGGGAAATTTTCAATATCCCACAAGTCATGATTGACAGGCATCAAGTCTTGCAAATTCTGACCAACCTCATTGGAAATGCCAAAGACGCGATGCAGGCTCAGGGGGGGGACTCTCACCGATTAACTGTGCAAATGGTGAAGCATCCCGACCGGGAAGGGTTGGTGCGGATTCAAGTGAGCAATACGGGCATTGGGATATGTCCAGAGCATCTGACCCGGATCTTTGCCCAAGAATTTGGCGTTAAGAACCAGGGGTTAGGGCTTCATGCCAGTGCGTTAGCTGCGAAAAAAATGGGTGGTTCTCTCACGGCATGGAGTGCTGGAGAAGGGCGTGGTGCGACGTTTACCCTAGACCTGCCCATGAAGACTCTTGAGGTTATTGCACCTAATTAAGTAATAATGGCTCATTATAGTGGCTTCATTGGAATGGCAAGTAGGGTCTTATGAGATCCGAGGGATGTGGGCGAAGCAAAGAGTTTTTTCGTGCTTGGGACGAGAGCAACCACCACGAGTTGATCGAGTTGTGTGTGGTCAATCCTGGTGAAGTCTTTTTCCTCATTCCTCCAAGAGACTATCACTGAATAAGCATTGAGACACATATCCCCTTCTGTCTCAGTTTTTTGGAAAGCCCCAGAATTCATGTTGCCTTTTTGAGAACCGAGATGCCTGTCGGTGTCGCGTGTGACCACGAGTTTCAACTCGCGTTGAACGGTAGATCCAAGCCCTTTCCCTTTGCTCGGTTGCGCGGATAAATCGAGTGCGTAGAACTTGTAGCGGGAGTGTTGTTGAATGTGCTACCCCTAGTTTTTCCCTGTGAAAACCAGAGAACAAGTTGTCCCATCCTGCCTCGCATAGATTCCTACTGATTCACAATTTCTTGACCCTCTACAAGAATTATCTTGGATAGTGGAGCCCCTCAATGTTGAGGATCCATAAGATTCAGGAGTTTAACACCCGCGGAGAGACAAGTGGAGACGTGCAGGGATGGATTGTTGGTGAGAGCATGGACAGAGAGCAACAGGCACGGAGTCGAGAAACGCCGGTTGCGAATATTTCCCCCAAGCCTTGCAATGTTCTACAGGTGAATCAGGTCAGGTTGTGCGTTGCGGTACTCAAGGAAGGAGGAGGTAGCTATAGGGTGTGACCGAAAAACAGTCACAGGACGAGAAGGGCCATCATGCTGATGGTTCGGATGCGGGCTCCAAGACTAGGCGTCGATATAATCAACCCAGGTTTCTTTTTCCGCCAAGTATGTTTGGCCTTTGAAATTGAGGCGAGTCCGCATGGTGGTAAAGCCTAATTCGCGCAGTTGATCGGTGATGTCCTTCAGGGTTTCCTGCACGGTTCGATAGACTTGTGACTGCAGGTTCAGCGCTTCGTACATGACCGTTCCCGAGTATCCGCGTTCCACTCGTTTGATCGGGATCATTCGATTGAAATATCGGTCACTGGGGTCCATGCCCTCCAATTGATGCTTTTCCACGACGGCATTTTTGACTCGAAAGGATAAGGGAAGCGATGTCATATGCTCTAGCTCCAGCTTAACGATGGATAGCGGTGGATTTTCTATCCTGATAGCCACGGATTATAGGCCGCACCGATGAGTGTCGCAAGCGTGGTTGACTTCCTTCAGAAACCCCGCGTAACCTTCCCTACGCTTAGGATAAAATACGGTGGTGAGAAAGGCGTTGTGTCGAAATGGACCGCGAGTCACGGGTTGCCGACAATCCAATCAACCTTCCCAACAGTCTCACGGTCCTCCGGATTCTGCTTGTTCCGGTCTTCGTTGGGTTTTTGCTCTACGAATACTTTGATTATGCCCTCGTCACGCTGTTAGTCGCGGCGGTGACCGATGGGCTGGATGGGGCAATTGCCCGTATCACCGACCAGCGCACTCGCCTTGGCGAGTATCTCGATCCTCTGGCTGACAAGTTACTCCTCGTGTCGGCCATCGTGACTTTATCCGTTCTCCATTTTATTCCTCTCTGGGCAGTGATTCTCGTCGTGAGTCGTGATGCCATCCTCCTCACCGGGACGGTATTGGCCAATTTGACGGAAATAGATATTGATATTGCTCCCACCTGGCTGGGAAAGGGTACCACCTTCGCACAAATTTGTTATGTCATTATGGTGATTCTCTTTGCGACTGAGCGTGTTTCTGCCGAACACGTCATTCCTTTTCTCTCCGTTATGGTAATCCTGACGACGGGTTCAGGAGTGCATTATTTGTTCCGGGGAATTCAACATCTCAATTCCTCAGGTGAGAAAAAAGGGTAGAGGGGAGGTTGCCGGTGAATCGAGAGCGGGTCGGACTACAGTTGGTGGATGCGAAGGTGATCTCTTCAGATGATTTGTCCCAGGCACTTGATATCCAGCAGGGAGAAGGCGGACGCCTCGGGAGTATTCTCGTTCGGATGGGGGTCCTGTCCGAATCCACCTTATTAGAGTTTCTCAGTCAGCACTATGGGGTCGCCACCGTTGAATTGTCTACGTGTTCGATTGACGGGAGTCTTCGAGGACTGGTTCCTTATGACGTTGTCCACCAACACCTCGTCTTGCCGGTGCGGAAAACCACTTCACGGCTGAGTTTGGCTATGGCCGACCCCACGAATGCGTCTTTGCTCGATGATTTGCGATTTCGTACGGGACTGCACATCATCCCGATGGTGGCCACGGAGTCGGATTTACGGACAGCGATTTCCCACGTGTATGGCCAGGGGCAGGATGGATCTTCCTCGCTCATGGAAGCTTTTCCAAAAGATGAGCGGGGTCATTCCAACAGTCGGGGAGATAGCGACCGGGTCTCACCCAATTCGATGGGGAAGTCTGGTGGCCGTGTCTCTTCCTTTGCTAACGAGTTAAATGATCAAGAAAGACCCATGATTCTTCAGGATAAAGCTGCGATGTCTCTCGGGAAGCTTCATATCAAAATTGATAAAGACTCTTCGGCTGTGGATGTCGTGAATCGCCTTGTTCAGCAGGCCATTGAAATGGAGGCGAGCGATATTCACCTTGAGCCGATGGAGAACATGATCCGGATTCGCTTCCGGTTGGATGGTGTCTTACGCCCGATTCAAAATCTGCCTAAAGATCTTCATCAGGCATTACTCGCCAGGGTGAAAATTCTTTCTGATCTGGATATCGCCGAGCGTCGGTTGCCCCAAGATGGACGGATGAAGATGGAGGGTTTTCCCCACGTCGATATTCGAGTGGCCATTCTCCCGTGTTTGTTTGGCGAAAAAGCGGTCTTGCGTCTCTTGAATCAGTCGGGGCTAGCGTTGCATTTGACGAATATTGGGCTCGATCAGCCTGATTTGGATCGGGTGACGACGGCCCTGGAAAATCCCTATGGCATGATTCTGGTGACGGGGCCTACGGGGAGCGGGAAGACGACGACGCTCTATAGCGCGTTGCAATTTCTGAATACCCCTCAGATGAATATTGTCACTGTCGAAGATCCCGTGGAATACCAAATCCAGGGCATCAATCAATTGCAAATTCATGAAGAGATCGGATTGAATTTTTCCGCCGGGTTGCGTGCTTTCCTACGGCAGGATCCCGATGTCATGATGGTGGGGGAAATTCGTGATCGGGAAACCGCGCAGATCGCGATTCAGGCTTCCCTGACCGGCCATCGAGTCCTTTCGACCTTACATACGATGAATGCTCCAGGAGCGATTACCCGGCTCATCGATATGAGCATTGAACCGTTTTTGGTGTCTTCTGCCGTTTCGCTTATTGTGGGACAACGATTAGTACGGAAAATTTGCGATCATTGTCGGGAGCTCGATACGGTTTCTCAGCTTCAGTTGCGGGAACTGGGGTTTGCTGAGAATGTGCTCGGGGCGGTTCAAGCGATGAAAGGGCGTGGGTGTGTGTTCTGCCATCTGACCGGATTTAAAGGACGTATGGCGTTATTTGAAACCTTGCCTATTTTTGAAGGGCTGCATGATAAAATCTTGGCACGGGCATCGACGCATGAATTGATAGCCTGTGCGATAGACGAAGGATTTCGCACACTCAGGCAAGCGGGGATGGCAGCTGTTCAAAATGGTTTGACCACTGTGGGCGAGGTGTTTGCCGAAACGAGATCTGATGTTTCTGTGTAAGGATCCCAGAAGACAGGTGGTCCGATGGAATTGACAGAACTACTTGGTGAATTGTGCCGGAAGGGTGGCTCGGATTTGCATCTGGTCGCGGGTAGTGTGCCCCGACTTCGGGTGGACGGGCATTTGCGGCCTATGGAGTCTCGGACGTTGACCAGCCAGGATATGTCTCGGTTGACAGAAAGTCTGTTGACGGAGGCACAGCACCATCAGGTCACGCAGACCGGAGAGTGGGATGGAGCATACAGCGTTCCTGCTATTGGCCGGTTTCGGATCCATGTCTATACCCAACGAGGATCATTGGCCATGGCTATTCGTACCGTGTCCGGTAAGATCCCGACGTTTGAAGAATTAGGACTACCGCCCATTGTTGAAGAATTGACGAGAAAGCCCCAAGGGCTGATTTTGGTGACGGGGCCGACGGGAAGCGGAAAAAGTACGACATTGGCCTCAATGCTGGATCATATTAATGAAGAGCGGCCTGCCCATATTATTTCGTTAGAAGACCCCATTGAGATTCTGCATACGCACAAAAAGAGTTTGGTATCTCAAATGGAAGTCGGATCCGATGTCCGCGAATTCCAATCCGCACTGAAAGGTATTTTACGGCAGGATCCCGATGTGGTGTTTTTGGGAGAATTGCGAGATCTCGAGACCATTCAGGCGGCTCTTATCATGGCCGAAACCGGGCATCTGACGGTGGCCACCTTGCACACGAATTCTGCGATTCACACGCTGACACGATTGGTCTCGGTGTTTCCTTCCCACCAGCAACAGGAAATTCGCATTCAGTTGTCCATGGTACTGGAAGGCATTCTGGCTCAGCGGCTTCTGCCTCGCTCAGAAGGAAAGGGCCGAATCCTGGCTTTGGAAATTCTGATTCCCTCTCCGGCCATTCGGAACCTGATTCGGGAAGACAAGATTCATCAAATGTATTCCATGATGCAAACGGGACAAGCGCAATATGGCATGCAGACGATGAATCAGGCGTTGGCCGACTTAGTTGGCCAAGGAGTGATTTCCTCTGAACTGGCCATGGGACTCACGACACTGCCTGACGAGCTAGCCAAACTATTGGAACGCACCAGCCGGGTTCGGTCTGGGGCGATGTCCATGGCCAGGTTGCGTCCTCGGATGTAAGTGATGGCCTGCCTGATCTCTCAGAGAGAAAGCGAGCAATAGTTCGAGATGCCTAGGTTTGAATACCGTGCAAAAGATGGCGCCGGACAGACGGTGCAAGGGGAAGTGTTGGCTGCCACTTCCGTGGAGGCATTACAGCTTCTGCGTGGGCAGGACGTGTTGGTGACCTGTTTGCAGGAAAAAGTTGAACGGGTATTCAATCTCAGCGACCAGCTGACCGGCTGGAGCCGTCAGTGGAATTTGCGAGGCGTGAGTAGCAAGGAATTGGTGGTTTTTACCCATCAGCTGGCGACGTTGATTCGTGCGGGCGTGCCTCTTTTGGAATGTTTGGACATTCTCTCCAGCGAAGGTGAAAACCCGACCTTGCAGCAGGTGGTCAAACGTATTCGAGCGGACGTGGAGGGCGGGACCTTCTTGGCCGATGCTTTGAAACGCTACCCGACTGTCTTTCATGAATTTTACCGGAGTATGGTGGAAGTGGGGGAGACGACGGGTCGCTTGGATGAGAGTTTGACTCAACTGGCGGTGTACCTGGATAAACAGGCTCAGCTGCGGGCGAAAATTTTTTCTGGATTAGCTTATCCAGCTTTGCTCGTGGCTGTGGCGATGATCGTCTTGGTCTTTTTACTGATTTGGGTGGTCCCTCTTTTTTCGGGCTTATTTCAAGATATGGGCGAATCGCTTCCCTGGTTGACGCAGGTGGTGATTGACGTGGCTGAGGGGGTTCGACATCACTTTTTTCTGTTGGTGACTCTGTTGGGAACCTTTGTTATGGGTATCCGGTGGATGCTCAAAAATCAGAAAAGTCGACAGGCCATTGATGGGTGGGTCTTACGAGTTCCCCTTTTGGGATCCGTGATCCAAAAAGCCGCAACTGTGCGCTTTGCCAGAACATTGGGGTTTTTGGTCCGTCGTGGGGTCCCGTTGTTATATGCCTTGGGTGTGGCGGGAACGGTGACTGGCAATAAGGTATTTGAGCAAAGCATCAAGTTGGCGACCACAGGGGTTCAAGATGGAAGGCCTCTCTCCGAAACCTTACGGGCTCGCCAGATCTTCCCTCCTATGGTGCCCCAGATGATCAAGGTGGGTGAATCAACCGGTTCCATCGATGTGATGCTTGAAAAGATTGCGGATCTCTTTGAGCAAGAGGTCGATCGAACGGTAGCTACTTTAACGTCGGTTCTAGAGCCCTTTATTATCTTGGTGGTGGGCTGTGGGATTGCCCTTGTCGTCGTGGCGATGTATCTTCCCATCTTTTCAATCGGTTCAGTCATTGGATGAGTTTGGAGGTTTTTCGACGTGAGTGAGAGCGCTATGTCAGCTACCGAAATCGTGGTACGGGCGCCAGCCAAAGTGAATCTGTTGATTCGGGTTCTGGATCGATTGCCCAATGGGTATCATAAATTGTGGTCCCTCATGCATACCGTCGATGTCTTTGATCTTCTTCGAATCCGGCTTAACCCTGCTCGAGAGGGTCTTTTCTTGGCATGTGGAGATGCCCCGTTGCCATTGGATAAGGGAAATTTGGTCTATAGGGCGGCTGACTTAGTGCTTCAGCGCGCTGGAAAGTGTGTGGGTGTTGAGATTGAACTGACCAAAGTCATTCCCTTGTCGGCCGGTCTGGGAGGCGGGAGTAGTGATGCCGCCGCCACACTCTATGGTCTGGCTCACTTGCTGCAGTTAGATTGGACTGTATCTGACTTATGTGAGGCCGGTGCCGCTCTCGGAAGTGATATCCCCTTTTTTTTTAGAGCTCCCTGTGCAGTAGTTCAGGGGTGGGGCCAGGAAGTGACCTCCTGTTCTCTCAAGGGGGAACGGTGGGTTGTTCTCGTCAATCCTGGCTTTGCAATTCAGACCAAATGGGCCTATGAACAGTTGGCCTCCCAACGGTCGGCTGTCCTGCCTCTTGGTGAATTTCCGAGCAGGGTAGATCGTGAGTTGAGCCTCTCTTGGGAGGATGTGATCGGGGTAATGGAGAATGATTTTGAAGCGCCGTTGTTTCCGTTTTATCCGATTTTGGGGTTCATTAAAGACACCTTACTCTCTCTCGGGGCTCAAGCCGCATTGTTATCGGGTAGTGGAGCCACTGTATTTGGGGTTTTTCACACTCAAGAAGAAGCCAGGCAGGCTTCGACCCGATTACGTCGTGATACCAGGTGGCGAATCTTTGATACCTCGATGGGTTCGACCGAATTACCTCATGACCCATTCCATGTTGCCTCCTCTTCCAAGGCTTCCAAAATACAGATTCAGTGATTTGAGTTGACAAGTCGCAGAACGTAGAATTACCTTTCCTCTGCTTTTTTTTTGAAAATCTGCTACGGTTCATAAATACCTAGGTAAGTTGAGATCACCACCATGCTCCGAGATTTAAAATTGTTCACGGGCAACTCCAACCCTGCGTTGGCCAGAGAAATTGCCCAGTATATTGGGCAGGATTTGGGTCAGGCGACGGTTACGACCTTTAGTGATGGGGAGATCAGGGTTAGAATTGATGAGAATGTGCGGGGAGGCGATGTCTTTCTCATTCAATCCTGCTGCCACCCGGTGAATACCTCGATCATGGAATTGTTGCTCCTGATCGATGCGGTTAAACGATCCTCGGCTTCTCGGATCACGGCGGTTATTCCTTATTACGGATACGGGAGACAAGATCGAAAAGATCAACCGCGAGTGCCCATTAGTGCCAAATTAATTGCGGATTTGATCACTGCCGCCGGCGCGAATCGGATTCTGACCATGGACCTTCATGCCGGACCCATTCAAGGATTCTTTAATATTCCCGTTGATCACCTTTATGCCATGCCGGTGTTGTTGGACTATATTAAAAAGCAAGATGTTTCTGATTTGGTGATCGTTTCCCCTGATGCGGGAGGGGTGGAGCGTGCCAGGGCATTTGCCAAACGACTGAATTCTTCCCTCGCGATTATTGATAAGCGGCGGGAAACGCCCAATCAGGCTGAAGTGATGAATATTATTGGCGATGTCCAAAACAAGCATGCGTTATTGTTTGATGACATGATAGATACGGCCGGGACCATTGTCCAAACGGCTCAAACCTGTATGGATAATGGAGCTCTGTCGGCTTGGGCGGGAAGTACGCACGCGGTTCTATCTGGTCCTGCTTTGGAACGGATACAAGCGTCCTGTCTCCGTGAAGTGATGGTGACCAACACCATTCCTTTGAATGGGAAAGATCAGCAATGTTCCAAACTGAAAACCCTCACAGTTGCTCCTCTATTAGGTGAGGCGATTTTGAGGATTCATCGTGAGGAATCGGTGACATCCTTGTTTGTGTAAATTCGCTAACGCATGGTTCATTCACTCTCAATGAGAAGAGGTCAAGACGATGAAATATGAGCTTGAAATTGAAAAACGGGAACAGGCTGGAAAAGGTGTGGCACGGCAGCTTCGGCGACAGGGGAAAATTCCTGGAGTCTTCTATGGAGGGGGGAAGTCTGAATTTGTGGCCATGGACCATAAGATTGCCCGTAATCTGGTGCTTGCTCAGGCTGGCCATGCCGGTCTGCTGGCTGTTCGGATTTCCGGGGCAGAAGAACGGATCGCAGTTCTCCAAGACCACCAAATTGATCCGATCACCGGGGCAATTTTGCATGTGGATCTCTTTGAGGTTTCGATGACGAAGCCCATTCGAGTCAATGTTCCCGTGATGATAATCGGAGAAGTCCCAGTTGGAGTGAAAGAGGGTGGTATTTTGCATCAGCCTATGCGCGAATTACATATTGAATGTCTGCCGGCTCAGATTCCGGACCATGTTGAAATTAATGCCTCAGGGTTTGGGATTGGTGATGGTGTGCATGTCAAGGAAGTTGAAGTCCCGACAGGCGTCAAGATTCTGGATGACGAGGATCTCATGGTTGCGCACGTTGCCACTAAGATGTCTGAAGCGAAGTTGGAGTCCCTGCTGGCTCGCGAGGCGGGTGAGGGAGTGGCTCCTGTTGCCACAGCAGAAAAAGCCACAGTTGAAGGGGCGGCCGCTGGAGCGGCTGTGGCGGCGGCAGATAGTAAAGCGAAGGTTGCGCCAGATAGTAAAGCGAAAGAAGGCAAGAAATAAGCCTTGCATGTGGTAGTAGGCCTTGGGAATCCCGGACGGTCGTACGAACACACGCGACACAATCTAGGGTGGAAGGTTCTTGAACAGGCGGCCGATCGTTGGAGTGTCGCCTTGGTCAAACAGGAGCACGGGTTTCTAGGGCAAGGTGCCGTTAAGAACCATCCGGTTTTGCTGCTTCTTCCCCTGACGTGGATGAATCAAACTGGGGTTGTCGTTCAGTCTGTCCTTCAGGCTTTTTCTCCTGTATCGCCGGATCTCATTGTTGTGCATGATGATCTGGACCTGTGCCTTGGAGCGATCAAGATCAAAACCCGTGGTGGCGCGGGTGGACATAATGGCCTGCGGTCGATTATGTCGTGTGTGGGGACGGAAGAATTCTCTCGGGTCAAAGTTGGAATAGGACGTCCTCAGAACAATGAGGACGTTGCGAATTTTGTGCTTTCGCCATTTCCAGCAGAGGAGTGGAAAGAGGTTGTTTCAACTCTTCCGAAAGCCGTCGATGCGCTGGAATGTCTTATTTGTGAAGGTCCGGACGTGGCTATGAATCGATTTCATGCGCGGTCTTCTGAATAAGGAATACAATAAGTTTGTAGTTATTCGTGGATTGATCAGTTTGCACGGCGACAGCGGAACAATCCATTTATTGTGTTCGCATGGGATTGAGCCCAATACAAAGGAGCTCATTGCGCGCCCTTTACATTGGGAAATCACCTTTGGTAAGTCAAAAGTTTCTGGCGTGCGGATGTAACCATGCCGACATGAATTTTTATGCGTAATGGAGCCTAGGTAGATGAAAGGTGAGCAATCTTTGACTGATCAAAGTGTCCGGTTTCCCATAGGGGCTTGTTGAGAGTTTTTGGTGGGAATATCTGAGGCCGATGTTCTTCGGTTGTTTTAAGGTCTGAAAAGCCCATCCCCACTCAGAAAAAATATCAGATTTTTTACTTTCTGAATCAGTCAGATGCTTTTTCTGAGACGAGTTTGACACTCCATTTTACCCTATGGTAGCTTGTGTCCCCTTTTGTGATACAACACGATTGCTCTGCCTGAAAACTAGAAAAATCCTTCAGAGGGAAAGGTTACTATGAAACTGTATGAATCGCTGTGTATTCTTCGTCCCGTTCAAGCGGAAACAGAAAATGAGCGGGTGATTGAAAAAATGAAGGAAGTCCTGACTCAGGCTGGAGCGAATATTTTAAAGCTCGATAATAGTGGGAAAAAGAAATTGGCCTATGATATTCAGCACGAGCGGAAGGGGACCTATATTACGGTTCAATTTGAGGGCCCTCCGACCGTCGTTTTTGAGTTGGAGCGCTTTCAGCGTATGGAAGATCAGGTCATGAAGTTTATGACGGTACGGCTGAACCCAAGCGACCTGGTAGCCGTAGCTGAAGCAAGTGGAGAGGATCCAGAAGAAGATGGTGGGATTCAATAAAGTCATTTTAATTGGAAATCTGACTAGAGATCCTGAGCTTCGGTATACACCAAGCGGAACACCTGTGGTGAATTTCCCGTTAGCGGTCAATCGCCGATATCGTCAGGCCGATGAGCAAAAAGAAGAGGTGTGTTATGTTGACATTGTCGTGTTTGGGCGACAAGCCGAACATTGTGGCCAATACCTCAATAAAGGTGACGGGGCCATCGTTGATGGTCGCCTACAGCAACGGCGTTGGGAAACGGACGACGGGCAGAAGCGAAGCAAACATGAAGTCGTTGCTCAAACAGTGACGTTCTTGCCGAAAAAGTCCTCCTCTGGCAGCTCTGGGTCAGGAGTGGCTGAGGAATCTACTGATGATTCGGAAGAGTATTATCCTGACCCCATGCCCTAATTTTTAGCCGAGGAGAGGTTTCTAGTGGAAAAAGGACGATTGTTTCAGCGGAAAAGAGTGTGCCGCTTTTGCTTCGATAAGACGCCATTGGATTACAAGGATGCGAATTTATTAAGGAATTTCCTTACAGAGCGAGGGCGAATTATTCCTCGTCGAACTTCGGGTAATTGCTTGCGGCATCAACGGAAATTAACCCAAGCAATTAAGCGTGCCAGGCACGTGGCTATCCTTTCATTTGCAGAAGAACACTGAGGTCACGTGTTTTCTTCGAAATTTGGCAGTAGGGTAGAATAACGTGGTTGAATGTTGTGATATGTCGTTAACTATCAACCTACTCGATGTTCCCCCAACCGGGCTTCAAATTCATCATGAGGTGGAGCCGTCGGCTTTATCGCTTTCCCATGATGAGGGAACTCCTATTGGGAACCTAAGTTGTGACGGAAGTATATTCTTGATTGACGAGCGGACGGCATATTTTCAAGGGGAAATATCGGGAAGATTTTGCAGGGAGTGTGTTCGCTGTCTAGATCAATTTGAGGAATATCTATCCTTATCGTGTGAGGTGGAATTTAAAAAAGCTGTGAAAGCGGTCAATGTTATTGTACCGCATAGGAATAAAGACAAAGGGGTAAAGGGGCATGACAAATCCCTCGATGAGGATGCGACTGACGAGGATATCTACCCTATTTCAGAAAATGACATCGACCTTCTTCCAGCTATTCGAGAGCAGGTCATACTTGCTACCCCACTTCAATCCTTGTGCAAGGAAAATTGCCTTGGGTTGTGTCAAGTATGTGGAGGCAATTTAAATGAAGGCATATGTGGGTGTTGTACGCCAGTTACGGGTTCAGCACCAGTGGCCAACTTTCAGCAAACGGTATCAAGAAAGAACCCATCCAAGCGCTCCTCTGTTTCTGTTCGAAGGGGATCGTGAAGGCACCAGTCACCTCTTAACTCAAAAGTTGGACTATTATGGCAAATCCTAAACACAAAATCTCTAAAGCCCGTAGAGATAAACGGCGATCCCATCTCAAGCTCACCCCGCCAAATTTGTCGACGTGCCCTCAATGTCATGAGCCCAAGCCATCTCATATGACCTGCTTGAATTGTGGAACCTATAAAGGGATCGCCATTATTGCGGTTGAAGAGGGATAACGGCCTCTTCCTTCCCGAGTCAGTCATCTTTTAACACCAATCCCATGAAAATAGCCGTGGACGCGATGGGGGGAGATCATGGTTTATCTCCCAATGTCGAAGGAGCCATACAGGCTACAAGGGAATCGTCTCTCTCGATTATCTTGGTCGGAGACGAACCCTCTCTCAAATCTCACCTGGACAAACTAGGCGGTACAAAAGCCAATATTGAAATTTTTCATGCCTCACAAGTGGTGGATATGCATGAATCTCCAGCGTTGATTGCCAGAAAAAAACGGGATTCTTCCATATGGAAAGCCACAGAGTTAGTTAAAAATAAGCAAGCCGACGCGCTGGTGAGTGCCGGGAATACCGGTGCGACGATGGTGTCGGCGTTTTTTCTTTTGGGGTTGATTCAAGGGGTTGAACGACCAGCAATTGCAGCGACATTGCCGACCCGCCAGGGCAAAGCGATCATGTTGGATGTCGGCGCGACTGTAGATTGTACAGCTCGACAACTCTTCCAGTTTGGAATCATGGGGCATGAATACGGCAGGCATCTTTTGGGAACTGATCGACCCCGAGTGGGTCTGTTGAGTATTGGGGAAGAAGATACGAAGGGGAATGAAGTCACGAAAGAAACGTTTAAATTGTTGAAGGACAGCCCTATTAATTTCATTGGCAATGTTGAAGGGCGAGATGTGTATAGTGGGAATGCTGATGTGATTGTGACGGATGGGTTTATTGGAAATGTTGCTTTGAAAATTTCTGAAGGGTTGGCGGATGCGATAAAAAAAATGCTGATGAAAGAAATTGCCCAGTCAGCTCTTGGTCGGCTTTCATACCTGTTTGTGGCCGGGCCCCTCTTGCGGTTACGGCGAAAAACCGATTATGCCGAATTTGGCGGCGCTCCTCTTTTAGGAGTCGAGGGCATCAGTATGATCTGTCATGGTCGCTCCTCCTCAAAGGCGATCAAAAATGCTATTCTCCGGGCCCAGGCTTTGGCGGAAGGCGGCTTAATTGAGGCAATCCGAGGTGACATTGCGCAAGGGTGTCGTTGAGTTCAACGCGGTGTCTCAAGCATGAATAGTCTGATTCTAGGAACAGGGGCCTATGTTCCCAAGCGAATCTTGACCAATGCGGATCTAGAGCGCATGGTTGACACTTCTGACACCTGGGTGGTTGAACGAACAGGGATTCGGGAACGCCGCGTAGTTGAGCCGGGGCAGGCCTGTTCCGATTTGGCCGTTGAGGCGGCTCAGCATGCGCTAATTGCTGCTGATGTGGCCCCATCGGAGATCGATTTGATCCTCTTAGCCACCTGCACCGGGGATTCTCCTCTTCCTTCAACAGCCTGCCTCATCCAACATCGCTTAGGGGCTAAACGGGCAGCGGCTTGTGATATTTCTGCGGCCTGTTGTGGGTTCATTTATGCGTTGGCCATTGCAGATGCCTATGTGAAAAATGGTATGCGGCACGTCTTGGTCATTGGTTCCGAAGTCATGTCAGCGATTACCGATTGGACCGATCGCAATACGTGCGTCTTATTTGGTGACGGGGCTGGGGCGGTTGTGGTAGGGCAAGGTACTGAAGGATCGGGGATCCTTTCCACGCATTTGCATGCCAATGGCGGGCTCTCTGACATGATTCAGGTGCCTGGAGGCGGATCGCGGGAACCGGCTTCCGAGCAGGTTCTTCAGGGAAAACGATGCTTTATAAAAATGAAAGGCAATGAAACGTTTAAAATTGCCGTTAAATCAATGGAAGAGGCTACCAAAGAGGCGTTAGACGCCAATAAATTGCACATGGACGATGTAGATCTGTTCATTCCTCATCAGGCCAATATGCGGATTTTGAATGCCGTGAGTCAGCGATTGGGCCTGGCTCGAGAAAAGTTGATGATAAATTTAGACCGATTTGGTAATACCTCTGCAGCATCGATTCCCTTGGCGCTCGATCAGGCTGTCCGGGAGGGAAGAATTCACAAAGGGAGTGTGGTGCTGTTGGCTGCATTTGGTGCAGGTCTCACCTGGGCTTCCGCTGTGGTTCGTTGGTAATGTAACGGACGGCGGGTATCCCTTTCCTGATTGAGAACATTGCCACAAAAGCAGAGGAAGAATCCGAAGCTTCCAACAAGAGCAAACCAAATGTTCTGAGAGGTTTAATAGAGAGGGGAATTATGTCTGGAACGACCTCATGGGGTGAAAATGATTGGGCGCTGATTCTTGGAGCCTCTAGCGGTTTTGGAGAAGCGGCAGCATTGGAACTGGCCAATTTAGGGTTGAATATCTGCGGTGTGCATCTTGATCGAAAATCAACCCAGCCGAATGCTGAGCGCATTGCCTCACAGATTCGTTCACTCGGGCGGGAGGTCATGTTTTTTAATGTCAATGCGGCTGATCCTGAAAAGCGTGCTGACATTTTGAAGGCGATGAAGCAGCGCGCGGAAGAATCCGGGAAGCCCGTCTGTGTGCGAGTGTTGTTACATTCGTTAGCTTTTGGGACCCTGAAACCGTATATTGCGGAATCCCATGCAGAAGCCATTAATAAAGCGCAGATGGACATGACGTTAGATGTCATGGCCAATAGCCTGGTGTATTGGACACAGGATTTAGTAGCACAGAAATTTTTGGGATCAGGGAGTCGAATCTTCTCCATGACCAGCGCCGGAGGCGCACGAGTCTGGCGAACGTATGGCGCGGTTTCCGCCGCGAAGTCGGCCCTGGAGTCTCACACCCGACAATTAGCGCTGGAACTGGCTCCTCTGGGTATCACCGTGAACTCGCTGATGGCGGGTGTAACCGATACCCCGGCTTTGCGTAAAATACCCGGTTCTGATGAAATGCTGGCCTTAGCCAAACGAAAAAATCCTTCAAACCGACTGACCACGACCCAAGATGTCGCCGATGCGCTAGGACTGTTAAGTCATCCGAAAGCTCATTGGATCACGGGAAATGTGATCTGCGTGGATGGTGGAGAGTATATTGTTGACTAGTTCGTGCAAGTGAGATCAGCCATGTTGTGGACTGTCGCTGAATCATGGCATTTTTCAGATCGTGAGCGAAAAGGATGACGCCAGTCTTCGGTTTTCTGTTTCCTGGTCAAGGCTCTCAGTCTGTTGGCATGGGCAGGCCTCTTTTTGATGATAGTCCCACGGTTCAGGCCCTCTACAAGGAAGCCACGGATATCTTGGGATATGATGTCGGAGCCTTGTGTTTTGAGGGGCCGTCGGAGCAACTCAATCGAACGGAATACACGCAGCCGGCATTACTGGTGACCAGTCTCGCGGCGTTTCAACTGGTCAGCGGTGGTCCGCTGATCCCTGCCGCGGTTGCCGGTCATAGCTTGGGGGAATACACCGCATTAGTGGCGGCGGGAGCGCTGAAATTTCGAGAGGCGCTCAACCTTGTGCAGAAGCGCGGGCGTTATATGGCGGAAGCAGTGGCTCCTGGGAGCGGGTTAGTTGCCGCGGTCTTAGGCCTTTCGGAAGGGGATGTTCGAAGCGTCTGTCAAGAAGCGGGATCTGTGGGAGTTGTGGCTCCAGCCAATTTCAATTCCCCAGGCCAAACGGTGATTGCCGGAGAGAGAGCCGCAGTGGAGTATGCGGGGGAATTGGCCAAAACACGTGGAGCCAAGCGGGTCATGCCACTTCCGGTCAGTGTTCCGGTTCATACCCCCTTGATGCAGATTGCTGCCGACAGGCTGAAAAAAGATATTGAT
>Ga0224497_10000215_pt1 | contig 43840 bp, 36 predicted proteins | sample SF_Jul11_sed_USG_4_FD_167970 | JGI IMG/M metagenome (GOLD analysis project Ga0224497, IMG submission 167970) | Sediment microbial communities from San Francisco Bay, California, United States - SF_Jul11_sed_USGS_13 | ecosystem: Environmental > Aquatic > Marine > Sediment | place: USA...
CGATGGCGGCCAAGTTGTCGCCTGTCGGCGCGGAAGTGGACGATCAATCGCTCACGCTGATGAGGTTCACAAGCGGCGCTGTCGCTTATATCGGATCGTGCTGGACGTCACCTGGTATCTATTCCATTCGAGTCTTCGGACAAAAGGGACTGATGCACTATGAATTGGACTTCAGCACCTGGGATACGCCCGACCAACTTCACGAAACATCCGAGCTGTATATCCAGCGTGGCAAAGACGGCTTCAGCAAGCGCGAAGTACTGACAATTCCGCCAGGCGATATGTTTCAGGACGAACTCGAGATGTTTGCCGAGGTATGCTCCACAGGGGATTCGTGCGAACTCAGTGCAAGCAGCGGTAACGTTGCAATAGCGGTTGTATATGCAGCGCTTCGTTCAATTGACAACAATGGTGCATGCGTGAAAATGAAAGACATATTTGATGCAGCCCATGCCAACATTGCAGCATCTTAAGGTAGCGTCCAAATGACAACACTATCCAGTCGTTATTTCATCGATCTCACCCAGCCAGAGATCGCGGCGCAATTGCAAGACAACCCACTCGTGATCCTGCCAGCCGGGAGTGTCGAGCAGCATGGACCACATCTGCCAACGGGAACCGATATCTATGCGGCAAATGTAATCAGTCACGCCGTAGCGGAGCGCATGAACGGGCTGGTATTACCCGGCGGGCCCCTTGGTGTCACACCGATGCACATGCCTTTTGAAGGGACCATTACATTAACGCCGGAAACTTATATGCGCGTTGTAAAGGAAACCTGTGTATCAACAGCCCGTCATGGCGCGAAGTATTTGCTGATCCTGAATTGGCATGAGGGAAATAGCGCTTCGCTATCCATTGCAGCCGAAGAACTGCATCGTGAACACGGCATGACGGTTCTGACTGTACACGCATGTTACGTGGCGGCAGACCTTTGGGGGCATGATTGCGGCGGCCTGACCCATGGCGGCGAGATAGAGGCACTGGCCGTATTAGCACACCAACCGGACCTGGTGCATCTCGATCGTATCGACTATTCATCGGACCAGAAGCACGGCCTGGTGATGGATAAATTGCGTCGGACTCGCAGCTATCAGCCAGTGCTAACAGACATCCGGTCAATCGCACCGACCGGGTGGTATGGAAGCCCGGAACACGCGACTGCCGAAAAAGGCCTGCGGATGCTGGACGATATTGCGGACGCGATTACTGCTGAGGCGACCACAACTTTCGAGAGCCTCGATGAGCTCTTGCCGGGTGTCACCGAGATCAAACACCTGCGGGGCGTTGGCTAACAGGCGTGATCTGAACATGGTGAAAATAATTCATCCAGGTGATGCCCGGGACCTCAATCTACCCGGGCGAAAGTCGCTCGAAATTATTTCGCAGGAGGTCGGCTCGGCCGAGGTGACGCTGAGGCTTGTCGAAATACCTGTCGCGGAGCCCGGCGAGACGCCGCGCAAGCCACATCGTCATACAGACTTTGAAGAATGCATGTACGTCTTGTCGGGCCAGGGCATGACGCGCACATCAAACGGTGAATCCGAAGTTTCCGCTGGAGACACCATCCTGGTTTGTGCAGGTGAACTGCACGTTACCCGCAATACCGGTAGTGAACCTTTGCGGATGTTGTGCTTTTTTCCCACCGCTAACTGCAGCGAGCAAAAATAGTGAGCACTGATGTTGTCTGCCTGCGTCCTAAGGACGATTTTCTCAACATAGGCGTTACGCCACCCGAGTCTTTGTCGATTCGCTACATGGCACCTACGGACGCGGATTTGGTACAGCATCTTGCAACGGCACGTGCGCTCGTGATTCCTGCAGTTGGTCCGAAACTCGATGCGAAACTGTTTGCCGGCAGCCGCATCGAGCTGATCCAGGTAACCGGGGCGGGCATCGACCGGCTTGATGCGGATGCGATGAAAGCAAAGGGAATCGCAATTGCGAACGTCCCCGGCGGATCAAGCACGGCGATTGCTGAATATGCGGTGTCGAGCGCATTGGCGCTGTTGCGGCGAACATTTTGGGCGGACGGTGAGTTGCGCAAAGGTCTCTACGTCGATGCGCGCCGCCGCATGGTGTCAGAAAACCTGGCCGGACTCGAAGGTCTGACAGTAGGCGTCGTCGGTCTTGGTGTTATCGGTATGACCGTGGCACAAACATTCCACAGCCTGGGCAGCCGCATTGTCTATCATGATCCGGCACCTCGGGACGCGGACGCAGTCAGCCGGATTGACGCGGTAGCACTGCCACTGAACGAGCTGCTTGCGGCCGCCGATATCGTTACGCTGCATGTGCCGTTACTGCCATCGACCGCATCGATGCTCGGTGAGCGCGAGTTGGGCCAGATGAAGGCCGGCGCGATACTCATCAATGCCGCCCGTGGCGGTATTGTCGACGAGGCTGCCCTGGTTCAATACCTGGCCAATGGCCATCTGGGTGGGGCGGCGGTGGATGTCTATTCGAGCGAACCGCCGGCAGAGGATAACCCGCTGATTACGGCAGGCGATGAGGTAGGCCGCCGTTTACTACTAACGCCGCACATCGCCGGCGTCACCCGGCAGGCCTGGGCGAATTTGTTCAGCTCGGCATGGGACAATGTAGAACGGCTTTTGCTTCACGATGAGCCGCCTGTTAATCGGGTGATCTAGCACGCACACCCTTGTTGAAGATGGAACCGAAACTGATGATACGTAGTCTGTTTATCGCCCTGATAGTCGCCACAACTTTATTGACTGCATGTGGAGACACTGAAGACAAGGAATTCTACTCGGGTAAAACCATTTCCGTTTATGTCGGGCGCCCGCCGGGCAGCGGTGCTGATCTGGCGGTACGTTCCTTCGTTCGTTTCTGGCAGGAGCATATCCCGGGACAGCCGACTATGGTGGTAAAGAACGTGCCAGGGGGTGCTGGCTCCAGAGTCTGGAATCTTGCCTGGGACGAAAAAAATCCCAACGATCTCGAGATCTTTTTTTCCCCGGTTTCAGGTACGGCAGTCATCGTACGTGAAGAGGGTCTGCGCGCCGACCTTTCACAGCTGCCGCTGCTCGGCGCGTTGAGCAGCCCCAATATGACCTATGCGCGTACCGAGCGGTTGGAGAGTGCCGACGAATTGCCGAATGTAAAAGGGCTGACATTTGGCGGTCAGGGACCGGCGCATCGCTTCAGCGTACTGGGACGCCTGACACTCGATATTCTGGGTGTCGACTACAATAGCGTCACGGGATTTTCGGGTTCGAGCGATGTCTTTAACGCCTTGCGGCGCAAGGAAGTAGATATACAGACTGCACCGCTGAACTTCTATCGCTTTACCGTGGAGCCGAGCGTCGTCGAGAACGGTGAAGTCATTGCCTTGTGGTACAACCCGATTATCAATGTCAAAGGTGAAATCGTGCCGTTGGAAGCGGCCGGCGATATTCCCAGTTTCATCGAATATTATGAGTCGGTGAAAGGCGAAGCGCCCGCCGGAGAGCTTTTCGAAATGTACAAGTGGCTGTTGCCAAATATCAATGGCATCGTATACGCGGCTCTTCTGCCACGAGGCTCAACGGATGAGGCCACACAAATATTGACCGAAAGCTTCGCGCGAGTAACGCAGGATGAAGCCTATAGAGCCGAAGAGGAGAGGATGTTCGGTTTTAATCTTCCCGTGGTCAGCGCTGAAGACGGAGCCAAAAATCTTGATGACATGGCGAATGCCCCCGAGGCCGTGCGACGTCTCCTCAATGACTATATTCAGGAAGCCCGCTAGCACGGATATGTCGTGAAGTCTCGAAATAAGGGCTTGAATTACAGCGAACATTTGCCTGCATATCGTTATGTGGAGGTCCCTCTGACGTGGCTGAATCGACGTGATTGAAGGAATGCTGGCAGGCCTGGCCCTCGTATTAAGTTGGCCGACGTTTGGCTATTTGCTGCTTGGCGTCTTCATTGGCATGTGGATCGGTGCCGTGCCCGGTCTGGGCGGTGTAGTCGGTCTGGTGCTGCTGTTGCCGTTTACTTTCAGCATGGATCCGGTGCCGGCGTTTGCCTTGCTTATGGGCCTGTACGCGGTGACGTCTACCAGCGACACGATCTCAGCAATTCTCCTGGGCATTCCTGGCAGTGTAGCCTCACAGGCGACGATTCTCGACGGCTACCCGCTGGCAAAAAAAGGCCATGCCGGTCGAGCATTTGGTGCGGCCTATACCGTCTCCGCATTAGGTGGTGTATTCGGTGCTTTGCTCATGGCTGCGTCACTGCCGTTTATTCTGCCGGTCATCTTCGCGTTCGGAATTCCTGAGTTCCTGATGTTGGGGCTTCTGGGGTTGACCATGGTCGGTGTGCTGTCCGGGGGCGCCGTCACCAAAGGTTTGATTGTCGGCCTGCTCGGATTGCTACTCACGACGGTTGGTTATGCTGAAGCCACGGGCGTACCCAGGTTCAATCTGCACACGGAGTATCTGCTCGACGGGATACCTATTATTCCGATCGCGCTGGGATTGTTCGGCATACCCGAGCTTCTGGAGATGGCGGTAAAGAACACTTCGATTTCTCGTGTCGACACGGTGGACAAAAGCCGCGGTGGCATGTTGCGCGGCATCAGGGATGTGTTTAAACACCGCTGGCTTACATTTCGTTCTGCAGTCGTTGGAACTTACGTTGGTGTGCTGCCCGGCCTGGGCGGTTCTATCGTCGACTGGATTGCTTACGGGCATGCAGTGCAGAGTGCCAAAGATAAATCGAAGTTTGGCAAAGGCGATATTCGTGGCGTCATCGCACCCGAGGCTGCCAATAATGCATCGCGGGCCGGTGCACTGATCCCGACAGTGGCCTTTGGCATACCTGGAAGCCTTGGCGCTGCGATCCTGCTGAGCGCCCTGGTCATCAAGGGTCTGCAGCCGGGTCCGGATATGCTCACGGTAAATCTGGGGCTGACTTTCAGCATGATCTGGGATATCGCGATCGCCAATATCCTGGCGGCTGGACTGCTGATGTTGCTCAGTCGTCAGATTGCAAAGGTCGCATTTCTTCCGGCTCACTCGGTCGTTCCTGGTGTCATGGTTGTGTTGCTCATGGGAGCCTGGGTCGCGACCAGTTCCATGGGCGACTGGTGGACGTGTCTCGCAATGGCCGTCCTGGGTTACGTCATGAAACAGGGTGGCTGGCCACGGTCTCCGCTTATCCTGGCCCTTGTGCTTGGAACGCTCATCGAGAATAACTTTCAACTGACGATGCAGCTGCATGATGGCTTCAGCTGGATGTACCAGAGACCCATTGTGGTCATTATTGAAGTTGCCATTCTGGTGACAATTTTTCTCGCGGCTCGCGGTCTGACGCGGCCGAAATCGGTGCGGGCGAGAAAAAAGAAAGACGTTGCCGGCCCGTCGCAGTCGCTGATGTCGTTCTTGCTTGCCGTCATACTGCTTGCAGTCTTTGTTTCGGCATTCCTCATTGCAAAAGGTTTTGAAGATGCGGCGACAGGGCAGTTTCCGCTCGCCGTGCTTACGCTCGCAATTCCCTTGGCGTTGTTTGTCGTCATTAACGACATGCGCGCCTGTTTCAGTGGTATCAAGCATGCAGGTGGGACCGCACAGGCAACTGCCGCTGCCAGCCAAACATGGGAACTGCCTGCCAGCGCAAGATTCTTTGGCTACCTGCTGGCAATGTTGGCGACCACGTATGTCGCCGGTCAGCTCGTATCTTTGCCGTTATTTGTCGCCTTATATGCGCGCCGCTGGGGTAATTTCAGCTGGACGATGAGCCTGGTGTATGCGGCGGCCAGCCTTTTACTGGTCTGGGGGCTCTACGCCCAGGTAATGAACTTGCGTCTTTATCCATCGCTGTTATTTGACTGACTATTAAGGTGGTACCTGCCATTCGGCTAACTTCGGGAGTAAAACCGTGACTAAAAAATATTTACTGCTAACAATGCGAGCTGCAACGATCTGCATTGCAGTGACAGGCATCAGCGCATGCCAGAATAAAGAGGAAGCGACTCTTGCACCGACCGCGACCCCCGCACCGACCGCGACCCCCGCGCCGGCCGTAACCCCTGCATTGGATTCGACGCGGGTTGTTATCACAGAGGCGGTTGATGGATCTGAATTCCCTGTCCATCTTGCTTATATTGAGACCATTGACGGGCTCTACACGCCTATCGGGATACGCAAACCGGACGGTGATGGTCCGTTTCCGATCGTACTATTCGCGTCCGGAAACGGTGGCGGTGGCATGAATTGGGTTCGCGACGCAACTCAAAACACGAGCTGGACGCAGGAGCAATTCGTCAAAGCTGGCTATGCCGTGGCCTGGACACGCTATCGGGCAGAGGTGGAACTGGCGTATGCCAACTACGGCAAGCTGATCGAAGACACGCGCCAGGGGCGCCAGCTGCTGAATCGCGGCCCCCTCGAGTATGAGGACCTCATCTCGATTATCGAGTACGCGAAGACGCTGCCCTATGTTGACCCGGATCGGGTCGGTTACATGGGCATGAGTCATGGTGGAGAGATGGCCTTCAAAATCACGTCTGAATACGATGGCCTGGCTGCGGCGATTGCCAGCGAACCGGCGAACCACGAGTTCCTCGCACTAACGCCGGATGACACGGCACACGTGAATCCCGAAAGCGGCCTGATGGACATCGAGAGCATGCTGATGCGCGAAACGGATAAAGTTCGCAGGCGCATCGATATGCAGATCGCACAAGAGCGGATCAGCACAATCAATACGCCTATCTTCGTGCATGGCCGCAATTCCGACGAACTGCAAGGCATCTTCAGGGTTGGCTACGACTTGCTGCAAGAGGCGGGCAAGGAGTCCGAGTGGAAAAGCTACGAACACGATGTCCATGGCTTCGTCTATGTGCAGCGAAATGATGACGGTGTCTATGCTCCTGACGAGGTGCAATTGGAGGCGGTCAATGACAGCCTCGCCTTTTTCGACCGGTACATGAAACCCTGATCGAAAACGCGAGTGTGAAACTGCGTTGACTCTGTCATTGCCAGGTAGCGGTACCAGGAAGGCTTATTCGTGAGCGAGCAAGCCAAGGCGGATGCAGTGTCGGCCGGATCTGTATACCGTCGCTTGCTGCTGCCTATTTATGTCCCAACGCTACTCAGCTCGGTCAGTTTGCAGGCCCTGCTCGTGTTGTTACCGCTGTACGTGCTGGAGCGCGGTGCTGGCGCGGCATTTGCCGCTCTTCTGATAGGCTTGCGCGGCGTTGGTATGCTTCTCTTCGATCTTCCGGCCGGCGTGTTGCTGGCACGCCTGGGAGATAAGCCGGTGCTGTTGGCCGGACTTGTCGCGATGACAGTCAGCACTGCGCTTTTCGCGTTATCAGACAATCCGTGGCTCATGAGCGCCGCCGCAATCGTCTCGGGTATGGGCTTTGCAGCCTGGATGATCGGGCGCCAGTCTTACATTACCGATAATTGCGAGATTGGTGAGCGCGGGCGCGCAATTGCCGCCATGGCAGGGACGATGCGCCTGGGTGGCTTCATCGGACCCGCTGTGGGTGCCGTTGTTGCCGAGGCATTCGGCTTCGTCGCTGCGTTTATTGTTCTGTCCGCGAGCGCGGCTGCCGCCGTGTTGTTCGTGATGTCGTTCTCTCGCAATGTGCCTCCGGAGACGCAGCCCGGCAATGCTCATCTCGCGAACATAAAGGAAATTGTCACAGTCAACGCGCGCGTACTGAGTACGGGTGGGGCTGCGTCGCTCGGGCTTCAGCTGATGCGCGCCGGTCGTATCTTGCTGATACCACTGTTTGGCCATTTTCTGGGGCTGAATATCACGGCCATCGGACTGATCGTCTCGCTTGCGGCCATGCTCGACGCAGCCATGTTTTATCCCGCCGGAATGATCATGGATCACTACGGTCGGAAATGGGCGAGCGTTCCATGCCTGGTGTTTTTTGCGGCGTCCCTTGCGTTGCTGCCATTGACGCAAGGCTATTACTCATTGCTTGCTGTGTCGTTGCTGGCCGGTTTTGCAAACGGTCTGGGTACCGGATCGCTACTGACACTTGGATCGGACCTGGCACCAGCAAAAGGCCGCAAGGAGTTTCTCGGAATCTGGCGATTCATCGGCGATATCGGTCATGCGGGCGGTCCGCTGATGATCGGCGCGCTAATCAATCTGGCAACGCTTGGCGCGGCGGCAATAGCAACCGCGGGAATCGGCATGGTCAGCGCGGCCGTCATGTACTGGCTCGTCGACGAAACGCTTCGTCGGAAAAGATAGTCAGTCTAGTGCACTTGTCACACGCCGCTGCGTTCGTCGATGATGCGCCGCAGTTCTTTTTGCCGCTTACGGTCGATTGGATACTTCCACATAAGAAGTAATACGAGCAAGTAAGCTCCGATAGGCGTAAATACAATCAGGTAACGAACATTTTCGATCATCGCCTGGGAATTTTCCGCACCGGCATCGGGATCGAAACCGATCCAGGACAGCGCCATGTAAATTCCGCTGGCCATCAAACCCGCGGCCAGTTTGCTGCTCAGTTGCAGCAGAGCATAGTACAAACCCATACGTTCGGAGCCGCTTTCCGCCTGATCGTGGTCGCAGACATCTGCCATCATCGTGCGTGGCAGCATTTCGTGCGCGGACGTAATTGCCCCGACGAATAAAAAGGCCAGCGCGGTCAGCCAGAGTTGCCCTGGTGGCAGAAAGAACATGAGGGCCGGTACGACCATGCCATAGAGTACTGCCAGTTGCATGGTGGCGTGCTTGGTGAAGTGCTGGGCCAACTTGACCCAGACCGGGATAAACACCATGCCGCCAATCATCAGGAAGAAAAGAGTAAAGCCGGTTCGGTCGCCGAGTAGCAGCGTGTAAGTGACAAAAAATACGAACAACGACTGTACTACCGCATAAGCAGCCGTGATTGCAGCATTTGCTGCGAGTAAGCGCAGCAGCGCCCAATTGCCGGCTACGATTGCCAGCGCACGGCGAAAGCCAATATGCGTAGGCGGCGGTGATGTTGGTTCCGGGAGACTGCGCAGGCAGATAAATACCGCAACCGGTAACAGGATTATTAGCATCCAGCCGACCGCAGCTACCTTGTCGGCATGAGAGGGCGAGCCAAACTGTTCCATCAGCGCCGGCGTCAGCGCGACTGACATCATGCCGAGCATTGCGGCCACTTGCAGCCAGCCAGTTATGTCGGTGCGCTGGTCGTAGTCGGGCGAGAGCTCCAGTGCCCAGGCCGTATGGCTGACCGTGGTCAATGTCCAGCCGATGTAGACAACGATAAGCCAGCCAAAAAGGTAGCCTGAACCAACCTGTCCCGTGGGTATAAACAACATATAGATCGCAAGAACGAGGATGATCGTACCTAAGACCAACCACGGTCGGCGGCGTCCCCAGGGGGTTTTGTATCGGTCTGACACAATGCCAAATATCGGGTCGGTCACGACGTCGAACATTTTAGTTGTAAAGAAAATGCCTGCGATTGCCTGTGCATCCAGACCCATCGTGATCGCATACAAGGGCATCAGAAGGATGTATTTGGATTGTAGAAATCCGGCCAGAGGCATGGCGGGAAACGAGAACCCGACCATCGAGAGCTTGCTTGTCTTGAATAACGTCATTGGATGTCCTGGTGCATTAGTCGGGTTTCAGTTGATGCGGCGGTCGCACTACTCATCGCTCAGCGTATAGGCGACGATCGCGTCACCTTCTTCAGTAAATGCGCGGCGGTTTCCGCCCGCAGCGATCACGATGAATTGCTTGCCATCCGCCATGTAGGTCATAGGCACTGCCATGCCGGCGTAAGGCAATTTGTCCTGCCACAATTCCGCACCGTCATTGATGTCCAGGATGCGAAGTTTCTTGTCCATGGAAGCCGCCATGATAATGATTCCACCGGCGGTGACGATCGGGCCGCCGATGATGACCGAACCCCATGACTCGGGAAAAGTCACCCCGTAACGTCGGCTCTGGCCGAATGGTCTCTGCCACGCAACTCTGCCAGAGTCCATATCGACTGCGGTCAGTGTGCCCCAGGGTGGCGGAGTGCAGGGGACACCGCTCGGAGCTTGAAAATTTTCTGTCTTGGTGGAGTAGCGCGTGCCCGGCATCGGGTCACCAGTGCCATCCCGGTAGCTACTTCCAGGGACCTCCGCGTTGCCGGCAGCCGGCATGGGTGTAAGTTCGCCATCCTCGTTCGGAATCAGCCAGTGTTGTGTTCCGACGGCCATTGATTTGATGACGAGCAGGTTGGAATTCGGATCAAACGCAGCGCCGCCCCAGTTGCCGCCGCCGCCGAAGCCGGGGAAATGCAATGTGCCCGCTTCGCTGGGTGGGGTGAACATGCCGTCATAACGTAGTTCATCAAAGCGTTTCTTGCACCAGGAGCGACCCATGAAGGTCATGCCAAACATGTCGTCGCGGCTAAGCGTGGTGCGGGTAAACGGTTCTGGCAGCAGCGGGAACGGTTGCGTGGCTGAGGTTTGCTCTCCTGGTACATCTGACGCTGGTACAGGGCGTTCTTCGATCGGAAAAACCGGTTCGCCATTGTCACGATCAAACACGAATAAATAGCCTGCCTTGGTTTGCTGGATGGCCACTTCGCGCGCCTTGCCGCCCTTATTAATCGTCACGAGCAGCGGATGACCCGGCAGGTCGTAGTCGTAGACGTCGTGATGAACGATTTGATAGTGCCATGCAGGTTCGCCAGTTTTGGCGGATAGGGCGACCGTTGCAGTGGCATACGGAATCTTGAACTTTCGTGTGCCGCCATAAAAATCCGATGACGGGCTGGTCGTCGGTAAAAACACGAGGCCACGTTCCAGGTCGGCGCTGAGCGTAGACCAGACGTTGGCGGCTCCAGTGTCATGCACGTGTTCAGGGGGAATCGGATTGAACTCCCATCGAAGCTCACCGGTACGCACGTCGAATGCGCGGACGAAACCGTCGCTTGCGTCTACGGGGCTGTCTTCAACACCGACGGCGGCGATGACCAGGTCATTGATCACTATAGGGCCGGATGTCGAGTGGCGCGGCCCTGGACCATTACCTTCGTAGTCCCAGTGGCTGGCGTAACCAGGGTGGCCATCCCTGGCGCCGAAATCGCGACAGGATCTGCCAGTGTCGGCATCGATCGCATAAACATTACCATTGATGTCGGCTTTGAATACCCGACGCTCACAAGGAGTTCCGGGTTTCGCTTGTGCTGCCTCCCAGTAGGCGACACTGCGACACCTGACCGCCTGACGCGGCTGGTCGATGAGGCCTTCCCCGCCCTCGCTTTTGTGCGGATCAAAACGCCAACGTTCTTCACCGCTCATCGGATCGAGTGCAATGACACGATTCATGGGTGTGCAGTAATAAAGCGTATTGTTGGCGTGGATCGGCGTTGCCTGCAGCCAGGCCTTATCGCCCGAGAAGTGCGTCCACGCGACCTTGAGGCGACCTGCGTTGGATGCGTTGACCTGATCGAGCGCGGAATACTGGCCGCCACCGGCGTCGCCACCAAAAGTAGGCCAGTCGGCGCTGCTTTGCGCCAACGCGACACCGCAAAACAGCTTGGCGAGGACAAGCGGCAACAGCAATCGCGACACCCACATGGCCAGTGCTCCTTAGGTTGATCGGCACGTCAGCGGTCTACCTTAACGCCTACCCGCTGCCGCTTGCAATCGTGTGCATGAAGCTGGCAGCATACCCTATCAAGCGAGGAAATAGGGGTGGGCGCGCTATGGCAGGACAGGTTTTTCAGCGCGTTTGGCGCGTTGTCTCGTTCTTTGCCGCCGCTGTTGCGCTGCTGCAGAGCGCCTCATGCGAGCAACACAAAGCAGCCGAGCCGGACGCGCAAGTCATCGTCATCGGCGCCGGCTTATCAGGGCTGTCCGCGGCGGTGGAAATGGCTCGCAGCGGCCTGCAAGTGCTGGTGATCGACATGAACTCTGTTGCCGGTGGTCACACCATGCTGGCGGGCGGTGTGGCCATGGCTGCTACGCCGCTACAGGAAAGCCTGGGCATCGAGGACTCAGCCGAGCTGGCCTACGATGACTGGATGGACTGGAGCAAAGATGGCGACGCTGAGTGGACTCGGTTTTACGCCAGCAATTCACGCCCGATGGTCTATGACTGGGTCACTGAAATGGGCGTCGAATTCATCCGCGTGGTGCCCAGCCATGGCAACAGCGTGCCGCGCTTCCATTTTACCCGGGGTCGCGCAGCGCATCTGGTTCTGCCGATTTATCGAACCGCACTGCGCCTGCCGAACATATCGTTTCAGTGGAATGCCAATGCGGAGGAGTTGCTCGTCGAAGGTAAACGGGTTACGGGTGTCGTGGTGAAAGATCTGCGCAGCGGCGAAATGCGTCGCTTGACTGCGGACAACGTGGTGCTTGCCACCGGAGGTTTTGAATCTGACGTCGAGCGTGTGCTTGCTAACTGGATTCCCGGTCTGCCGCAGCCTGATCGCCTCCTGATCGGTTCAGCCATCAGTGCTACTGGCTCTGGACATGATATGGCGACCGGCGCCGGTGCCGCTTTGGCCAGGATAAACCGACATTTTATCTATGTGAACGGCGTTATCGATCCGCGCGATATACAGCAAAGCCATGCTTTGACTGCGGGCCATGAACACTCGTTATGGGTTAACGCAAGCGGTCACCGCTTTACCAATGAGGCGGGCTTCGAAAAAGATATCCTCGTTGACCTGCTGCGGCAGAAACCGTCCACGTACTGGATGGTTTTCGATGACGCAAGTCGCGATAGTTTCGGCGTGCGTGGCGCCGCCTGGCTTAATAATCCGTCAGATGAACATCCGATATTGGATAACCCCAGGGCGACGAAGCGCGCACAGAGTTTGCGCGAGTTGGCGGCAATGTCCGGGCTGCCAGGTGAAGCTCTTGTGCAAAGTGTGAAGGAATTTAACGCATCAATCGATGCTGGTGAAGACGCTGCATTTGGTCGCTTTTCGCACGGCGAAAATATGCCGCCAAAAATACAACAGCCGCCGTTCTACGCCGTCCAGGTATTTCCTGTGACGCGGAAAAACATGGGCGGTGTTGCCGTCGACCGGCAATTGCGCGCACTTGATAAGTCAGGTCAGGTTGTGCCCGGCTTGTTCGCGGTTGGAGAGTTGAACGGCAGTCTCGGTATCAATGGCATGTTCGGTCTCGACGGCATGTTTCTTGGGCCGGCAATTCTAAGTGGTCGAGTTGCGGCACAGAGTATTGTTGCGGCAACTGCCACGCAGACGAAGGTAGCCGAAATTCAGCCTGCCGGGCATTCGCGTGACGCTGGCGAGTGGCAGGCGACGCTGACGTCGGAGGGTCTGGAAGCGCTGCTCTCAACGCAACGCGATGGCTACTGGCACTTCCAGGTGTCGCACCAGTTGGCCCTCGAGCGAAATTATGAATGCTCGAGTTGCCATTCGGCGCAGCTTCCGTTTGCACCCGTAAGCGATCGAGCAAGTCGTCTGTTGCAGACCGAGGTTTGCACGACCTGTCACTGACGCGTCGCGTCAAATATCGCGTTCGCCTGTGTGACCAGGTCGAAGAACTGGTGTTCAGCCGATACGCAATAGCTGCAGCAGGTTGCCCCCGAGGATGGCTTCCTTCTCGGCATCGCAGAGATAGGAGGCGTTGAGTATCAGGTCCAGCGTGTCAGGCCAGCTGAAGGGTAAGTCGGTGCCATAGACCACCTGGCTGGCGCCCATTTCCGCCACCAGGTGCCGCAGCCCCTCGTCCGTGAAGACCATCGAATCAGCGAGAATCTGCGATTTCAGGTATTCGGACGGACGTTTCTGATTGGCGCAGTTGGCATTACCCCTTACTTCGCATGCGACCTCGGTGCGGCCCAGGTAGGACGGCAGGTAACCGCCGCCGTGCGCTGCACACACTTTCAACTGCGGGAAGCGGTCGAAGGTGCCGTCGAAGATCATGTGGGACAGAAACGTCGTGGTCTCGAGCGGGTTGCCAATGATATTGCCAAGATCGCCGCGACCGTCGAAGCCCCCCTCCTTAACGAGGTACTCGGCGCTGCTTGGATGCATAAACACCGTAACGCCCAATTCCTCGGCCTTGGCCCAGAAGGGGTCGAAGCGCTCGGATGACGGCGCCGCGCCATTGACGTGGCCGCCGATGGAAGCACCGCGGTGGCCCAGTTTGGTGACGGCGTATTCGAGCTGCTCGGCAGCCAGATCGGGATGCTGCAGCGATACCGTGCTCAAAGCCACGAAGCGATCGGGGTGGTCCGCACACCATTCGGCAAGGCCCTCATCCTGGGTGCGGGTAATGCGCCGCGCCAGATCTTCATCGGCTGTATACCACCAGTATTGATTGATACTGAGCGCTTGAATGTCGACGCCGAGTTTATCCATCCGCTCCAGACGCCTTGGCCCCAACAGACGTAAATCGCCGACCGTCATTTCCAGCGGCGTGCCGCTGACTACTTTCTCGACTGCGGGAATACCGCAGTGCGCGTGGATGTCGACGACCTTAATCGGCTTGCCGCCGATCGATATCCTCCGCCGGGTCGGCTGCGCGACAGCATACGAATACGGGCCCAGGGCAAACCCTGCGGCGCCTGCATAGGCTACGGTTTTTAAAAATTCTCTACGGTCCGGCATGAATCACTCTCCTGAATTGGTACGGATGTCGTCCGCGGCAGGTAAGCCCTGACGGCGAATTGACAGCGATTGGGGCTCATGATTTACTGCAATCGTTTGCACAGTCAATACTATAACCGAATAAAAGCGGTTTCGCTCGATACTTTGCTTCCCATTGCGACCAGGGCCGGAAAAATGACAATCAATTCGCGAACAAATGTTGTGCTGCGTCTTCTTGCTGCAGCGAGCCTGCTCGTAGCAGCATTCCAGCCGGTGGTAGCCACCGCTGACGAAGCCCTGTCACAGCCTGAATATGGCGTCGTCTTCGAAAAAGACGTCGCGATCCCGGTGCGTGATGGAACGGTATTGAGGGCCGATGTGTATCGACCCGATGTGCCGAATGCGGCTGGTGATGATGCCAGGTTTCCGGTTCTCGTCAGCCTGAGCGCGTATCAAAAGAGTCTGGATCGGGTCTTGCCGCATGTCAGGCCGTTTACCCATGTGGAACGACCCGAGCCTGACTGGTGGGTAGCTCGCGGTTATGTGCTGGTGTTCATCGATACCCGTGGCACAGGGACATCACCAGGAAAGGCCGACATCTGGTCGATGCAGGAGACCCGTGACTATTACGACGCCATTGAGTGGGCCGCGCGGCAGGACTGGAGCAGCGGTAAAGTCGGTTTGTCCGGCGTGTCCTATTACGCGATCACGCAATGGAATGTGGCTAGTTTGCAGCCGCCGTCGCTGACGACCATCGTGCCCTGGGAGGGTTGGGCCGACCTGTACCGGGACTCGGTGTTTCACGGTGGCGTCCTCAACCAGGCGTTTTACGGACGCTGGTGGATCGATGTCGTCGGTAAGCAGTTGCTCGAATTTACCCGCGCGGACAACTCGGCGGCCTTCGATGAAAACCTGATGTGGAACTTCATGACCCATCACACGGATAGCCGCTGGTGGGACGAGGTGAAATCCCGGGCACAGTTCGACAAGATCACCGTGCCGCTCTACAGTTCCGGTAACTGGGGTGGCTGGAACCATCATCTGCGCGGCAACATTGACGCCTATGTGCGCTCGGCTTCGAAGGACAAGAAATTACAGGTACATATCGGCGGGCACACGGACGCCTTCTACTCGGATGAAGGCAAGACAGAGATGTTGCGCTGGTATGACTACTGGCTGAAGGGCAGGGACACCGGCATCATGGACGAGCCGCCCGTCAAGATCTGCGTGCGCGTCAGTGTTAACGAATGCAGCTGGCGATTCGAAGATGAATGGCCGCTCGCGCGAACTCAGTACACCAAATATTACCTGAGCACGGAGGATGCAGGCGTCGTCGAAGATGCAATGCACGATCTTCGCCTGGTCACTACACCGCCTGCGAAGAAAGACGAGATCACGTTTCCTTCCGGGCCGGAGGCCTACCGGCGCGGCGTCAACGGGCAGCCCATGGTGTCTTTCGTGACCGAGCCCATGACCGAGGACGTCGAGGTTACCGGTCACATCAACCTCAAGTTGTGGGTGTCATCCGAAACGGACGACATGGACGTGTTTGCCTATCTGCGTAACGTGGCACCCGATGGCAGCGTCGAAACGGCTACGCGTGGCATTCTGAAAGTGTCGCACCGCAAGCTCGATCGCGAGCTGTCCAAACCGTACCGGCCATATCACACGCATGACGAGGAATGGAAGCTGATGCCGGGTGAGATCGTGCCGATCGAGGTCGAGATCTGGGCGACCAGCATGGTGTTCAGGAAGGGGCACCGCATACGCCTCGATGTTCAGCCACACGACGGCGATCACTACTTCGCTGCGTATAAGCTCAAGGACAACAGTATTTACATCGGGCCGGATCACGAGTCCCACGTCTTGCTGCCAATCGTGCCGCAGCGGGAGCAAGACTGACCGGGGATGTGAGTTGAATCAGAAGCCGCAATCCTTGCCCATTCTCGCGATGGTGCAAGGCTCTGCCTTATTTGCGTCGGTATCCGCGCCCTGTCCTGAGATTCGATAGTCCCAGTGCGTTGCAGCGCGCTGCAGGATACTGGCCAGATCCTCATCTAGCAGGAACCCTTCATCGATCAGTTGCATAGCTGATTCGGCGACTAAGCCAAGGTACTGTGCGCGGTCCGTGTAACGCTCGAGTATCGAGGGTCGTGGGTCACCGCTTGCTTCACGTTCTGCAACGCTATTCGCGAAAGGAATATACGATCCGGACATGTGGGCGACCTCATTAACGGGACCGTACTCGGGGCTATAAAGATTCCAGCCCGTGTAAGTTGCCAGCGGTACTGCGACACCCGGCATCTTAACTCCGCCAGTTTCATTGCCGTCGGCATCTACCTGCGGAACCAGTATCGGAAAGGCCGGGCCAACATCCGGTGGCTGCTTGCTGATAATTCCGCGGCTCGCGAATTCAGGGCCATAGTCAACCCGGTAGGCTTTGTGAGGTTGAGTTGGAATATTAATGCCGGGCAGGGCCGGAAAGTCGAATTGGGCAAGCTCGACAAGAGTGCCGTCGTCAATTTTTGGATAGCGGTTCGGCGGCGGTGGCGTGCCGTCCGTAATCCAGCGGTTCATCGCCAGCAGCAGTGACCGCATTGCCCAGGAATAATCGTTGGGGTTATTCAGCTGCTGGCCGTTTTTGAATTTGGGCGGAAACTTGTCGGGCAGATGCTGGCCACCGGTGAAATGGTAGATTCGGGCGTTCTGCAGCATCGGCGCATCTTTCTTGCCGTCGATGGTGGTGTGCAGCAACGAGGCGGCTCTGCCCCAGTATTCGTACGAGGAATTAGTCTGGATGAATTTCGGCATAAACTTCGGTTCAACGGCTGCAAGCAAGCCACCTGTCTGGCCTGTCACCGGATCGGTTTGCGCCACATCAGTGAACGGAAAAATATCAGTGGGGTAGAAAAAATTTAGATAGGCATGCGCATCTCTGGACGCCTGTCCAAAGCGCAGGTTAAAGCTGCCTCTGCCAGCGCCGGCGATATGAGCCATGACGCCGTCAAAAACCTTGCGCTCGTTTTCGTCGCCGTTAAAACCCGCGTAGACGAAGCTGCGCAGAAAGCGTCCTGGTTGAGACAGCCCGAAACCGATCGTACGTTCAATGGCTCCAGCCGGAATCTTCAGGGCGTCTGCGGTACCGTATTTCAGTAACGAAACGATGTCGCGTATTCCTGCCGGTCCGAGCCCGATAATTGTCGGATTGCTTGCCTTATAAACGACCTCGTATATTTTCCCGGGTTCAAACCCCGACGCAAGGTAGACGCGCGTCAAGTCAGCAACGACCTCGTCGCCCACTGCTCGGGCAAACCTCCACTGGTCTCGCGGGATGACCCGTCGACTGTCTTCTACGGAATTGCGAACTGTCAGGGTATTTTTCGGGTCTTCGGAATCCGAAACCGGATAGGCGATGTGATTACGATCACCCAGCGTGAAATCGAATACTTTTTCAGTAACAACAAAGTCGCTGCGCGCGAATCCTTCGATTGGCCCGTCATCATCAACTGTAGCTGGCAGATAGGCGCGCAGGTTTTCCCCGTTCATTGGCGGGTCGAACTGCCAACCGACCCACAGCATCGTGAATCCGTTTCGCATCAGGAAGCCGTCACCGAGGTTGGCTTCGTTTTCGAGGATCGGCGCGTCCCATTTGCGGCCTTCGGCAGATGCGTGGTTGAAGAAAGTCAGTAGCCTCTTGCTGCCGCGGTTTGAGGTGCCGAAAAGCAATGTGTCGTTACCACGGCGCATGTCCTTGGGTTTCAGCAGATAGAAGTCCGCAGAGAACTCAACTCTCCCTGCCGCATTCAAAGGAGCGTGATTGATGTCGACGATGATCTGATTGGCGGGATTGGCCGGGTCGATTTCGTAATAAATTTTCCCCGACAGTCTTTCGTACGCGCCAGCGAGTCCATATTGTGTGTTACCGGGCAGGTCGCCTTGCGACGTCACATCAATACGCGTCACTTCGGCGGACGCCGTTGACGCAAGAACCAGCAGGAGTGTAAAGGCCCTCATCAGTTTACGTCCACGGCATAGACGATATCACGCGTGTCGCAACGGCTGACCCGCCACTCGACTGGCTGGCCATCCAGTGCTACTGCAATACGGTCGATTTGTAGCAGGGGAGTGCCGGGTTCGATTCGCAGTTCCTTTGCGTCGCCCTTGTTGGCAAGAATGGCCCGTAATTCCTCCTTGGCAACAGCAATATTCACTCCATATACGCCCTGGTAGAGAGAGTAGAGCGTATTCGGTAGCGCTTGCTGTTTATCGATGCCCGGAAAAAGGCTGAGTGGCAAAACGATCTTCTCAATAACCTTGGGGATTTCGTCGATCAGGCGCGTCCGCCGAAGCTCGACAACCTGTGCGTTCTTTCTCAGTTTCAGCCGGGATCTTTCGGTCTCATTGGCGGCTCGACGCCTGATTTTTTCCTCGCCAAGTTGCGGCGTTATTCGCCTGCAGTCTGGCGACGGTCGCGCGAGGCGAAAAAAACGGAACAGCGCGTGCTCCTGCGTATGCTCTGCAACGTAGCTGCCCTTGCCCTGCCGGCGCAGAATCAGGTTCTCCGCTGCCAGCGCATCCATCGCTTTGCGCACGGTTCCCTGGCTGACACCCAGTTCGCCCGCCAGCGCCTGTTCGCTCGGTAATGCCTGTGCTGGTCTCCAGGCACCCTCCGCGATGCGTTGCACCAGGACGCCATAGACCTGCTTATAAAGCGGTTGAAAATCCGGTATCGATGCCACAGATGTTCCGCCTCCATAGTCTGATGCCAATGCGCCTCTCAGCGTTGCCCCCAGGGCGGATATATCGTATCTTATATAAGACATAAAAACTATGTGAAGGATGGGACGGATGGCTATTCCACAATTGCTGGTACACGATAAAAGCGACAACGTCGGGGTTGTCGTGGTTGAAAACCTCAAGGCAGGTGACGAGATGTTTTGCGTTGTCACCGAGGACAACTCTGACTTCACGATGGTCGCGCGCCAGGATGTACCTATTGGGCACAAGGTTGCACTGGCAGATCTCAAGGAAGGAGACACGATCGTCAAATACGGTGAGGACATCGGCCGGGTTATCGCGCCGCTCGCTCCTGGCGATCATGTCCATGTCCACAACTTAAAGACCAAGCGCTGGTAAGGGAGCTGACTACGATGTCAACGCAACAAACATTTATGGGATATCGGCGTGAGAACGGTCGTGTCGGTGTACGCAACTACGTAGCAATCCTGCCGTTGGATGACATATCCAATGCGGCCTGCGAGGCCGTCGCGAATAATATTCAGGGTACCATCGGCCTACCCCATGCCTATGGGCGACTGCAGTTTGGTGAAGACCTGGACCTGCATTTTCGTACCATGATTGGGACCGGATCCAACCCCAATGTCGCGGCATGTGTCGTCATTGGCATAGAACCCATCTGGACGCAACAGGTTGTTGATGGCATTGCAGCGACTGGCAAGCCGGTTGCCGGATTCGCCATTGAGAAAAACGGCGACATTACGACAATTGCCGAAGCGTCACGTAAAGCAAAGGAGTTCGTGCACTGGGCCACGGAGCAGCAGCGTGAAGAATGCGACATTGCTGATCTTTGGATCTCCACCAAGTGCGGTGAGTCCGATACAACGTCGGGCATAGGCTCCAATCCGACCGTGGGCAATATGTACGACAAGCTGATTCCCAAGGGCATCTGTGGTGTATTCGGTGAGACTTCAGAACTTACCGGTGCAGAACATTTGTGTGCCAAGCGCGCAATAAGCCCGGAGATTGGCGAAAAGTTCATGAAGACGTTCCAGGCGTATCAGGATGACGTTATCGAGGCCCACAAGACCACGGATCTATCCGACAGTCAGCCAACAAAAGGGAATATCGAGGGCGGCCTTTCCACGATTGAGGAAAAGGCATTCGGTAACCTGGAGAAAATCGGCAAGAACGTTTCGTTCATAGATGTTCTCGGCCCCGCCGAGGAGCCGGAAAAAGGGCCGGGGCTCTATTTCATGGATTCGTCATCGGCTGCGGCTGAGTGCGTGACCCTGATGGCGGCCGGAGGTTTTGTCGTTCACGCTTTTCCGACAGGCCAGGGCAATATCATTGGCAACCCTATTCTGCCAGTTGTGAAAATTACGGCGAACCCACGGACCATGCGCACGATGTCCGAACATATCGATGTGGACGTCACCGGCATTCTCACACGAGAGCTGACAATGGATCAGGCCGGCGACAAACTGATTGATATGATTATCAAGACATCAAACGGTCGGATGACCGCTGCCGAAGCACTTGGCCATAAAGAATTCGTAATGACCAAGCTGTATCGCAGTGCGTAGGTACTGACTAGTTATTCCCTGGATTTAGGTGCGGCCGTCGAAGCTCGGACAATCAATTCGGGCAGCAGGTTGACGGTCATCACCTTTGATTCCACGTTACGAATTCTCTCCAGAAGTAATGTGGCGGCCTGGCTACCTATCTCATCGTGCGGGATACGCAATGAAGTGAGCGGCGGAGAAAGCCGATTCATGAACGGCATGTCATTGAAGCCCGTGACCGATATATCTCCAGGGCAACTTAGGCCGCGTTCAGCCATCGCATCATAGCAACCAAGCGCCAGGAGGTCATTGGCGGCGATTACGGCGGTAAACTGTCGGCGCTTTTCCAGAATCGACACGAATCCTCTGTGGCCTTCGGCTTCTGTGAATGCTTTGCAGTTCAGGATCAGATCGTTATGCGATTTGAATGTGCCCGCGCGCATTAACTGCTTGAATGCCAGGAATCGGTCATGACCGGTCGAGGTGTCCTGCGGTCCACCAAGATAAGCAATCGACTTGTGACCCAGGCCGACGAGGTGAGAGACGGCCAGTTCAATGCCATGTTCATCATCATTGATCACGGCAGTAACGGAATGCGTATCTATGGTTCGGTTAACCAATACCAGTGGAACGCGGTCTTCGGCAATAGTGCTGACGACAGCATCCAGTCGATGTGCTGTGGCGAGTATCAGGCCGTCTACGTTGCGGGACATGAGCGACCGCACAATTGCCGTTTCATTTTTCTGATTGTTGTCAGAATCGGCAAGTATGGCGATATACCCTTGTTCGGCCAGTGTTCTCTCGATTTGCCGAATGATTGGGGGAAAAAGTGGGTTGGTCAAATCAGGTATGACCACACCAATCGTATGTGTGCGCCCGGTACGGAGCCCGTAAGCGAGTGAGCTGCGCGCATACCCCATTTCGGCTGCAATTCGGGTAACTCGATCAGCAACCGGGCCGGAGACCATCGACCGGGTCTCGGGGTTGAGGACACGGGAGACCGTGGACGGATGGACTTTCGCCTTGGCGGCGACATCCTTGATATTGACGTTTCTTTTCGCCATATAAGTTTAGCGGTCTACCAGCTGCACCCTCTATATTGATAACAAGCAACGGAATCTACAGGTCACACTGCCTGACAGCAACGAGCGAATGTGCATCATGTCGGTATCGAACGCACAATATCGATAACGAGTTTGAGTTCCATCGCAATGAAGAGCGCCACCAGGATATTGTGAAACGCCCTTTCGCTGATGCTGCGTGACCAGCGGATCCCAAGTTGCGTGAACAGCAGGGTGGGCACAACGACAATGAGCCCGATCGTCAGTCTTTCCGGTGTGAATAGCTGCAGTTGGAACATCGCAACAATCTGCGCGACGCTGAAGATCAGGAAAGTAAATGCGGTTGCAAACGCATAGGTTTCCCTGACCAGGCCAGATGCGTGAAAGTACGGCGCGACGATTGGCGCCGATATTCCGCTGGCTCCCTGTATGGTTCCGGCGGCCATACCCAGAACAGAACCGAATCCGCCGCCGCCGCTGAAATATTGGTCATATGACCGCCTGGAGAAGTACTGCAACAGGTAAACGCCCAGCCAGACGGCAAGTATCAATTTCAGCCAGTGATCATCGAGGATCGACAGAAGCCAGGTTCCCAGCACGCCGCCTACTAACCCGAGTAGCAGGAACCCTCTATGGTCACGCAGTATTGCCCACTTTCTGTGGGTCGCGACCAACCAGCCATTTGCGGCAAAACCGGGCAGTACCATCAGGACCACGGCTTCTTCAACGCTGGTGAATGACGCCAGCACCGGCACAGCCAGTATCGGCAAGCCGACACCGGTTATGCCCTTGGCGAACGCTCCCAGGCCTATGGTCACCATGGCTAATACCAACAAGCCTACGCTGATCGAACTCATGTCCACACGTTGGTCCTTTTGCCTCTTGGTGCCAGAGCCACCGGTCGACTGGCGTCAGCCATGTGCATGCCCGATGCTTACGGCCTTCCTCAAGCTTGCTTAAAGCTGGTGACACTTTATAATGGTATGCAAACGATTGCATTAATCTTACACTATTTAGATCGAAAAGCAGGTATCAAATGAATAATGAGAAAAATAACCTGTCGCACAGTCTGGGCTGGATTGGTGCCGGCCGCATGGGTTTTGCCATGGCGCAGCGGCTGCTTGAATCTGATGGGGACGTGACGGTCTATAACCGCACGCGAGCCAAAGCGGAGCCCCTGGAATCCCTGGGGGCGCGAATTGTTGATACGCCGGCAGAGCTTGCTGATCGCGATGTGGTTTTCACTATGGTATCCAGCGCGGACGATCTGTACAGCGTCGTATGCGGGGAAAATGGCCTTTTGAGCGGATCCGCGGCACCGAAGCTGCTCATCGATTGCTCAAGCGTATCCGAGGAGGGCTCAATCAGGGTCAGAGAGGCTTTGCGGGATCGCGGTTGCCAGATGCTATCCGCGCCGGTTAGCGGCAATGCGAAGGTGATCAAGGCGGGCCTGCTTACTATTGTGGCGTCTGGACCGGAGACTGCCTTCGCGATGGCCGAGCCATATCTGCAGGCGATCGGTGAAGGTGTTACTTACGTGGGTAAGGGCGAACTGGCACGCATGGTCAAGATCTGCCACAACGTCTTGCTTGGCGTTGTGACACAAAGCCTGGCAGAAATCACAGTGCTCGCGGAGAAGGGCGGCGTCTCACGTCATGCTCTGCTGGACTTTATTAACGGCAGCGTCATGGGGTCGATGTTCACGCGTTATAAGTCACCGGCATTTGTAAACCTGGACTGGACGCCGACGTTTACCGCACCGTTGCTACGCAAGGACATGGATCTTGGTTTGTCCGCCGGAGAAAAGCTCGGCGTACCCATGCCCGTTGCTGCTGCTACTCGCGAAATCGTGCAGCAGGCGATCGATGCCGGTGAAACAGAACGCGACTTTGGCATATTGCTGGAGCTTCAAGCGGAAGCCTCAGGAATGGAATTGACTCCGGAAAATGTCGACGTGGATGACGGACTAAGCTAGACAATCCCAAAACAGGTGGCGCCAGGAGTCAGCGCCCAACCGATCTTCGAGATTTATTCGCTTGATGAGTGACCGCACTGTGCTCGTGTTTGTCATGTGCATCGGACCCCTACTTTGATGGCGGAACCGACCAGTTTCCGGGCAACGTACCCTGGTCAAAAATGATTTCCCGATGCCCGCTCCACGTTGCAATAATCGCTTCGGGCGTGCCAATGCCGGCAGCTCTTGGATCCCCGCTGGGACCGAACCAGTGGTTCTGAGGTGCGCCGGTTGTTCTGGCCCTCATGCCGCAATAGGTGGTGCCGTTTACCGTTGCGCCGAGAACCTTGTTCTGGAATTCGGCGTTCGCGCTGACGACGGCTGCCGTCAGGTGGTGTGATATTTTTTCGAGAAGGGCCAGTACCGTGCCAAGTTCGTCGTCGTTGTAGCTTGCTATGATCTGGAATGGTCCGAAAAGCTCAGTTGTCAGCAGGTCGAAGTGACCGTTACTGAGTTGTGACAGCGGTGCCCGGATAGCCGTGGGTTCGTAGGCGCCGTAACACTTCGGAATCTTGTGGCCGGTCAGAGGCGCGCCTCCAAACAAGAGCTCCGTCCCCGTAACGCCCAACACGGCGTCTATGTGTGACTGAATTTGTTTGTCGGTCCAGGAAAGCACAGGTCCAACGGTCAGGTCGTCGAGGTTGCGCCGGCCTGCAAGTGTTTCCAGTTTCGGCAGCAGGGCATCGACCCAGTTATCGTGAACGAACAAGATGCTTTGAGCGGAACACTTTTGCCCGGCAGCGTTGTAGGCGTCTTCATCGGATTGCCAGGCAACGTAGTCGGCCCAGCGCTCGTCGAAATCGGGGCCGATGATCTTCCAGTCAAAACCCGCATCTTCGAGCCGAACTCGGCCGTTAACGGTAGCAGACACCCCTTCTGCTACTGAGCTGGATCCCGTGAACTGGACCAATCGTATTCTGTCGGCTGCAGAGCTGATCAGTTCGCCCATGCGTTCGCCGCGACAGTGTATGAGGTCAATATCGTTCGGGTCGAGACCGCAGTGAATGAGTAATCTCAAGAATTGTTCGAAGACCACGCTGACCTTTGAATCCACTTTTACCAAAGGGCGGTTGCCCATGAACAACGCCCCCATTGCCTGCAGGGCCGGTATTTCCAGAGGGAAATTGAAAGGTGCGACAATCACCACGGGCCCGAAGGGCCAGCGGTAGCCGCGAGATTCCTGGCCAGTGTGGTCACCCGGATTAGAGAAACCCCTGGCGAGGAAGCGCACTCCATCGCCCGCGAAGTTTTCCAGAAACACACGAGTAACGACAACTTCGTTAAGACACTGTTGCCAACTCTTCGGCATTACCCGCTGAGTAAGCTTGACGAAAAATGACTCAACGTCCGGAGTAGCAAGCAGCGCGGCCGCTTTCGCACAGACGCGGCCCAGGTGGACGTAGCGATCGACGTTCTTCATCGGATTGTGCAGGCCGGTTTTCGGACAAGCGGCAATACCGTCCAGAAACGCTGTCATATTCGTCGTGTCAGGCACTTCAAGAAACCGGCCGCCTGTCAAAGGGTCGACGATATCGTCTCGACTACCCGACTCGGACATCCATTTGCCACCAACGAGGTTCTGAACGTGTCCCGGGGACTGTGTTGTCATGCCCTCGAAAGGATCGACGGTTGCGAAATCGGCGTGTTTCTTTGACATTTTCTGGCTCCAGTTCTGGCTTCGCGAGGCACATGATCGAGGCGATTCAAGCGCGTGCAGATGCGATCCTATCATTGTGTAGCACAAGAAAAAGGGCGACCGATTTTTTCGGGCAAGGTGTCTAATAGACTGGTTGTGCGCCAAAGAAGCTACCTGATAGGGGAGTCACGCAGATGAACCCAACACGAATCGCTCAAAAAGTCTCTATTTTCCTGGCCTTGGCTCTACTGGCTGGCACTTCTCAGTCGGATGAGTCGAAATTCGAAGTCGGGTTTCGTGTAAACGTCTTGCTTGGCGACGGTGTGCCGTCGAATGACATCCTGGGCCTTGGTGTTATCGGTCGATATCGTCTTAGTGATGGCTGGTTTGCTGGTGCCGGCCTCGACCTGTACGAATATGACTTCGAGCGCCCGTGGAGAATAGTGGGCCTTGAACAGGACCCGGCAGCTGATGTGATTGATGCAGCCGCGGACAGCACGGTCTTTCACGGTTCACTCGGGCGCCTGTACAACGAAACGGATCATGGGTTCGACTGGTTCTGGACACTTGGCGTCGGATACTCCTTGCCGAACGTCGACGATGTGTCGGGCCTTACCGATACCGGCGAAACATTTGACCTGACGTTCGATGTGGGCCACGAATTTCATCTGATGGCGAGCCTGGGAACGTCTTACAATTTCTCGTCAACGTGGTCTGCGACCTTCGCAGCGAGAGTCGAGCATCATTTCATGGACGTCCTGATTACCGATCGCGTGTCAGGAAATACAGCAAAAGTTGATTCGCAGTCGCCAAAAGGAGCATATCTAAGCCTCAACTATCGCTTTTAGAGCATTTTGCATAGCCAAAGAACTCACAATTCTATCGGCATTCGATACTATCGGAACCTGGAATAACAAGCAGGGTCGCGGCGTGTTCCTGCGCGCGCGGTCGATAGGGTCTTATGCAAGCAAAATCACTAATGAACCGAATAATGTCCGGCAGCCTGGTCCTGCAGATATCTGTCGGCCTGGTCGCCGGTATAGCCCTGTCGCTGCTCGCACCAGACGCGGCCAAAGCATCGATGCTTCTCGGTACCCTGTTCGTCCAGGCGCTCAAAGCGGTGGCGCCGATTCTCGTCCTGGTCCTGGTTGCGTCGGCGATTGCGAACCGCCGCGCCAGTCACACTTCACAGTTACGGCCGATTGTGTTGATGTATCTCGCAGGCACGGTGGCGGCGGCTCTATTGGCCGTGACCATGAGCGGCCTGTTCCCGACGACGCTGGCGTTGCAGATGACTGACGTAGACGCGCATGCGCCGCAGGGAATTACTGAGGTTCTCGGTGGTCTTTTGCAAAAACTCGTCGACAACCCGGTCAGCGCGATTCAGGATGGCAACTTCATCGGAATTCTTGTCTGGGGTGTGTTGCTCGGTATTTTTCTGCATCACGCGGCGGATTCCACGCGGCAGATGCTTGCCGATATCGCAGATGCCGTGACGCACATCGTACGTATCGTTATCCGTCTTGCACCGATCGGAATCTTCGGGCTCGTCGCCGGTAACCTCGCGGAGTCCGGGTTTTCGGCTCTCGGAGCTTACGCACGCATTTTGACCGTCTTGCTCGGCTGCATGTTGATCATGGCCTTGTTCATTAACCCGTTACTCGTCTGGATCAAGACGCGCAGGAACCCGTACCCGATCGTATTCACGGCACTCAGGGAAAGCGGCGTAACCGCATTCTTCACTCGCAGCTCGGCAGCAAATATTCCGGTCAATCTCGCGCTGTGCGAGCGCCTCGATCTGGAGAAGGATACGTACGCGGTGTCTATACCGCTGGGAGCCACAATCAATATGGGCGGAGCTGCCATCACTATCACGGTACTAACTCTCGCGGCGGCGCATACTTTGGGCATCAATGTGGATCTTCCCACCGCGCTGCTCCTGAGTATTGTCGCAGCGCTATCTGCTTGTGGAGCGTCAGGTGTTGCAGGTGGGTCGCTCCTGCTCATTCCATTAAGTTGCAGCCTGTTCGGAATATCGAATGACATCGCGATGCAGGTAGTCGCTGTTGGTTTCGTTATTAGCATTTTGCAGGATTCGGCGGAGACGGCACTAAATAGCTCGACGGATGTCGTGTTTACGGCAGCGTTCGCCGCCAAGGATTGAGCCAATTCCTGGTTCGACACGCTTAGTACTCTTCAATTGGAGCCGCATGCTTCGATGTACTCTATTGATCTGCGCCACGGTTGCCGCTTTTTCGGCAAGCGCACAGGAGAGCGGGCGTCCGAAGGCAACGATCGATTTCAGCCTCTACCCGTATCAACGTAACGTCAAAGACGATGTAGATTTCTCAATAACAATGAATGCAACGCTGCCCGGGCGTTTTTCATACTTTGGCTACGTCAACATAAAGGGCGTTGCCACCAGCGGCTCTGCGTCGTTCGCTCGCTCCGAGCAGAACTTTCGCTACGCAATGTCCGACAAGTTGCCGGTCGACCTGAACTTCCAGGGAGTGTTGGTTGGAGGAAATGGCGATGACTTCTATCAGCTTGGATTTAGCTGGCGCGTTCATGATACGGCAGGATGGCGGGATTTTTTCGATCGCATCAACCTGATCTATCGGATGAACTTTCATCTAAAACGATACTCGGTTGACGATGCAGACGCCTGGCAGATGGAACACTTCTTCAAGATGACGTTCCCGAAACTGTCAGAACGTTTATACCTTAGCGGTTTTGTCGATCAGACTTTCAATGAGAGCCTGCCCGATACGCTGCCGAGCAGCCCCATTATTGCTGAGGTCCAGCTTGGCATGAGAATGTTTGATCACTTCTACGCAATTGCCGAATATCGCATCAATCAACGTCGTGTGGGTGACGAACAAAACCTCGCCATTGGCATCGAGTACAAGGTCCGCTGGTAGCGACTATTCGGCGAGAGGGCGGCAGGCGTCGATATAGATGAATTATCCGACAGCAGCCGAAATCAAAGCATCTGCGATGTAGTCAGCTCTCGCCACGGTAGCGTTCTCTCCCATCAGCCCAATTCGCCAGGCTTTGCCCGCGAATTTGCCCAGGCCACCACCGACTTCAATGCTGTGCTTGTCCAGCAGACCGCCGCGAACCGCCGCGTCATCCACACCCTCTGGTATGCGTACCAACGTCAGAGGCGACAAGCGGTGTTCTGCCGCAACGACCATCTCGAGTCCGGCAGCCTCAAGCCTCGAGTAAAGGTGATTTGCGGCATCACGATGACGATCCCAACGGACTTGCAACGTTTCCTCGACAACAAGGCGTAACGCTTCGTTCATCGCGTACAGTGAATTGACCGGGGCGGTATGATGATATGCGCGGGTCTTTTCTCCCGATTCGTAATAACTCATCAGCAGGCTGATATCACAAAACCAACTTTGAACGCGGGACTTGCGCCGCTTTACTTTGTCGACAGCTTGCTTTGAGAACGTAATTGGCGACAAGCCAGGGACACACGATAAGCACTTCTGGCTTCCCGAATAGACAATGTCGAGGCCCCAGTCATCGACTAGCAGCTCCACACCCGCCAATGACGTGACACAGTCCCCCACAACAAGGCAGCCGTGACTTTTCGCGATTTCGGCAATAGATTTGGCATCCGAACGAACACCCGTGCTCGTTTCCGCGTGAACAAACGCGACGGCAGTTACATCGCTGTGCGCATCCAGCGTTTGTCGCAAATCATCCAGATCGACGGGAGTGCCCCAGTCATTTTCGATCGCGATCACTTCTGCCCCAACCCGCTCGCAGATGTCTCGCATGCGCCCGCCGAATACACCGTTGACACAAATGACGACTTTGTCGCCGCGTTCGAGAAGATTGACGAAGCTTGCCTCCATGCCGATCGAACCCGGCGCGGAAAGAACGAATGTCAAGGCGTTCTGCGTTCGGAAGCAGTGCCGCAGCCGCTCGCCAACTTCGTCCATTATCGCCAGAAATGCGGGATCAAGGTGTCCTATCGTCGGCTGCGCCAATGCCTGCAAGACACTCTCAGGTACGTTTGTGGGCCCAGGCCCGAATAATTCGCGTTTGATAGTTTTCATGATGCAGAAATTGTAGCGAAACCCGAAGACTTATGTCCGAACACAGTCATTGATGGTTGTCGTCGGGTCAAACGCGCCCGGTAACCGGGATGAGCGCACCAGTTATGCCGCTTGCTTTGTCTGATAAAAGAAACGCGATAACGTTTGCCAGTTCCCGAGTCGTTACCCACGAATCGAAGTCCGCGTCGGGCATATCTTTGCGGTTGGCTGGTGTATCGATTATCGACGGCAGGACGGCATTGACTCGTATCGCCTTCGATTTAAGTTCTTCGGCCAACGATTCTGTCAGTCGGGCAACGCCGGACTTGGCCGCCGCATAAGCGCCTTTACCGATTTCAGCCCGCGCGGCTGTCGCAGAACCGATATTTACGATTGAACCATGCCCGGCTTCGAGAAACGGTATCGTCGAGCGGCAAGCATTGAGTGCGGTGTGTACGTTCATTGCCCACATGCGATCCCAGGTATAGATGTCGCCATCCATAACCGTTTCCCACGCGAAGCCGCCGGCGACATTAACGAGGCCCTGAATCGGCCCGCTGCTCTCGGCGATTTCGCTTATTGCCTTTTGCGCCTGGTCGGCATCGGCAAGGTCGACACCGCGGATGGGCACGACCTCCTGGCCGTTTTCAAGCAGGACCTTACAAACTTCCTGGCCCAGCGCGCCGGACGCGCCTGTCACGATGATGCTCATCCGCTACTTCTCTCGCCGCTTCAGTGACTCGGAAATTCGTCCTGCGAGGGCAACGTCGCGTTGTGTAAGGCCGTTGGCGTCGTGTGTCGTGAGTGTGATTGCGACACGGTTGTAGACGTTGCTCCACTCGGGGTGATGGTTGAGTTTCTCGGCCTCGATCGCGATTTCAGTCATGAAACCCCAGGCTTCGACAAAGTTAGCGAACGTAATCGTTGCTGATACGGCAAGGCCATCGTCGGACAGCGTCCAACCAGGGTGCGCGGTTAACAGGTGATCAACTTGATCACTGTTGAGGATGTCGCTCATGTGGACCTCTATTTGTTGAAGTAGGCGTGCGTGCCACGGTGCAGCACCTTGTCATCGGGCGCTATTTCATGCGCTTCGATTTCGGGCTGCGATTTGACGTGTTGGTACACGTCCGTGAAATCGGCGTAGCACGATTCGAGCAACTGTTCGAAGCTGTCAATGACGAAATAGGTCTGCTGGAAGTCATCAATAATGTGCTTGGTGCGCATGATGCGTTCCAGGTCGAACGCAACCCGGTTGGGTGAAGCGTCTTCCAGTGAGAACACGCTCTCTTTTGGTGAAGATAGAATTCCCGCACCGAAGATGCGCAGCCCCTGCTCAGTCCGCAGCAGGCCGAATTCGATTGTGTACCAGTACAGCCGTGCGAGGTTGTGCAGCTGGCCCAGTTGCAGAGCACGCTGCCCTCCCTTGCCGTAGGCCTCCATGAACCTGGCGTAGCTTGGGTTTGCGAGCAACGGCACGTGACCGAAAATATCGTGGAAGATATCGGGCTCTTCGAGGTAATCGAACTCTTCCTCGGGCCGGATAAATGCACCTGCCGGGAAGCGGCGGTTGGCCAGGTGATCGAAAAAGACGTCATCGGGTACGAGTTCTACTACGGGGACTACTCGCCATCCTGTGATCTTTTCGAGCCGATCCGAAAGCCGCTCCATGTTTGGAATGCCGGCGGACGAAAGCTGCAGTGTGTTGACTGCCTCAAGAAACGGAGCGCAGGCACGACCGGGCAGGACTTCCTGTTGGCACTTGAACAGGCGGTCCCAGCGGTCGTGCTCCTCGGCAGAGTAGGTATCCCACTGCTGGTCGATGGTCCAGTCGGCATTGCGCGGGGAATCCAGGTAGCGATTCTTGCTCGAAGCTATGACTGCTGATGTTGCGCCCATGGACCCTCCTCTGCACCGATTGGTCAATCTGGAAAAATACAGCAAAATACCTGAAAAAGGTGTTCAATTTTGCGACAATAACGCCTTGAAATGAAAGAAATTGTCGATTAAGGCAAAATTATGAGACATACGGTTCACCCGATTCCATTGTCAGAAACAGACATCGCTGTACTCCGTGCGATCCAGCAAGACGCCTCGCTAACCACCCGCGAATTGGCCGAGCGCCTGGGAATGTCGCCTTCAACGCTTTGGCGGCGCGTTAACGAACTCGAGCAGGTTGGCGCCATCGAAGCAAGAGTCGCACTCTTGAACCCTGACAAAGTTGGCTTGCCAGTATGCGTATTCGTCTTCATCAACATGGTGAATCACGACAAGCAAACGCTGGCGAACTTTGTACGCTTCGTCGAAGACACGGCCAGCATTATGGAGTGTTTCGCCGTAACAGGAGCGCATGACTACACGCTTATCATCCGCGCGAGCAGCGTGGGTGCGTTCGAACAAGTACTGATGGAGCAGATCCTGCCGCACGCATCGGTGGCCTCCGCGTCGTCGCAAATCGCGCTTCGGCAACACAAATACTCAACCGCGCTACCCGTGTAAAAGGGACTGGTGCCCTTGACGCATAGGTACTGATGGCAATAGCCTAGGGTGCAGCTATAGCGCAATACTGCGAAAACTGTCGCGGAGTTAATGACTTGAGCCTGTTGGCCAACATCAGACAACGGCAACAAACCTGGGCCCGTCGTGCCTTGGGCTTGTTTGTGGCTGTGTGGCTGAACCTGGCATTGCAGCCCTGCGCGATGGCGCTGGAATCCATGCAGGACAACGATTGTCCGCATTGCCCACCGGCACAAACGCATGCACACGGCGGCATGCACGATGGTATGCACGAGAGCATGGGTCACGAGATGCCCTGTGCAAGCGCTGCTGCCGACTGCTCATTTAGCGAAGATCTGAATCACGACGCGCGCAGCGATCAACTGAAGCTCAAAGATAAGCACGTTGACGCACCGATTGCGATTTCTTGCAGAGAATTTGCCTTACCCCACGGTAACCCGGTCGACTTCCGGCCGCCCCCCCGTTACGCATCCGTTCACGCAGGTGCGCCACCACTAAACGTCCTCCACTGCGTCTATCTGAAATAACGATCCCCCCGTTCTAAACCGAATTTACCGGTTCTAACGAAGGAGATTGTTTGATGACGTTTTTCTGTGGGCGATTGCCCCTGTACACATTATTGCCGTTGCTGGTAGTTGCATTCACAGCACAGGCACAACACAACATTCCGTTGACGCTTGCTGAGGCGGAAAAGCTGGCGCTTGCCGCGGAACCCGGGCAACAAGCTTTGCAGGCAAGGTCTGCGGCGTTTGAAGAGCGCGCCGTGATCGCCGGCGAGTTGCCCGATCCGATGTTGCGCGTCGGCATCAATAATTTTCCCATCCAGTCAGGCAGCTTCTCTACCGAAGGCATGACACACGCGGCCATTGGGCTGCGCCAGTCATTTCCTGCCGGCAAGACGCGTTCAATGCGCGCCCGCCAATTCGGCCTGATGGCGGTCGAGATGAGTGGCAATGCCGATGCGCGCGGTCGCAATGTGCGGTCTGCTGTCAGCAACGCCTGGTTGGATCTGTATTACCAGGAGCAGGCGCACACGTTAGTTTCGGCATCACGGTCGTTTTTCGCAGACCTCGCAACGATTACACGATCGCTTTACGCAGTGGGTCGTAAAAGTCAGCAGGATGTATTGCGTGCCGAACTTGAGCTGAGCCGTCTTGATGACCGATTGATCGACATCGAACGACAGAGGTCCGGCGCACGAGCAGCGCTCGGCGAGTGGATCGGCCACGACGCGGCGCGCCCGATAGCGCAAAAACTACCCGGCTGGAATCAACTGCCGCTCCTCAAGGCTCTGCAGGGCATGCTGCTTGAGCATCCGCTATTAAGAGCGGCCGATGCACAGATCGAGGCTCGAAGCGCGGGCGTGGATCTTGCGGAACAGCGGTCCAAGCCGGACTGGGCGCTGGACGTTGGCTATTCATACCGCGAAGGATCCTTGCCCTCCGGCGAACCACGATCCGATTTTCTCACCCTTGGTGTCACGGTTGGTCTGCCTTTTTTTAGCAAAAAATCTGTCGATAGCACCTTGTCAGCGGCATTGCAGGAGCGCCGTGCGGCGCAGTCGTCGAGAGAGCAAACATTGCGAACTCTACAGCGCCAACTGGCGGCCGAATATGCGCAGTGGCAGGACCTGACGCGCCGTTTATCGCTGTATGACACGCGGATTCTCGATCAGGCGAGGGAAAACGCTGCGGCATCCATGCTCGCTTATCAGAGCGATAAAGGCGACTTTGCTGAAGTGATGCGCGCCTATGTCGATGACCTGAATACTCGTATTGATCATATTCGCCTGCAGGTGGAGCGCGCACAAAGTTATGCCGTGCTCGCCAACCTCGGAGGGCTTCCGCAATGAACAGAACAACTTTAGGAGCTGTAGGAATTATTGCAGCGGTCATTATCGGCTTCCTTCTGGGCCGTTCTATGGACTCCGCGTCGGACAATGCTGGCGGTAGGACCATTAGTAGCGAGCCCGCTGTCCTGTACTGGGTCGCGCCGATGGATCCCAATTACCGTCGCGATGAACCCGGGAAATCGCCCATGGGCATGGATCTTGTGCCTGTCTATGCGGATGAGGCCGGTGATCAGACTGGTATTATTGCGATTGACGCCACGATCGTGAACAACCTCGGAGTCCGCACCGCCAGGGCGCAGCGTGGTGAGTTATCGCACCGCATCGAAACTGTTGGTTACGTCGGCTACGACGAAGATACGATGCAACATGTTCACACTCGCGTCGATGGCTGGATCGAGAAGCTGGCCACCAAAGCCACCGGTGATCCGGTGCAGAAGGGACAGTTGTTGTTCGAACTGTATTCGCCGACATTGGTGAACGCACAGGAAGAATATCTTGCGGCGCTTCGCAGCAGCAACAAACTCTTGCTACGCGCGTCCCGGGAGCGCCTTGCGGCGCTCGGAATCGCCGACAGTGAAATAACTCGACTCGACACGGAGCGCAAGACCAGGCAACGAGTTCGAGTCTACGCGGAGTCCGATGGTGTTATCACGCACCTCGGCGTGCGTGAAGGGATTTATGTCACCTCCGCCACCGAAATCATGTCTGTTGCAGAACTCGACAAGATCTGGGTGCTGGCCGAGGTTTTCGAGCGACAAGCGGCCTGGGTCAAAAAAGGTCAGCCTGCGATGGTCGAGCTCGACTATCTTCCAGGCGAAATGTGGCACGGCACGGTTGACTACGTATACCCCGAACTCGATCCGAAAACGCGCACCTTGAAAGTCCGGCTGCGCTTCGATAACGAGGCTCGGACTTTGCGACCGAATATGTTCGCGCGTGTCACGATCAGGGGCGAGAGCACCGGCGAAGTTGTTCACGTGCCTCGGGAAGCCCTGATTCGAGGCGGGTCCGTCGATCGATTGGTTGTTGCACTGGGCGAGGGCCGATTCCGGGCGCAGCCGGTAGATGTCGGAATCGAGTCCGGAGACCGCGTCGAGATTCGGCGTGGAGTTTCTGCGGGCGACCTCATCGTCACGTCGGGTCAGTTTTTGATTGATTCAGAGTCGAACATCGAGCAAGCGCTGTCGAAAATGGACGGTGCCGAGAAACCCATGGATCACAGCCAAAACCAGATGGAGCCGACGCAATGATTGCCGGGCTGATTCGCTGGTCGATTCAAAACCGCGTCCTGGTATTGATTCTGTCGGCCCTACTTACGGCGTGGGGCATTTTTTCGCTGCGCCAAACGCCAGTCGATGCTTTGCCAGACCTGTCTGACGTTCAGGTCATCATCAAGACCTCATTTCCGGGGCAGGCGCCGCAGGTTGTGGAAGACCAGGTTACTTATCCGTTGACGACAGCAATGCTGTCGGTTCCAAAAGCGATAAACGTTCGTGGCTACTCGTTTTTTGGTGACTCGTACGTCTACATCATTTTTGAGGATGGTACCGATCTGTATTGGGCGCGCTCCCGCGTACTGGAATACCTGAGCCAGGTATCAGGGCAATTGCCGGCCAATGCGAAGCCGACATTGGGCCCGGATGCGACCGGCGTCGGCTGGGTTTTCGAGTACGCATTGGTCGATCGCAGCGGCCAGAATGACCTTTCGGAGCTGCGTAGCCTGCAAGACTGGTTTCTGAAGTATGAACTGCAAACGGTACCCGGTGTCGCTGAAGTCGCGACGATCGGCGGCATGGTGCGTCAATACCAGGTTGTTGTGGATCCGGACAAGCTACGCGCCTTCGGCATTTCTCTCGCCAAAATAAAAATGGCGATTCAGCAGGGAAACCAGGAAACCGGCGGTTCCGTAATAGAAATGGGTGAGGCGGAGTACATGGTGCGGGCGAGCGGTTATTTGCAGAGCATTGACGACCTCAGCGACATTCCCTTAGGCGTAAACGCCCAGGGTACGCCACTGGTTCTTGCCGACGTAGCGGAGATTCGGCTGGGCCCGCAAATGCGTCGCGGCATCGCAGAATTGAACGGCGAAGGCGAGGTCGTGGGTGCCGTGGTCGTCATGCGATGGGGCGAGAATGCGCTGACGACGATTGCTGCGGTCAAGGCCCGTCTCGCTGAACTTCAAAACAGTCTGCCGGATGGTGTAGAGATAGTCACAACCTATGATCGCTCAGCCCTGATCGAGCGTGCCGTCGAAACGCTGGAAGGGAAGCTGCTCGAGGAATTTCTTGTGGTCGCGCTGGTATGCGCCGTTTTTCTTTTTCACCTGCGCTCATCGGTGGTCATAATTTTAAGCCTGCCTATTGGCATCCTTGTCGCGTTTATCGTGATGAAGCAACAAGGTATTAACGCCAACATCATGTCTCTGGGTGGAATAGCGATCGCAATTGGTGCGATGGTCGATGCCGCGATCGTCATGATTGAAAACGTACACAAGCACATCGAGAAAGAACCGCTCAATGACGAAAATCGTTGGCGAATCATTGGCGATGCTGCGACAGAGGTGGGGCCACCCCTGTTTTTATCGTTACTTATAATCACGCTGAGCTTCTTGCCTGTATTTACGCTGGAGGCGCAGGAAGGCCGACTGTTCGCACCGCTCGCGTTTACAAAGACGTACGCGATGGCCGCCGCTGCCGGCTTGTCGATCACCTTGGTGCCCGTGCTTATGGGCTACTTCATACGCGGTACGGTAACGCCGGAGCATCGTAACCCGATTAACAGGATGTTGATCGCGGCCTACCGGCCGGTCATCAACGCGGTAATTCAGTTTCCGCGGGTGACCCTGGGGCTCGCAGCAGTGATTCTCGTCGTTGGCTTGTGGCCCGCAACCAAGCTTGGCTCGGAGTTCATGCCACCATTGGACGAAGGCGACCTCATGTATATGCCGACGACGTATCCCGGCATATCAATCGACAAAGCACGCGAGTTGCTGCAGCAAACGGACAAACTGATCAGCAGTGTCCCGGAAGTGAAAAGCGTGTTTGGCAAAATCGGCCGTGCCGAGACCGCGACTGATCCAGCGCCGCTGACGATGATCGAGACCGTCATTCAGTTCAAACCGAGATCAGAATGGCGCGATGGCCTCACGGTCGATGACTTGCGGCAGGAGCTGGATCGCATCGTCAAGATACCTGGCCTCACCAATGCGTGGGTGATGCCGATCAAAACACGTATCGACATGTTGGCGACAGGCATTAAAACGCCCGTAGGCATAAAGGTTGCGGGGCCAGACCTCGAGGTCATTGAGCGCATCGGTAAGGATCTCGAACGTGTACTGGCGAATGTGGACGGAACCGCCTCGGTGTATTCCGAGCGTGTTGCCGGCGGACGTTATGTCGATGTCGACATTGACCGCAAGAGAGCTTCGCGCTACGGCTTGAACATCAGCGATATACACGATGTTGTGCGCACCGCGATAGGTGGGATGAACGTAACCCAGACCGTCGAGGGCCTGGAGCGCTATCCGGTCAATGTACGCTACCCTCAACGCGTGCGCGACTCATTCGAGCAGTTGAAGTTGCTCCCTATCGTCACGCCGCAGGGCGCACGCATCGCGCTCGCCGACGTTGCTGACGTGAAAGTCGTCGACGGCCCGCCAGCGATCAAGAGTGAAAACGCACGCTTGAATGGCTGGACCTATGTGGATATCACCGGACGGGATCTCGGCTCGTACGTCGCGGACGCGCAGCAGGTTGTTGCTGATCTTGTCGAGCTTCCAGCGGGATACTCGCTGGCGTGGTCTGGTCAGTACGAATACATGGTTCGCGCGAAGGAACGATTAACGGTCGTGGGCCCGGTAACCCTGGCGATTATCGTATTGCTGCTGTTTCTGAATTTCCGGCGCTTTGCTGAAGTCGCAATCATCATGGGAACGCTACCAATGGCTCTGATCGGCGGCATCTGGTTGCTCTTTTTACTTGGCTATGATCTGTCGGTCGCCGTTGGTGTTGGCTTCATAGCGCTTGCGGGTGTTGCGGTGGAAATCGGTGTCGTGATGCTGGTGTACCTGAACCAGGCGATAAGACAGCATATGGCAACCGCCGAGTCCGAAGGTCGCGCACTGTCGATTGAGGATGTGCGACAGGCCGTTATTGACGGTGCCTTAATGCGGGTACGACCGATCATGATGACCGTGGCAGCAATCATCGCTGGCCTGCTGCCCATTATGCTGGGCGGCGGCACCGGCTCAGAGGTGATGCGGCGCATTGCCGCGCCAATGGTAGGCGGCATGGTCAGCGCGACAATTCTCACACTGATTGTCATACCAGCCCTGTTTCTGCTGTGGCGCAGTGCCGGATTATTGTCGGTACGATTAGGAGAGTAAGGTATCCAAAAGCCATAGTTCGAGGAACCATTTGAGGCGATAGCTTTATGAGTAAAGAAATACGTTTATCGATCCCGACCATGAAGTGCAACGGCTGTGTTGCGGCTATTGAAAAGGCCATTCAGGAAGCGGTGAGTGACGAAATCGGCATCGACCGGATGAAGGTTGATCTGGAGACCAAAACCGCATCGGTCGAAGCGAAGGTCGTGGCTTCTGTTCTTATTGATGCATTGGATTCCGCCGGTTTTGACGCGACGGTAGTGGCGGCTGACGGTGAGGACAAATCGAGTGAGTGAGATGACGCGCCTGTCTATTTCCGGAATGAGTTGTGCCGGTTGTGTTTCTTCTGTCGAAGGCGCTCTGCAGGCGGTTGCCGGCATATCCACGGCGAGCGTCAACTTTGCCGAACACACTGCCGTTGTCGAGGGCGATGTACCAGTGCAAGCATTAATCGACGCAGTTCGCTCAGCAGGATACGACGCCGCCGAATTGACCAATGCGGCAGACGAAACAGAGAAGGAGGCTGTGGAGTTAGCCTACTACCGATCTTTACTCAAAAAGGCCGCCGTAGCGGGCGTCGTTGGTTTTCCACAATTTGCTCTCGGAATGGCCGGGTTATTACCGACGTTTGCGACAAGCGGCGGGCGATTATTCTGGTTAGCGATCGGTTTATTGACATTATTTGTATTGGTTTATTCCGGTGGTCACTTCTTTTCCGGAGCCTGGAGGTCGGCCACGAACCACAGCGCCAATATGGATACGCTGATCGCTCTGGGCACCGGGACAGCCTGGTTTTATTCGATGGTGATTGTCGCCAATCCGACGCTTGTTCCATCGATGGCGCAACACGCCTATTTTGAGGCGGCAGCGATAATTATTGCGCTGATCAATTTCGGTTCGGCACTGGAAATGCGCGCACGTGGAAAAACTTCGGAAGCCATCAAGCGACTGATAGGGCTGCAGCCCAGGACGGCGCGTGTTGTGCGAAACGGTGTTGAGCAAGATATACCGATTGAAGAAGTCGGTCTCGGCGAAACGCTGCGTGTGCGTCCCGGCGAGTGTCTTGCGGTCGACGGAATTATCATCGAGGGCTCTTCCAACGTCGATGAGTCAATGCTTAGCGGCGAACCTGTTCCCGTAGTAAAGCGGGCCGGCGATGAAGTGGCTGCGGGAACCATCAACAAGACCGGCTCGTTTCTGTTTCAGGCGAAGCGCATAGGAAAGGACACCGCGTTGTCCCGAATCATAGAGATGGTGCGCACAGCACAAGCGTCAAAACCTGCTATCGGTCGTATGGTAGACAAGGTTGCCTCGGTGTTTGTCCCCAGCGTGCTGATAATCACGATAGTTACTTTTCTCGGGTGGATTAATTTTGGTAGCGGTGACCAGGTCACCACGTTTGCCATCGTGACAGGTATGACGGTTTTGATCATAGCCTGTCCCTGTGCGTTGGGTTTAGCAACACCGATTTCCATCATGGCCGGAGTGGGCAAAGCTGCGGAATTTGGCACGCTCATCCGTAATGGCGACGCCCTGCAACAGGCCGGCAAGCTCGACACCATTATTCTGGACAAGACTGGTACGGTAACGGAGGGTCGGCCAAGCGTAACGTCGGTGTTGGCGCTGGAGCCATGGACCGAGGAGAAATTACTGCAATGGGGTGCCAGCGTCGAGACGGGGTCGGAACACCCTCTTGCGGAGGCCATTGTAACGGCCGCAAACGAGAAGCAGATTGGTCTCCTGGATGTAACGCAGTTTTCAGCTATCGCCGGGCACGGCGTTGCAGCTGGCGTCGAAAACAAAACCGTGCTGTTGGGTAATCGCAGGCTAATGAGCGAACGCGGAATCGATATATCCGCACTTGAGCCCACAGCGGAGAAATTGACGAACCAGGCTCAGACACCCATGTTCATGGCAGTCGACAAAAAGGCGGCAGGAATTATCAGCGTGTCCGATGCCATTAAAGCAGACTCAGCCGAAGCGATTCGCCGTATGCATGACATTGGACTGAAGGTCGTGTTGCTTACGGGTGACAATCGCGTCACCGCCGAAGCAGTGGCCAGACAGGTTGGTATTGATGAAGTTATTGCGGAAGTGCTGCCGCAGGAGAAGGCGGACAAGGTTGCAGCCCTGCAAGCAAAAGGGAAATCTGTAGGCATGGTAGGGGATGGCATTAATGATGCTCCGGCATTGGCTCGCGCCGATGTGGGTTTCGCGATCGGTACAGGTACTGATGTGGCTATCGAGAGTGCAGATATCACCCTGATGCGAGGGTCGCTACTCAGCGTTGTGGATGCAATCGCGATTTCGAAGGCGACCATAAGAAACATCAAGCAGAATTTATTTGGCGCATTTATCTACAACGCACTGGGCATACCAATTGCAGCAGGCGTGCTTTACCCGATAATTGGCGTACTGCTCAACCCGATGATCGCGGGCGGCGCTATGGCCCTGTCCTCAGTTACTGTTGTGACTAACGCGAACCGCTTGAGATTTTTCAAGCCAGGCGGGAGCTAGCAATGGCGATTCTTGTCACCAATATTGCCGGATTGATACTGATCGGACTCATTGTGTGGTGGTTCTGGATGTCAAAAACCAAGTAATACCAACCCGCACACTGTCAAAATTGCCGGAGGCTCGGTAATCTGAGCTGATATCGAATGATCGGAGTAAACAAGATCGATAAGAAGTACTCACTCGCTCTACACGGTGGTGCCGGCGCCGTTGCGGGTCGCGATTATGCTGTTGTTGAAGATCACCTGCGTGGATTGATCGAAGCAAGCCAGGCCAATCTTGCAGCCGGTGCGAGCGCGCTCGACGTTGTCGAGTACGCTGTTGCTGAAATGGAATCCAGCGGATTGTACGTCGCTGGCCGCGGTTCGGCACCGAACACCGCGGGCTATGTTGAACTTGATGCATCGATCATGGACGGCGCGACCCGTGAAGCGGGCGCAGTAGCCGCGATTGTCGGAGTGGTCAGCCCGATACGGGTTGCAAGGCGAATCATGCAGGTGACGCCGCACGTGATGCTGGCAGGAAATGGCGCGCTGGCCTTCGCGCGCGAACAAGGGTTTGAGGAAGTTAGCGACCCTGACACTTACTACGTTCTTCCGGTCGGTGTGTATGAGAGCGAAATCCACGAGCAGAAGCACGGCACGGTTGGTGCGGTCGCGCTCGATCTGTCCGGCGGTTTCGCCGCAGCAACGTCGACGGGCGGTACTTTCGGCAAACTGGCAGGACGGGTAGGCGATTCACCAATGATCGGAGCAGGAACCTGGGCGGACGACGACATCGCCATTTCCTGCACGGGCACCGGCGAACACATCATCCGCGCGGGCGGGGCGATTTCGATTGCCTGTAAAGTGAAGGCGGGCGCGACGCCAGAAGTGGCCATTGATGAGATGCTCGCCGAAGTGAAACGGCTTGGCGGCGACGGCGGGATAATTGCGGTCACCCGAGACGGCAATACAGTGATGACCTACAACTCTGAAGGAATGAAGCGCGCCTCGGTGAGTTCGAGTGAGGCGGTAACCGTGGCAACCTTCGGCGCCTAGGAAACCAAACCATCTTCCTTGTCGTCGGCAATTGCGCCCGGGTCGCGGTTGGCGGGGTCACCCCGTCCACCACCACCGGCGGTCTCCAATACCATGGAAGCACCAAGCGGAATAATTTCGCGACCCATACCCTTTAGCTCGTCACCATCTTTAATGTAGACACGTGCCGATCCGCCGGGCTTGCCGCCGCCGCGGCCGCGCGGCGGATGAATGATGCGATCAAACATCTTCGAGACCACAAATGACTCGCCATCGGCATGTGCAAACTCCATGATCTGGCCAAGGCCGCCGCGGAACTGACCGTCACCGCCCGAGTTCGGGCGATATTCCTTTCGCCAAATCACAAGCGGCGCGCTGTTCTCCGTAATCTCCACGGGCGTACTGCGCACACCTGATGGAAACGCAGTGCAGGACAAACCGTCTTTACCGGGTCTGGCGCCGGTACCGCCGGCATAGAACGCGTTAATCACAAACGGCTCACTAACACTGCCCGCAATAACACCTTTTCCACCAAGAAACACTGGACCGAACAGGCAGGCGGCACCCTCAACCGGAACCTCGCCGGCGAGGGGTTCTTCAAGACAACCAAGCACAACATCAGGCAGCATTTGACCAATTGCGTGACGAGCCGAAACCGCAGCAGGTCGCGGCGCATTCAATATGCATCCTTCTGGAGCCCGAACCCGGACGACGCCGAGTGAACCGGCGTTGTTCGGAATATCATTACCAACGACACAGCGCGCACCAAACGAGGCATAGGCCTGCGTGTAGGTTAATGGCACATTGATTCCGCGCCCTGATGTTGCCGATGTGCCGGCAAAATCGATATCAATACCATCAGCATCGATGCGCAACGAGCAAACGAGATCGACCGGCTCGTCATAGCCATCGATACGCATGGCGTATTGCCAGCGCCCTGCCGGAAGTTTGCGAATTTCTTCCAGCATCGCGTTGCGCGAACTGGTGATTATCATATCGCCAACCTCGTCGAGATCATCGAGGCCAAAATCCTCGAGCATAACGAGCAGGGAATCTGCGCCTGCTTTGTTGCAGGCCGTCAGCGAATACAAGTCCCCCTCTGCCGCTACCGGATCGCGAACGTTCGCACGTAGAATCTCCAGCAGCGTCTCGTTGGCTTGCCCGGCGCGAAAGAGGAAGCCGATGGGCAAGTTGATTCCCTCTTCGAATACTTGCGTACCATCCGGCCCGAAACCGAGGCCGCCGACATCGGCAATATGGGACGTTGCCGCAAACAATGCCACCGGTCGTTCTTCGCAAAAGACCGGCGTAACAACCGTGAAATCGTTGAGATGCCCGGTTCCGTGCCAGGGGTCGTTGGTTAGCAGGACATCGCCCGGCACCAGTGTCTCGATCGGGTGCTTGTCGAGAAAGAAGCCGACGCTTGCGGCCATTGCGTTGACGTGGCCCGGCGTTCCGGTAATGGCCTGAGCGAGCATTCGCCCTTGCTTGTCGAAGACACCAGATGACAAATCGCCAGCCTCGCGTACGGTCGTAGAAAACGCAGTGCGAATCAAGGTCTGCGCCTGCTCCTCTACTATGGCGAGCAATCGATCCCACATGATCTGCATGTGAATACGGTGGAGAGCGCTCTTGTCAGTCATCAGCGGGCACTCCCCGGCGCGTCATAATGATGTATCCACGTGCGTCAATTTCGGCATCGAACAATGAGGTGACGACAGTGGTTGTTTGATCTTCCGTGATTAGCGCCGGGCCACTAATGCGACTACCCGGATTGAGTTGACTGCGTTGAAATACCGGCACGTCGACACGCTTTCCGTTGACCGGGTCAAAAAATGACTGCTGTATTGCAGGCTCAGGCAGCTTTGACGAATCAAGGCTTGGTAGAACTGGCGCAGGTTCCGGAGTTGGAGCGCTTATCGTCAGCGTCCAGCTGAGGACCTC
>Ga0224497_10000218_pt1 | contig 43310 bp, 40 predicted proteins | sample SF_Jul11_sed_USG_4_FD_167970 | JGI IMG/M metagenome (GOLD analysis project Ga0224497, IMG submission 167970) | Sediment microbial communities from San Francisco Bay, California, United States - SF_Jul11_sed_USGS_13 | ecosystem: Environmental > Aquatic > Marine > Sediment | place: USA...
ATTCCAATCGAATACTGATTCAGGCCTGTCAGTCCATCCCAATGACTCACCCCCGCATGCCAGGTTTTCGTGGTAAAGGGTGCAAGCTGGGTAATCGTCCCATCACGCCCAACCACCAGATGGGCTGAGGCGTTTGCCACAGGATTGGTCAACCAGGCAACCGAGGATGGGGCACTTCGTCCGGCGGTATAGTGAAAAACTAAATAGTGCGGTTGGATGGTTCCACCGGTATTGGGGGTCTCCAGGTAGTTGATCGTCTTTCCCTCTAACCTGTGGTTTGAAAGACGAAACGGTGTAGAGACGGGGAAAGATGCAGCCTTCGCTTGAGTGATCGACGTCGTTCTGGCTGACCTTCGAGTGGAATGTTTGTGAGAGGTTTTTCTGGGAGGGGCCATACTCACCTTCCTGTTTGAGGGAGTTAATGAAGGCTTCCTGCGTCGGGAGGATCCGTTCCGAGACGAAGGGAGGCTGATTCAATTCCGAGAAAATTGCGTCAGGGGGAGCGGTGAACAATACATGCACTGCAGGAGTCGATTGATCATGAACATCGAAGCCGAGATTTCACCCAGGGAGCCTTCTGAAGGCCCGGAGACCTTACGTTTTTGGACGTCGTGTGGACGACGGCGTTCCTGTTACGGGTAAGAGAACAGCTTTCCATTGCTGTGCCATGCGCTGGATGTCCGTGAGAAATGTCGAGGCGGAATGGTGTTCACAGATGTGTCGAACCAGGGCGCTACCGATTATGACCCCATCCGCAAATTGTCCCACTTCTCTGGCCTGTTCAGCAGAGGCAATACCAAATCCCACTGCCACGGGTTTTTTTGAGGTGCGTTGAAGGTGTAGGACGCTTTGTCGCACCTGACTCAGATCAGTCAGCTTGGCACCGGTAATACCGGTAAGAGAGACATAATAAATAAATCCATGTGATCGCTGTATCACGGCGCGTCGTCGTTCCGCCGTGCTGGTGGGAGCCAGAAGGAAAATACTTACAGGTCCACCTGTAGCTTGAGCGGCGTGATAGAGGAGGTCAGATTCTTCCGGTGGCAAATCCGGCACAATCAGCCCATCGACGCCAGCTTGAACCGCTTGCGCACAAAAGGCCTCGATTCCCATGGCCATGATCGTGTTGTAATAGGCCATGAGGATAAGGGGAATGGAGGTCTTCTTTCTGAGATTCGTGACAGTGGAAAGAATTTTCTTGAGAGTCGTACCGGAACGAAGTGCCCGTTCCGCGGCCTGTTGAATCACGGGACCATCCGCAATGGGATCAGAAAACGGCACACCCAATTCGATCAGGTCAGCCCCGCCCTGTTCCAAAGCCAGAACAAGAGATTCTGTCATGGCTAAGGTGGGATCGCCAGCCATAATATAAGGAATGAGGGCTTTTTCACCCTTTGTATGAAGTTTTTCGAACGTGGCTTGAATGCGATTACTCATAAATGAACGTTCAGGGTTACATGGCAAGTCCGGTGACTCACTCTGCACAGGTTTCTTCTCAAGACAACAGGAAATGACTCAGGGCATTTTCTAAAGAGGAATGCCTCGCATTTTGGCTATTTGTTGGACATCTTTATCTCCGCGCCCCGAAAGATTCATGATCAGGATCTGTGATTTTTTCATCGTTGGCGCAAGCTTAACGACTTCCGCGACGGCATGGGCACTTTCAAGCGCGGGAATGATGCCTTCTGCCTGAGCGAGCAAATCGAAAGCCGCCAAAGCCTCAGCATCCGTCGCGGAGGTGTACAGGATTCGTCCCGCATCATGATAGTAGCTGTGTTCAGGCCCGACTGCCGGATAGTCCAATCCCGCAGATACCGAATGAGTGGGATTCACTTGACCATCCTTATCCTGAAGAAGATAGGTCATCGTTCCATGCAAGACGCCCGGTTTTCCTCCCGAAAAGCGGGCGGCATGTTTCCCACTTCCAATACCATACCCACCGGCTTCCACGCCGACCATCTGCACTTTGGCATCTTTGACGAAAGGATAAAACAACCCCATGCTATTGCTGCCGCCACCCACACAGGCCACAAGGCAGTGAGGCAATCGTCCTTCCAACGCAAGGATTTGTTTGCGGGTTTCTCGGCCAATCACGGATTGGAAATCCCGAATCATCATAGGGTACGGATGAGCGCCAAGGACCGATCCCAGGAGGTAATGGGTCGTACCAACATTGGTCGTCCAATCACGCATGGCCTCGCTGATGGCATCTTTGAGTGTGCGGCTTCCGGCATTGACCCCGGTCACCTTCGAGCCGAGTAGCCGCATCCGGAAGACATTCAATGCCTGTCGTTCCATATCCTCGGTGCCCATGTAAATTTCGGCTTCCAGGCCGAACATCGCGGCGACGGTGGCGACCGCCACACCATGTTGACCGGCGCCGGTTTCTGCAATGACGCGTTTTTTTTTCATGCGTCGTGTGAGCAAGGCTTGACCGACCGCATTGTTAATCTTATGTGCACCGGTATGACAGAGGTCTTCTCTTTTGAGGTAGATTTTGGCCCCACCAAGAGCTTTGGTCAGACGTTCCGCGAAGAAGAGGGGAGTTGGACGACCGACAAAGTGTTTGAGGTATTCGTGAAACTCTTGTTGGAACTGCCGGTTCCGTTTTGCACCAAGATACGCCCGTTCCAATTCATGAATGGCCGGCATGAGGGTTTCCGGAACATACATGCCCCCGAATTGCCCAAATCGCCCGTGTTTGTCAGGAAATATTGCCATAAAAGATTTTAGAGGAATTAGGAATCAAAAGGAAAAGAGTATAGCGATGGAACGGCTAACACACAAGACGAACCGATTGAATAAAGGCGCGAATTTTAGCCGGATCTTTGCGCCCAGGGCTGCGTTCCACCCCACTACTCACATCGACTCCATAGGGTTGAACTTGTCGAATCGCTTCCTGCACATTCTCAGGAGTTAACCCGCCCGCCAATAGAATGGGGACGGTTTTTGCCACCTCGCCGGCAAGAGACCAATCAGTCGTGTGTCCGGTTCCCCCGTAAGCTGTATCTGAAAATGCATCAACCACAAATCCCCTGACGCCTATACGGCCTTTAAACTCTGCCAACGCTAAAAAGCTGCTCCGGTCCCGTAACCGAAGAGCCCGTAACACCGGGCGATTTAGGGATTCACAAAAACCAGGGGATTCGTCACCGTGGAGTTGTGCGAGGGCCAATCCACAGTCATCGAACACGCGCTTCACCGTGTCGAGATCGTGATTCACAAACACCCCGACCGAAAGCACGAAGGGGGGAAGGCTTGCGATGATGTGTTGGGCGACGGCAGGTTGTACATATCGAGGGCTTTGAGCGTAAAACACAAAACCCAAGGCGTCGGCCCCTTCCTGAACCGCCGTTTCCGCATCCTCCTGATTCGTGATACCACAAATTTTTATTTTAGGAGACATACGCTCAGCCGTCCTTTAAGAAAGTTCGCTATCACCACGTTGTGTTTCTTCACGCTTATCTCCCTGTCTTGTCTCTACAGTTCCCCCTTTATGTTCAACCCATCGTTAAAAGAGGAGAAAGAGGGGAGGGTCATAGGGTGTTCCTCAACTCGATCAACGTTTAGATCCAACGAGTGGTGGACACTTCCTCTTTCGGAGAGATTGGGGGATGTAATAATTCTTGAATTTTGGATTGAATGGAATCTGCGCGCAAAAGCGACTCGCCGATCAGCATAGCTTTGGCCCCGGCTTCTAGTACCCGCACAACATCGTCCCGTTTATGGATTCCACTTTCACTGACAATGAGTTTGTCGGGAGGCATCCGTTTGGCCAGTCGCGCGGTGACATTCAAATCAGTATGAAAGGTTTGAAGATCCCGGTTATTGATGCCAATGAGGCGGGCTAAGGGCACGCGTTCGAGTACGGTGTCTAATTCCCATTCATCATGGATTTCGATGAGCACATCCAGCGATAATTCATGGGCTTGTGTGAAAAAATCTTCAAGCTGAAATCGATCCAACGCGGCCGCAATCAATAAGACACAGTCGGCTCCATAGGCCCGCGCTTCATAAAACTGAATCCCCTCTACCATAAATTCTTTATTGAGTGTGGGAAGTTGAACCGCCTCTTTCACATTGTGCAAATACTCCAAGTTCCCTTGGAAAAAATCCTGATCAGTGAGGACGGATAGGGCGCTTGCTCCATGATCACGATACTGAGAGGCAATAGTCACAGGCTCAAACCGATCTTGAAATTCCGGTCGCATCAAGCCTTGGCTGGGCGAGGCTTTTTTGATTTCGGCAATTAAGGCCGGAGCCGTCGACGTCAATCCTGCCTCTAATGCTTGAATGAATCCCAGGGGCCGAGACCGATCAACAATTCGGCCCTTCAGTTCAGCCAGGTAGCCCCGGCTCTGTTTTCGGCGCAATTCAGCTTTTTTATGTTCGAGAATCCGAGAAAGAATCATGCCGCCATCTCTTTGGTCAAGGAGATGAGTTTTTCCAACTTTTCAAACGCGGCCCCGTTGTCCACGACACGACCGGCTTCTTCGAACCCTTCTTTCAGCGAAGTGGCCTTCTGGCAGGCAATAAAGGCTGGAGCGGCATTCATGAGAACAATATCCCGCTTGGGGCCTTTCCGCCCTCGGAAAATATCGCGAATGATCTGGGCATTGGCTTCCGGATTCCCTCCCAACAATTCTTTCGGCGAAACCGGGTGGAGGCCAAAATCTTCCGGACCAATGGAATAGCTCAGCACCCTTCCTTTTTTTCCTTCAGAAATCGCTGTACGACTGGTTGAGGAAATTTCATCTAACCCGTCCATCCCATGGAGGACAAAGCAATGTTGTGTGCCTAATCGCAAGAGAACTTGAGCCAACTTTTCGGTGAGGGCTTGATCATAGACGCCAAGAATCTGAATGGTGGCCTGTGCGGGATTGGAGAGGGGCCCCATGATATTCATCATGGTACGGATTCCCAGTTCGGCTCGAGGTTTGGCGCAATGCTTCATCGCCCCATGATAGAGAGGGGCAAAAAGAAAACCGATACCAATTTCATTAATGCAATCTGCAACTTTTTCAGGAGACAAGTCGATATTCACGCCGAGTGCTGCTAAGACATCGGCACTCCCTGATCGAGACGACACGGAGCGATTCCCATGCTTGGCGACGGTCATTCCCCCTCCAGCCACGACAAAGGCCGCAGCCGTGGAAATATTGAACGTTTGGCTTTTATCTCCACCAGTTCCACACGTATCCACCACCTGAGGATCGGTAATAGGGATACGAACCGCTAGTTCGCGCATGACACGAACCGATCCGGTGATTTCATCAATGGTCTCGCCTTTCATGCGTAATCCCATCAAATAGCCTGCAATTTGGGCTTCAGTGGCCCCTCCCTGCATAATTTCCCGCATGGCTTCTTCCGCCTCGTGTTCTGAGAGGTCGAGGCCTTCGGCTAATTTGGCGATATGGTCTTTGAGTATCGGCATGTGAACGGTCTCATGAACATATGATTGGGGAATCGCGGATTTAGTGGTCGGTTGAAGAGCCGACCGGCAATGACAAAAAATTCCGTAATAGATCCATTCCGGCAGTGGTGAGAATCGATTCAGGGTGAAATTGCACGCCTTCCGCTCCGGTTGGCGTATGCCGGAGTCCCATGATTTCGCCTTCCACGGTTTCGGCCGAAATTTCAAAATCGGCAGGCAAGGTTTCACGCTTGACGATTAAGGAATGATATCGGGTGGCTTCAAAAGGATTCGGTAGGCCTTCAAAAATTGTTTTTCTATCATGATGGACCATGGAGGTTTTCCCATGCATGAGTCGGGGAGCCCGAACAATTTGCCCTCCAAAGGCGTAGGCCAGAGATTGATGCCCGAGACACACCCCGAATAAGGGAAGGCGGCCGGCAAAATGCTTGATTGTCGCCACGGAAATGCCCGCCTCGTTGGGAGTGCAGGGGCCCGGTGAAATTAAAATTCGCTCAGGGGCCAGGTGTTCAATGTCTTCGATCGTCAGAGCATCATTTCGAAAAATCTGGAGGTCGGCTCCCAACTCTCCCAGATATTGGACAAGATTGTACGTAAACGAATCGTAATTATCGATGACCAGGATCATAGGCTCTACTCTCAATCTTTCACGCTAGACCGTGTTCCGCCATTTCAATGCCTCTCATCATGGCTCCGGCTTTTGTTCGAGTTTCTTCATATTCACGGGTAGGGTCAGAATCGGCGACAATTCCGGCACCGGCCTGAATGTATGCCTTCTGCCCTTGGACGACTACCGTGCGAATATTGATGCAGGTGTCCATATTCCCGGAAAAACTAAAATACCCGACCGCTCCGGCATAAGGTCCCCGACGAGTGGGTTCCAACTCTTCAATGATTTGCATGGCTCGGATTTTCGGTGCTCCTGACACGGTACCGGCTGGAAAACACGCCTTCATGACATCATATGCCGTATATCGAGGATCTAATTCTCCCTTGACTTGAGAGACAATATGCATGACATGGGAGTACCGTTCCACTTTCATGAATCGTTCAACCTTGACCGTTCCCGCTTTGGCCACTCGGCCCACATCATTCCGGCCTAAATCCACTAACATGACGTGTTCGGCCAATTCTTTCTGATCAGATAAGAGGTCCTGTTCCAATGCCTCGTCAGCTTGTGCTGTCTGGCCACGTGGACGGGTCCCGGCAATCGGCCGCACCACAATCTTGCCTTCTTCGCAACGCACAAGGATTTCCGGAGAAGATCCGACGAGTTCGATTCCGGCAATTCGTAAATAAAACATGTAGGGTGAAGGATTGAGTACCCGTAAGGCTCGATAGATCTCCAAAGGATCAGTATGAATGGTGGTCTGCCACCGTTGGGACATGACTCCCTGAATGATGTCACCAGCCTCTATATATTCTTTGGTCCGAAGCACCATTTTTTCAAAGTCCGCAGGGGTCATATTTGATTGAAATTTGAGCGGCGCACGTCGAGTCGAGACCGCAGGTCGGCGGCGAGGCTTATGAAGCCTGGCAATGATGGATTCAATCCGATTGATGGCGTCCTGATAGGTCTGGCGGAGGTGGGTCTTCTTCGTGGAAGTAATGTGCGCGTTGGCCACGACTTTGAGGGTATGAGCGACATTGTCAAAAATGAGGAGGGTGTCAGTAATGCAAAAGGCAAAGAGGGGAGCCTTAATCCCGGGTTTCACTCGAGAGGGAATCGGTTCAAATGACCGGACAACATCATAGCCTAAATAGCCGACAGCACCGCCAACAAATCGTGGCAAGCCGGGAACGACAACCGGGTGGTACTCCGCCATCGTGTCACGAATATGGTCCAACGGATTTTCCCCTAGGGGGACCCGGTGTTGCTTCCGGCCTTTTTGGGTGATCACTTCTCCGTTTTCTTCCCACAACAGGACGGAAGGGTGACTTCCCAAAAAGGAATATCTCGCCCAATTTTCTCCCCCTTCAATACTTTCAAACAAAAAGGCATTGGCTCCCGTATTGATTTTGGAAAATGCCGAAACAGGCGTCTCGAAATCTGCCAGAATTTCTCGATAAAGTGGGACCAGATTTCCTTGTGAGGCCAACTGACAAAATTCGTCAAAACTCACTGAATAATAAGCATTTTTCATGGTTTTGACGGTAGCATACGGCCTATGAGGTGTCAACGAAAGTGCCTGTGTGATAAACATCTTTGGGAGGGGAGAATAAGAAAAGGCCGGAACCAAAGGAAGCTGACTTCCTAAGGAATCCGACCTTTATCTTAAGGAATAAATTGAGGTGAAATTTACTGACCGCTGACGATAAGTTTTTGTCCAACGTGAATGGTGTTATCCGCCAATTGATTCCACGCTTTGAGATTTTTGATCGATACACCGTACTCTTTGGAAATCCGGTAGAGAGTCTCCCCTTTAGCCACCGTATGTGTTCCTTCGGCATCACTTCCCCGAGTTTCCATCATAGACGAATCCACAGGAATCTCATTCCCTAGATTCAAGTCCGAATCAAGTTTCGCCAAATCTGAATCTTTAAAGTCTAGATCATTCAGCCCGAATTCAGAAATCGAGGGTTCGGATAGTTTCAGATCGTCCGATTTCCCCATGCCTCCTTCACGCACACGAGAGAGTTCGTCATGGGAACGATTCAGTTGATCTCGCAACGCTTCTAATTCGGCATTTAAATCCCGATTTTGCGATTCCATTGATCCCATTTGCCGTTGCGTGTCTTGATACTTCACGTTTAATTCACCGGTTCGTTTTTCTTCTTGCGCTAAAAGTCGCTGAAAATTTAGCGCACGCGCCTTCTCGGCTTCGAACTTTTCCGTACTCACACATCCTGTCAACAGCCCACTACAGACCAGCACGCCAGCCACAACTTTCAGGTAACCACCCCAGCCAGCTGGTTGGGGATCTACCTGATATCCCCCGAACAATGGTTGCGCCATGTTACGCATTCCTCCTCCCCTGAGGTTCATATGTATCCCTCCTGTAGGGACAATGGTCAATTACGACTAGGCAAAGATCTACACGATCTAGTCACCTTTGGCTACACAATAATTCGGAATAGAGATAATGTCAAACATCTATTTTTGCACGACAGCAGAAGTTACGGAACACCACGATTTATTGACCATGGAAAAATGGCTGTGATAATTTCCCATAAGGATTGATTCCTCGATTTCTATGCCATCTCCATTTTCACACCCTACAGACTCTTCGGTTATACACATCGGGCAAGTTGCTCTTCGCCTGGCTCGTCCCCTTACCCTTCAACAAGCCTGGATGGGTGATCAAGACATTTTACGGCAGCTTCTCGCCTGTTGGTTTATCGTTGATGAAAAAGATGTGCCCTTGTCACCGAGAATTGTCGGACAACCCGGTGTGGGGAAGACCACCCTCGCCATGGCGGCTACACAGGAACGGAAGCAGGAACTCTTCATTTATCAATGCACCGCCGATACCCGACCCGAAGATCTCCTCGTCTCCCCGGTCATTTCTGAAGGAGGCACGATTACCTATCAAGCCTCGCCCTTAGTCACGGCCATGCTGACCGGCAATGTGTGTCTTCTTGATGAAGGCAACAGGATGAATGAAAAGAGTTGGGCCTCGCTCGCCTCATTGCTTGATCATCGTCGCTCGGTCGATTCGGTGGTGGCGGGGGTCCAGATTCACGCGCATGAGAATTTCCGGTGTTGTGTCACCATGAATGAAGATGCATCGACCTATGAGGTGCCGGATTATATTTTGTCCCGCCTGCAACCCACGCTGAAAGTGGAATTTCCTAACAAGGAACATGAATTAGCCATTTTGCGCTATCACCTCCCATTTGCGTCTGCGGAGTTGCTCACGCTCACGGTCAATTTCCTTCAAAAAGCGCATCAACTGGATCTCCCGTTCTCCATCCGTGACGGAATGCATATGGTGCAATACGCCATGAAACGGATGGCCCAAGATCCTAACCATCCCGTGGCCCGTGATCCGGCTTGGCGGGAAGCCCTGGTCAATGTTTTGGGAGAAGAAGCGCGGGATCTGGATGTGTTAGCCAAACGCCGATCACAAACGTTGCACGGGCAAGCCCTCCCGAAAGGATTAGGGGATTTCTTTTTCGAAGAGGACCATCCCCTGCACCCTGATCAGTAGGCTTCCAGCCTTGCAACCATAGTCGACCATAATGAACGCCCCATCCTCCAATTCTTGAGTGGGGGCTCAACCGTTTCCCTCCACGACGCACCATGACTCTCGCCGCGTTGACGCCCGACACCATCTTTGCCTTATCTCCCAATATTCAGGTCTTGCCTATTGTGCATGGAAGTGGAGATATGGCTCATATTGTGCGTGAAATTATCGTGTCGCGCCACATCGATTGTGTGGCCCTTCCTCTGCCCCCATCTGTTCAAACTCTCGTGGAGGACGGGGTTGACCAATTGCCTGTCATTAGCCTTGTGGTTCTTCCAGAAGAGGATGGCGATGGGACCTCAAGCTGTTCCTATGTGCCGATTGATCCTTGCCAACCGGTGATCACGGGGATTCGATCGGCCATGTCGGAAGGAATCCCGCGAGCCTATGTAGATCAGGAAGTCCAACGCTACCATCCCGTCTCTTGGGTTGGGCCTGATCCCTATACCTTAAAGACTGTGTCTTTGGCAGCCTTTTCTGCTGCCACCGTGCCTTTTTTGCCTACTCCCCAAGTCCAGTCCTCTCGATGGGAACGCATCCGTTGGATGGCCTTTCGACTTCATGAACTCGAGCTGGACTTTTCTGCCGTTCTTTTTCTCTGCCCAATAACCGACTGGCCCTGGTTGCGTCAGGCCTATCACGAGCGAATGCCGTATCCATCACCCGAACAGCGAATGGGCCTTCCAGAGTGGTGGAAGGTGGAGCCGGCCTCGCTCTACTTTGTGTTGGGTGAATTACCTTATGTCACGCAACTGTATGAGCAACGACGAGAAGAAGCCCGTGCCGACACCCATTTGGCCATTGCTGGCATCAAGGAACTGGTTCTGGAAGCACGAGCTCAGTGGGTGGCGTCGCGTTCCATCACGATCGCGCAAGAGTCCAATTGGGTGACGCCTCAATTATTACAACGCTATTTTCAATACGTGCGGAACCTGACGCTTCTCGAGCATCGGCTTAAACCGGATTTATATACCTTGGTCCTTGCCGCGAAGCAGATGGCTGGCGATGAATTTGCACTCAGGTTATTGGAAACCGCCAAAACCTATAGCTATCAAACTCAACCATCCGTGCTGGATTCGAGGCCTCGCGTATTGATGGGAATTGGCGAACTTCAGGATCCTTGTGGGGACATTCTTCCGGCTGTGAATCGGTTGCAAGGGGACCCGTTGGTCTGGCGCCGTGTCACCCTCCGGCCCATTCCGCCAAAGCCAAAAACTCAATCCTGGGCACACCAATGGAATCCATACCGACAGTGTTCCTGGCCTCCCGAAGATCATCGCATTGAATCGTTTGCGGCGCATGTTCGGCAACATAGTCGACAGGTCTTAGGTGCGGATTTGGGAAGAATCGAACGATTCAACAACTCTCTGGAAGATGGCATTGATCTGCGGGCGACCTTGCGTCAGTGGGCCATTGCCCCACAACGATCAGTGCGGGATATTCATGTCAAAGTGGTTCCTCCGGTGAGAGGGACCATCGAAGCCTTGGTCTTTTTCTTTGAGGTGCCGGCTGATCCCCAGACATTTTCTTGGCGAACGACCTGGTATGCCGAGCATCAAGAAGAATCCACCCTCAGTTTTTACGCGACGCCTTTTGCGGAAAGTATGGTTGGACCGGGAATCGGGGAGGCGTGCTATGGGGGGGCGCTGTTCCTGTTTCCGCCACGCCTCATTCCTGATATTTGGGAAAACCCCTCGTTCAATTTTGCCACCTCGCTGGAAGAACGATTGCTTGCTGGGGCCTGCGCCCATTCACAAGAACCCTATGTGGCTGTGGTCTCTCCCGTTCCGCTTCAATCGGTCTGGCGAAAGATTGCCCATCGCTTCGGCCGCAAGCTCGTCCCCATTCCCTTGCATCGGTTTTCAGGACAAACGATTGCTCGCCTACGACGCTTTCATGTATTAAATGGTCACGACATCCGAAGTTATGCAGCCAGATTTATTCGAGAATAAGCCTGCCGATACACCAGGAGGGGGTTCTTCCGAGACTCCTCGACCTCTTCCTGTGCCATCCGCAAAAATTCAACGCAAGCTTGAAGAGTTAAAGCACGCCATCCGGCGCCATGATGAATTGTATTATGTTCAGAGCCGACCAGAAATTTCCGATGCCGCATACGACAAACTCTTTCGAGAGTTGCAAGATCTCGAAAAGCAATATCCCGAGCTGGTGACTCCCGATTCGCCGACCCAGCGGGTGGGAGGTACGCCACTTGCCCAATTTAGTAAAGTCACACATGAATTTCCGCTCCTCAGCCTGGACTCGGAGATGGATGAGGAGAGCGTACTGGCCTTTGATCAACGTGTTCTCCGGGATTTGGATGTCGACCAGGTGAGCTATACGGCCGAACCCAAATACGATGGGCTATCCGTTGAACTGACCTACGACAAGGGAATCTTTGTGCGAGGAGCCACAAGAGGAGATGGCGCAATTGGGGAGGACGTGACGCACAATCTTCGCACCATTCGTGCCTTGCCATTACAGCTGAGAGAAGGGGAGACCTATTCCTCTCATTTGGTGGTGCGGGGAGAAGTGTTCATGAAGCTCACGGATTTTCACACATTGAATCGACGCTTGACTGAGCAAGGGGAAGAACCCTTTGCGAATCCACGCAATGCGTCATCTGGAACCTTACGCCAATTGGATCCGGCTATCACTGCGACACGCCCGCTGACAATCACCTGCTACGATTTCATGAGTCCCGGGGCAGGGAGGCCCAGCACTCATTTTGAAGCGGTCACAAGGCTGAATGCCTGGGGGTTGCCCATCCCGCAATTTCGACGTCAATGCCGCTCCATTCAAGAAACCCTTGAATTTCATCGTGAGATGTTTGAGCAACGGGATATGCTGCCATTTGAAATCGACGGGATCGTCGTCAAAGTTGACCGGTTTGATTGGCAACAGGCTCTCGGTGAAAAATCGCGCAGTCCACGCTGGGCCATTGCCTTTAAGTTTCCTCCCAGAAAAGAGCTGACCAAGGTGAGGCAAATCGCCGTGTCGGTGGGACGCACTGGCGCCCTTACCCCTATTGCCCTGCTTGATCCGGTGGAAATTGGTGGTGTGACGGTGAGTCGCGCCTCATTGCATAACGTGGAAGAAGTGGCCCGCAAGGATGTGCGAGTGGGAGATACCGTAAAAGTCGAGCGGGCAGGGGATGTCATTCCCGATGTGATCGAACGAGTGCCTGTGCCAGGTGAAAAGCGTGGGCCTCCTTTTCAGCCGCCAACAACCTGTCCTGTTTGTCAGTCACATACCATTCAGGAAGGGCCAATTCTCTATTGTACCGGCCAAACGGTCTGTTCAGCTCAACTCAAAGGATCGCTTGAACATTTTGCGTCAAAGAGTGCCTTGAATATCGAAGGACTTGGGAAAAAAACGGTTGCACAGTTGGTCGACAAAGGCCTCGTGAAGGAATTGTCCGATCTGTATACCTTACACATAGACGACCTTCTTCGATTGGAGGGTTTTGCAGACAAATCCGCGAGGCAACTTTTAGGAGCAATTGAAAAGAGTAAAGACGTTTCCTTTCCTCGCCTTCTGATTGGCCTCGGCATACGCCATGTGGGGACTCACATCGCCCGGGTATTGGCCAAGGAGCTTGGTTCGCTCGACAACTTGAAAAAGGCTACCGAAGAAGAACTCTTACAAATCCATGACATCGGGCCAGAGATTGCCGCTAGTGTGACTCACTTCTTTCAAGAATCACGCAATTTGATGGTTTGGCAACGAATGGAGTCATTGGGGGTTCGGGTTCAACAGGAAGCAAGCGCGTCAGAGCCTCATGCACAACCGCTAAGGGGAAAGATATTTGTGCTGACCGGAACTCTGAAAGGCTATTCCCGTCAGGAGGCAAAAAACAAAATTGAAGAATTAGGAGGACGCGTCACATCCAGCGTCAGTAAACAAACAGACTACGTCGTAGTCGGCGAAGATCCTGGCTCTAAATTCGACAGCGCCACCAAATTAGGAGTGAGAATTTTAGACGAAAAGGAATTTTCCTTATTAAGTCAATCCGAGAACCTTGAACCTTCATCATCCAATGAGTAAGCCATCGTTCCCTTTCGACTCACCCAAGGAGTTTTCATCTCACTAGGAAATGGAATGTGTTGCCTATAAAGAAACAGATCAATCTCTTTGCGGGAATGAGAAGGGGGAGACGACAGAATATTTGGCAGAGCGACAAACGAGAGAACCGATTGGCTGTTGTTACGATTCTGAAGACACGGTAGACGGTTCGGTGGGAGGCGTTTCCGGAACAGGCTCTTCTTTAATGATCTGCACGCTTTTGATGGAGCGTTCATCGGCGTCATGTACCACGAGGAGGCAGCCGTCAGTTTCAACTTTTTCGCCAATGGCGGGAATATGTCCTAGCTCTTCCAGGATGAGCCCACTAATGGTATTTTGCTCTTCTTCATCTAACTCGACTTTAAGAAATTCATTGATGCGTCGAACTTCAGTCCGACCATCCACTAAAATTTGATTTTTTCCCGTCCGGCGAATCCATTCTTCGCTGAGATCGCCTTCATCGAGAATTTCTCCTACCACTTCTTCAAGTAGATCTTCGACGGTAATTAAACCCATAACTCCACCAAATTCATTGACCACAATCGCAATATGCCGTTTTTCTTGTTGGAATTGCCTCAATAGATCATCTGCCGTTTTGGTAGAGGGGATAAACAATGGAGGTTTCGCTAATGATTTGAGCGTAAGGTCCGTATGACTTTGAGCCAGTTCCATCAAGGCATGGTTGCGATAGAGAATGGCGGTAATATTATCGGGATTCCCTTCGTAGATGGGGATCCGTGAATATTTCGCTTTAAACAACTCTTTGCGTGCCTCCCCAAGTGTTTGATTGCCATCGAGGACGAACATATAAATCCTGGGAGTCATCGCATCTTCAGCCGTCACATCATTAAAATCAAACACGTTTTTAATCATTCTCACTTCATCCGTTTCCAAGACCCCCGCTTTTCCTCCGGCATCGAGCATGATCTTGAGTTCTTCTTCCGTGATAAACGGAACGGTTAACCCCCGACCACCGGTCAGTTTTAAAATAAACGGTTCCAAGAAATAGAGAAAAGGAAAGAATGCCTGTTCAAACAGATAGATGGGATATGCCAGTAATTGCACGGCCGTTTCGGAATGTTTTGCACAGAGGGTTTTGGGGACAATTTCCCCGAATAACAGGACCATAAACGTTAATAAACCTGTGGCCACAGCCACGGCCTCAGATCCAAAAAGGCGAATGGCAATCAGGGTTGCCAGGGAGGCCGCCATAATGTTGACCAAATTATTGCCGATCAGAATTGTCGAGAGAAGACGCTGTGGATTGGACCGTAATCTCAGCGCAAGTTTAGCCCCTTTATGACCTTCATCGGCCAGGGATTTTAACCGGCTCTCCGTTATTGAAAAAAAAGCAATCTCGGCGCCGGAGAAAAAAGCGGAAAGTCCTAGACAAATAAGGACGGCGATAAAATCCATAGAGGGATTAACGAGCTCCGACAGGGCAAAGAAATGACGTTACAGCGCAAGAAGCTGCAAAGTCTTGAGAGCTGGCTTTGTGGGAAGTTGATATCAGAAGAATTTGAGAGGGATTCATAATAAGGCCAAAAGTCTCATTGTTTGTGAGATGTTTTGAACCCTCAACATTTGATGATTGGTTCATAAACTACCATAGGGCATTGGTTTAAGGCAATTAGACAGGATGAATTTTAGGATTAGCTCTTTTATCTCAGTCAGTTACCCTGTATCAGAAGCGGGTCGAGATCGAATTGTTTTTCTAATTCTGTCGCCACGGTTTTTGCTTTTGCTTGAGAGGTGAATGTCCCAACCTGAACACGGTGCCATTGTCCAGATGGAAGGTCCACGGTCTTCAATCGTATATTGGGATAGCGGTTAGCCAGTTGCTCCTGCAAGGAGACCGCTTGACTCAAAGTCGTAAAGGAGCCCACCTGCACCCAATAACCATCAGACCTTCCATTCGACAGGTGGTCGGAATACCCTGGGTTTGGGGAATCGAGGATCGTCAGGACGACGTTCTCCGTTCCTTTTCCAATCATGGCCAGCTCTCGGGCAGCCCCATAGGACAAATCGATAATCCGACCTCGAATAAAAGGACCACGATCATTGATTCGGACAGTCACGGATTTTCCGGCATCTACACTTTGAACAAGGACCCACGTTCCAAATGGCAGCGTGCGATGTGCGGCAGTCAGAGCCCACATGTCGTAGGGTTCGCCGTTGGCGGTCGGATTGCCATGAAAACTTGGGCCATACCAGGAGGCCACTCCCTGTTGAAGAGTCTCCGAGGTCATCGGTCCAGTTTGGTAATGGCCACCCGCGCATCCGGCCATGATCAAGAAAGCCAGGATGAAGCACATCTTTCCGATTGGCATACAGCTGATTTGCATCATACGTATCTGCCACTTGAGGGTGGAGAGAAGCTTTTTTTTCGAGTTGGATGAGCTAGGGGAAACAGCATGAGACCCATGGTTCCACCAAGATCGCGAACGACCTTTAGGGAGCTTGGTCCATCGTTCGGCGGTCGACAAAGCGGTAGCTCTGTCGATTGAACACGGGATATACTGAAAAGATGGGTGTCCCAAACGGTATAACTGCACTCTCAATGCCGCGGCTTAATTGAAGATGGAGATTAATGAAATTAAAACTCAAGCCTTCTTGCCAGGGTTGAGATAAATTGTGCACGTATGATTCAACCTTATCGGAAGCGTAAGTTCTGGTCATGAGACCCGCTCCCCCTTGCAACCCATAATCAGGCAGATCCGGCGCCCCTTGAATGAGGAGCGAGACCATGGAGGCATCAAACCACACTTTGATATTACAACTGACCTGAATGAACGGTCCTAAGCTGCCGGTATGTTCTAGTACGGCCATAGGATAGACCAATTCTGGTGGGAGGGAAGGATCGGTTTGGGAGGCTTGAATGGTAAACTCAGGGTCCTTGATACCCGATACAGAGACAAAGACAAGATTCGGATCACGAAGGTCCACATCCAGCACTTGGCCGTCATGGTAACTGCACAATTTTCCCATCTCATAGCGCAAGGGAAATGAATAGCCCATTTTTCCATAAAAAATTCGGATCCCGGCTTCCAGCGGGTCTTCGGGGCTTCGACTGATTTTCAAGTCAAATGGTAACACGACATGAAAGGCATTAGTCCGGGCATTGATAAATGGAGCGCAGGCACCGGGAAATTCTTTATGGATCGCAAGATTGTCTGGTTCAAACTTTTTCGCCGCCCCGCCAAAATGCTGGGCAGTTTTTGCCTCTTTGGTTAATCGGTATTTTTCTTGGTAGTACGCGGAAGCACGCTTTTGAGCAGTTTCAAGAAAATATTCAGGGACGTCGGTTTCGACAATTAAACTTTGTCGATCGGGAGCTTGTGCCCGTGAAACCTTCATCGCCTCATTGTAGCGTTGAAGATCACTCTGAGTTTTTTTGATCAAATGCTCCAGGTCTCGGCCTAATTCAGGGTCGTTATAGCGTGTTTGCGGTAAAAGTTGGTAGGCTTTTTGCAATAATTCTAGTTTCATGGTGTAACGTTTGGGTTCGGCAGAAAAAACCGTTGCTATGGCCATCAACAAATTAAACTGTTCCTCAGGAAGAAGGGCTAATTGGGTTAGGTCGTTCTCCTTCACAAACGCTAAAGCTAATGGTCCAAAGGCTTCTTCCTGCCGAAGATGCAGGGTAAGGAGATAGTTGAGATAGGCGCGAGCGTCTTCTTGAGTCATAAGAGTCCTTATTTTACGGGAGGGCATTCTAAGGTAAGTTCACCATTGGAGCAAGTCAGGATGTTATTTCTTCCAATTTTTTGGGGAAACATTTTGTTTGATGGCAAAAAAATTAACGTGCTTGAGCTTGCGAAAATATGTAAAAATTGATGTCATAGAGTTCTTTGAAAGAAAGGATTCAATATGAAGCAGGCCTTTTTGCAAAAAACCAGAGATGTTAGGCTTCTGCTGGGCCTGGGATGTATGGTCGCCTGTCTGTCCCTGGGAACCGGAGTGTCACTCGTTTCGGCGGAAGGTACAGCGGGCAAGAACGTTCCAGGGCCAACCGCAGCTGGAGGAGACGAGTTTTCCACCGATAGTCTGAATAAGCAAATTACTGATTTAGAGACACAAATACAGAAACTTCGTGACCAAAGCCTTGAACTACAAGAAAAAACTCGAGCCAAACTCCAATCCCAACTCGACAATTTCAAAAAGCAGCAGGACACCCTCATTCCTCGTATTGAACAACTTCGGGACAATAGTGAAACGGCTTGGCAGGACATTAAGGAAAATATTCAAAAGGCCATCGAAGATCTCAAGCTTTCCGTCGACTCCATGAAAAAGTAGAGATGGCCCGGTCTCTCAGTTGGTCTCCATTGTAATAGTGCATTCCCCGCCGGGTTTCTTTCTCTCTTATATTCTTCCAGTACATCCGTGTCATCTTCTTCTTACGGAAGCCTCCGCGGCATCCAAAACTTGCATCGACAGGAACGTCTTTTTACACTGAGCCGCTATGATATTCTCTTCCATGGTCCAACACACAGAACAGGTCTTGGAATGGCCTGTCTTGATCGATTGTCTTGCCAATGAAGCCGCCTCCACGATGGGGGCAGCTTGCTGTCGCGCGCTCGTCTTTGCATCTGACCTTCAGGCTGCACGCATTCAGCAACAAGAAACCACAGAAATGGTTCACATTCTCGAAGGCACTCATCCTCTACCACCCCTAGTGTTTCCCGATATCCGGAATAGCCTGGCGCGGGCTCAAAAAGAAGGAGTCCTGGACGGACCGGACTTGCGAGATATTGCGTTGGTCTTAGGCCTGGGTCAAACGATCAGAAAACTCTTGCAGATTCATGGCTCCCTGTCCCCGATGATCGGAACCCGATCCCAATCCCTTCAAGATCTGATGTGGATCAAGCAAGCGATTCATTCGTGCATCGATCAAAACGGTCATCTACGAGCATCCGCGAGTCCTGAGCTCTATCAATTGACACAAAAAAGTCAGGATCTTCGTCAAACGATGCGACGACGGTTGGAATCGATGTTGGCTTCTCAGCAATATGAGGATCTTCTTCAAGGACAGTATTTTGCTGAACGTGAGAATCGCTACGTGATTCCGATAAAAGCCGAGCGGCAACATGCGATCGATGGCATTGTTCATGACATTTCCGGTAGTGGAGCCACGGTGTTTGTTGAGCCTCGCCATCTGATCGAATTGAATAATTCCATTAAATTTGCCGATTTGCAGGTGGCTCAGGAGGAACGGCATATCCTGCAAGATTTGTCCAGCCGTGTGGCAGAACATGTTCCGGCCATCCAGGAAAATCTGTTGTGCTTGGCCGATCTTGATTGCCTCATGGCCAAAGCACGATTGAGCATGAGAACTCAGGGCTCTCCCATTCATCTCAACCACGAACATTGCATTGATCTGCAACAGGCCAGACATCCACTCCTGGCGTTGACCAAGGAACAGGTCGTACCCAACTCCATTCGGATAGAGGGCGCCACCCAGGTTCTCATCATTTCTGGACCGAATGCGGGTGGGAAAACGGTGTCGTTAAAACTGGTGGGATTATTTGCGATGATGGTGAAAGTCGGACTTCACCCAACCTGTGGTCCAGACTCCAAAATGGCACTTTTTGAGCAGGTGTATGCCGATATCGGGGATACGCAAGATCTCAGCAAAGACGTATCAAGTTTTTCCGGCCATATTCTCAACATGATCGCGTTATTAAAAGATGTCCGGTCATCACAGGGACGAGCGAGCCGGGATGTTCTTGTGCTCCTGGATGAAGTGGGCAGCTCAACGGACCCTATTGAGGGCGCGGCATTAGCCGAAGCGCTCTTAACCCATCTTTGCGAATTAGGATGCACGATCGTCGCGACTACTCATTATCCAACCTTGAAAACCCTTGCCTTTCGAAATCTTCATGTTCGGAATGCCAGTCAGGAATTCGATATTGATACCCTCTCTCCAACATACCGGCTCATAGACGGAATTCCCGGTGGGTCTTCGGCCTTGGATATTGCGGGACGATTAGGGTTGGATTCTTCAATCATTCAGTCTGCCCAATCGTTGATTCAACGGCAAGACCACGATCTTGAGGCCATCTTCCGAGCTCTGCAGAACACACACACTCGATTAGAGCGTGAGCGTGAACAGGTTCAACATCAACGTCAGGAGGCACAACGCCTGCTTGATGAGGCGAAAGTGACTCGCGAGCAATTGCAGACGCAAGAACGGGAAGACCGGCAACGATATCGAAAACAATGGCAACAAGAATTTTCCAAAGCGCAACGGCACCTTAATCAAATCGTCAACAACTTAAAAAAGGACAAAACGCTTTCGAAGGTTCAGTCTATCCAACAAACCATAAGGACGATTAATCAAGAAATGCTCTCTCACCTCCCCAATAATTTCTTGATGTCATCTGAGCCACTGCATGAAGGGGACCTTGTGGAAATTGATGCGTTGGGGACGATAGGGGTCTTGCAGGAAAGTCTTGAGGGAAAAAAACAGGTATCCATTCGTGTGGGTAGCCGGACAATTAAAACAGCCCCTTCTGCCATACGTCGAGCAACGCCTTCTTCCTCAAATACATCCTTGTCGGCTCAAGAACGATTAAGTGGAAAACGGTCTCTTTCCACAATTCACACTGAGCCGAGTGCCACAGCCTCCAACCAGGCAACTGGGCATTATCAACATGAACTGGTTATTCGTGGGTTTCGTCTGGACGATGCGATGGAGATGACAATTGCGGCACTGGACCATGCCTTGGTCTCCCAGGCCAAATATCTTAAAGTCATCCATGGCCAGGGTTCGGGCGCACTTAAAACAGGAATTCGAACCCTTTGCCAATCCTCTCCCTATATCCAAAGCTTTCGAGCGGGTGATCCAGCCGAGGGAGGAGACGGCGTGACCGTAATCGAATTACGATAAAGGAACCCGTGGAGCGCGATTATCGAGTCCAATCTGTACATTTCGGATAAATCCCTCATGCTTAGGGCGGCGCAAGGGGCTTCCTTTCGTCAGCGATTGAAATTCATCTTTTGTCAGATTCGCCAAGGCGGGTAATTGAGGATGCAAGGTCCAGGGCAATGGTTGAAATCCTGGCTCAAAAGTAGGTTTGGCATTGATGTTAAAAGGACAAATATCCAAACAATCGTCACAGCCAAAAATTCTATTCCCTATTTTTTTTCTTAGCTCAGCTGGTAAATCATTTACACCACCACGGTATTCAATCGTCAAATACGAGATGCATCGCTCCGCATCAAGGAGATAAGGTTCCACGATGGCTCCGGTAGGGCAAGCCTGAATACAGAGCGAGCAGGTTCCACATAAATCCAGGGCGGGTTCGTCACAATCCAATGGCACGGTCGTCAAAATTTCTCCCAGCAACAGCCAAGACCCAAAATCCGTGGAAACGATATTGGTGTGCTTGCCGATCCAGCCAATGCCAGCCTCTTGGGCCCACGGTTTTTCCATGATGGGCCCCGTATCCACATAACTCTTCGTCTGAGCATCAGGGACGAGGGAATGAAGGAAATTTTCTAACTGTCTCAGCCGGTCCTTCATGAACCCGTGATAGTCCTTCCCCCAGGCATATCGGGCAATTCGTCCAGCAGCCTTTGACTCATCCGGAGTATGATCGGTGTAATAATTCATCCCCACGACAACCAGCGATTGGCATCCTGGGAGAACTTCAGCCGGGTCAGCGCGGCGTTTCGGATCCTTGGCCATCCATTCCATCGTTCCATGAAAGCGCAAGTCCAGCCATTTTTTTAGGCGTCCCCATAACCGCCAAGTAATCGATTCGTCTGCATTGGGAATCGTACTTTGAGCCGGAGGGAAGCGTATGGTGGGAAGAGGCGTTGGCAGACGGGCAATCCCCACCGCATCAAAACCCAAGCGCCTGGCCTCTTCTTTGATCTGATTGGCGAGGATCGACCGAGGAGACATGAGTGCTACTCCTCCTCAGGATAAAAACGAGATTTACTTCTGTCCAGGGGTTCCCGGATTAGCAGGAGGAACATTGTTCGCACAATTAAACATCACGATAAATCTTCCCGTACATTGCTCAGTTGTGCAAGCTTGGCATGATCCGACAATGGAAGTTTTCCAGTCAGTGTGCTTTTCGTCAAACTCACAGGATGTCCCTCCTCCTTTGGAGATATCGGCCCAGGGTTCGGGATATCCAGGAAACTGGGCAACAATGCAGCCATTGGGAATTGGAACCTGACAGTCAGCCTTTGCATCGCCTTTCACCATACCAATGGTACAATTCGCTTCTGTTCGCGACCGGGAATCGGCTGCTTCCACCTTATTAAGAACCCCAAATACGCTGTTCCCAGTGACGAAAAGAACCGTAAGTGCCAACATTAATAGACGACAGGTTTTTTGCTGACAAGAATCTGCTTTGATTGTGTTTGAATATGAAGTCATAGTTGCCTAATCCAGGTAAAAATTGATGATGCCATTTGCACGAATACAATATGGAAGTTACGTTAAAGATGGACTTCCTTATACCACACCACTAAAACAATCTGTCAAAAGTATCTTATGATCCAGGCTACTATCCACACCGGTTTTTAGGATGACCCATCTTTATATTACATTTAAATTTGATACCTAACGGGGTATCCAATTTAAGATTCAGAAGTAAAAAACCCCCAGGAGGATCACAATCCTCCCGGGGGTTTTCACAATACTCGTGAGTCGGATAATTAGAATCCGCCCATGCCGCCCATGCCGCCCATGCCATGGTCATGGCCGCCAGGCATCCCACCAGCTTCTGACTTCGATTCTGGGATTTCTGTCACCATGACTTCGGTGGTGAGCATGAGGGCCGCAACACTTGCAGCGTTTTGCAACGCGCAACGTGCGACTTTGGTCGGATCAATCACACCGGCCTCGACCATATCCACAAATTCTCCGGTACCTGCATTGTATCCGTGGTTTGTGGATAAACCTCGAACTTTTTCCACAATAATGGAGCCTTCAGCCCCTGCGTTGATGGAAATTTGTCGAATTGGTTCTTCCAAGGAACGCTTGACGATATTCACGCCAACTTGTTGATCGTGGTCTAATTTCATTTTATCCAAAGCTGGAACACATCGGAGGAGAGCCACGCCTCCACCAGGCACGATGCCTTCCTCTACGGCAGCTTTCGTCGCATGAAGAGCGTCTTCCACGCGAGCTTTCTTTTCCTTCATTTCGGTTTCAGTCGCTGCGCCGACGTTAATCACCGCAACGCCACCAACCATTTTCGCCAATCGCTCTTGTAATTTTTCCCGGTCGTAATCGGAGGTGGTTTCTTCAACCTGCGTCTTCAGTTGTTTGACCCGCCCTTCAATCCGTTTGGGATCCCCGGCACCTTCCACAATCGTGGTATTGTCCTTGTCAATGTTCACCCGTTTGGCACGACCGAGGTCTGTCAGCTTCACGCTTTCGAGCTTGAGACCTCTTCCTCAGAAATCACCTGTCCGCCCGTCAAGGTGGCAAGATCCTCCAACATGGCTTTCCGTCTATCACCAAAGCCAGGAGCCTTGACCGCTGCCACATTCAACGTGCCACGAAGTTTATTGACCACCAAGGTCGCCAAGGCTTCGCCTTCGACATCTTCAGCAATAATGACCAACGGTTTGCCCATTTTTGCTACCTGCTCAAGAATGGGGAGCAAGTCCTTCATGGCACTGATTTTCTTTTCAACGATCAGCAAAAAGGCGTCTTCCAAGGTAGCTTCCATCCGGTCCGCATTGGTCACGAAATAGGGAGAGATGTATCCGCGGTCAAACTGCATTCCTTCGACAACGTCCAGGGACGTGGTCATGGACTTGGCTTCTTCTACGGTGATAACGCCATCTTTTCCAACTTTGTCCATTGCCTCGGCAATCAGGTCGCCAATGGTGTGATCGTTATTCGCGGAAATAGACCCGATTTGGGAAATCTCTTTTTTTGTTTGGCACGGTTTGCTGATTTTTTTCAATTCTTCAATTGCGACTTCGACGGCCTTATCAATTCCCCGCTTGATTTCCATTGGATTCGCGCCTGCGGTGATATTCTTGACGCCTTCACGGTAAATGGCTTGTGCCAATACGGTCGCGGTCGTCGTTCCGTCACCGGCGATATCACTGGTCTTGCTTGCCACTTCCCGGACCAATTGCGCGCCCATGTTTTCATAGGGATTCTTTAACTCGATTTCCTTGGCCACCGTCACTCCATCTTTGGTGATCGTTGGGGCGCCAAATTTCTTATCCAGAATGGCATTCCGGCCTTTTGGTCCTAATGTCGTTTTCACTGCATCGGCTAATTGATTCACTCCGCTCAAAATAGACGCACGTGCCTTTTCACTGTATTGCAACTGCTTAGCCATACAAATCCTCCTTAGAAATCATTTATGTGATGTGGAATACAAATCAAGAAAGTGGGTTCGAATGTGACGGCGGTGTTAATTTTCAAAGACGCCCAAAATATCTTCTTCTTTTAAAATTAAACAGTCATCGTTTTCAACCTTGATTTTGGTTCCAGAATACTTGTCAAACAACACTTGATCGCCAACCTTCACATTTTCAACATCAGGGCCTGCGGCTTCGATGGTGCCTCTTTGTGGTTTTTCACGAGCCGAGTCCGGTACGTAAATTCCCCCTGCTGTCCGTTCCAATTCTTCAGTATAGGTCACGAACACTCGATCACCCAGAGGACGAAACCCCTTCGCACTGCTTCCGCTTCCACCTTCTTTGGGTTCCTTTTTTTCCTTCTCTTTCTCTTTTGTGGCTGCCATGTCTGCCTCCTTCTTTGGTTGTTGGCCAATTAAATGGGAAAATGGTGAGAACTGTAATCACCTATTTGGGATTACGCACATCTGCTTAAATTTTCATAGATGTGTCATCTTGAAGGAAAAGATAAGTCGGGTTGAAATGAAGTCAAGAGGGAACGGCGAGATTTTCAACGAGGAAGAGAGAAGGACATTCCTGGTGGAGGGTAGGAGCCACTCGTAATTTTGACATAAACGGAGATATTATACGTATATGAACTTACAGCACTATTTTCTGAGATGTTCAAAATCCTGAATATCTTTTTTCATAAGCTCTCGCAACTTCTTAATTATTTTGGCCTCCAGTTGACGAGTTCGCTCTTTGGTAATCATATATTTTCTTCCCAAATCTTCTAAAGTCACGGGAGATTCCGATAGGAGTCGATTGCGAAGAATATCCTCCTCTCGCTCCGTCAGCGTTTGCGCAAATTCTGCTAGTTTTTTGCGAAACAGAACTCGGAGCTGGATGTCGGCAAGCTCATCATCAATGGGAGCTTGTGCAGAGGGAAGGAGGTCATGAAACGTGCCTTCCCCCTCCGCAGTCATGGGCTGATCCAGGGAGAGTTCCCAACTCCCCAGGCGTTGATCCATTTCCACTACGTCCCGTTCACGGACGTTGAGGCGGTCCGCCAGTAGCTTGGGATCGGGCACATAGCCTTGTCGCTCCAATTTAGCCTTTTCGCGACGAAGATTATAGAAAAGGCGGCGCTGTTCTTGGGTCGTGCCTATTTTGACGAGGCGAAAATTATTAAGGAGGTATCGCAGGATAAAGGCTCGTACCCACCAGGCGGCATAGGCATAGAAGCGAACATTTTTTGTCGGATCGAATTTCTTCATGGCCTGCAAAAGCCCGACATTCCCCTCCTGGATAAGGTCCATTTGATCAATGCCGGCAAGACCATATTCTGAGGCAATGGACACACAGACCCGCAGGTTAGCCAAAATCAACTTCACCGCAGCCTCTCGTGTCCCTAAGGTCTGATATTCATGAAAGAGTTGAAGTTCTTCTTCTTTCGAAAGGAACGGGTACCGCCGGACTTCGGCTAAGAACCGACTGAGCGTTGTGGTCGGACTAAGGGCAGTTGAGACCGAATCCCACGTCGCCTTGTTCTCGGATGCCTCTTCATTTTCAGGTTGATTTTCCAGGTCCTTGGTTTCATCGAGGAGTATGTCTTCATGTATCTCGTCGTTCGCCAGGGTAGAATGAGAGGCTTCCACCACGACGTCAATCACTTCCGGAATCCGCTTTTTTGAAGGTTTCTGTCTCATGCTTTGGTTTTGATCAAGAAGCGCAGGATGCGTCACACTCTGGTGATATTGTAATGAATTTTTCTTGGATCACCAACCGCATCGACGAAGTTTTCCAATTCCGAGGTTATGAGGGGTCTCCAAACGTTTCACCTCAGAGAAGCATTGTCTATGTCGGGTAAAACTTTTTATAGTCGGGGCTATGGCAACATGGTTAAGAAATGTACACAGAAAGGCCTTCTTCTGTTCCTGAGAGAGAAATGTTAAAAGACGGGTTACAGGCACTGCGTTCCGGCCATTGGCCAACCCTCCTTGGTGCATGGCTGCACTTTGAAATCAGTTTCATGGTGTGGCTGCTCATTGGGGCCATGGGTATTCCCATATCTGAAGAATTTTCCCTCTCAGCCTCCCAAAAAGGCCTATTAGTCGGTATCCCCTTGTTAGGCGGCGCGTTGTTTCGAGTTATTGTCGGGCCGCTTGGAGACCGGTTAGGGGCCAAAGTCGTGGGATTGGGCATCCTGGGACTGGAAGGCATCGGGTTACTGCTGGGATGGCTGGGAGGAACCAGCTTCGAGTCTATGCTGGGAATTGGACTCTTTTTAGGGTTTGCCGGGGCCAGCTTTGCGATTGCTCTGCCTCTGGCCAGCCAAGCCTATCCCTCCGCCCATCAAGGGTTGGCCATGGGAGTCGCAGCGATTGGAAACAGTGGTGTACTGTTGGCTGCGTTTATGGCCCCGCGCCTTGCGGAAGCACTTGGCTGGCATCAGGTCTTCGGCATCATGCTGCTACCTGTTATAGGGACAGCTCTCCTCTTTTTCTGGTTGGTTCAATCGGCTCCAGCAAGGAATGGAACCGACGCCTCGAAAAAAGACGGTATTGGTGTCATTCTGCAAAAAGGGCTTCAGGATCCATTCATATACTGGTTGTGTTTTTTATATGGAGTGACATTTGGAGGATTTGTGGGGCTCTCGAGTTATCTCCCGGTTTTTTTCCATGATCAATTTCATGTGGGCATGGTGAATGCCGGGACATTGACCGCTCTTTGCGCTCTAGCGGGAAGTGGGGCCCGTCCTCTTGGAGGATTTCTTGCGGATCGGTTCGGGGGCCTGACCTTATTACAAGGGCTCTTTCTAATAATAGCGGCTCTATGCCTGGCATCAGGGAATCTTGATCATTTTGTCTTGACCTATACCATTATTCTCCTAATCATGCTGTGTTTAGGATTTGGAAATGGAGCCATTTTCCAGGTGGTTTCTTGTCGGTTCAAATCCATAATGGGAACGGCTTCCGGCTTCGTTGGCGCGGCAGGAGGTCTTGGGGGGTTCCTGTTATCATCTGGTTTTGGATGGTTGAAGGAAACGACCGGAACCTTCTCTTCTGGGTTTTTCGTCTTGGGCCTGGTTTCAGGATTAGCAGGCATTAGTGCTATGATATTCCAGCGTTCGATCCGGTTGACCAAACACAAATCCATATCAGAAATCTAACCAACTGTGGCTGAAACGTTTGACCGTCAAGTGAGTCACCCATGAAAAAAGAAACGCCCCCCATACACAAGCCCCAATTTCATACCATTGCCGAAACCTTACAGGATATTCAAGTTGGCAAATGCATCATCCTTGTTGACGATGAGGACCGGGAAAATGAGGGCGATCTGGTCATGGCTGCTGAAAAAGTCACTCCTGAACATATTAACTTCATGGCAAAGTACGGCCGAGGGTTAATTTGCCTGGCCCTCACTCCCGACCGGGTGGATGAGCTGAAGCTTCCCCCACAAGCGAACGAAAATACCGCACCGTTCGGCACCGCCTTTACCGTGTCGATTGATGCCGCCAAACATATTACCACCGGTATCTCCGCCGCTGATCGAGCCACCACGATTAAACTAGCGGTTGACCCAACCGCTAAACCAACTGATTTTGCCAGACCGGGACATGTCTTCCCCCTAAAAGCCCATAAAGGCGGAGTATTGCGACGTGCCGGACAAACCGAAGGGTCCGTCGATCTTGCGCGCCTAGCCGGACTGTATCCCGCAGCCGTGATTTGTGAAATTATGAATGATGACGGCACGATGGCCCGGGTTCCTCACTTAATGAAATTTGCAAAGCACCATGGCCTGAAAATCATCACGATTAAAGATTTGATTCAATATCGAATGCATCGGGAGACGTTTGTGAAACAAGTAGCCACCGCGAATCTCCCGACACGTTTTGGTCATTTTCAGTCGGTGGTCTTTGAAAACGAACTCGATGCCGGAACACACATCGCCCTCGTGAAAGGGGAGATCGATAACCATCCAACGCTGGTGCGAGTTCATTCGGGCTGTCTGACAGCCGATGTCTTTGGGTCTTTGCGCTGTGATTGCCGTGAACAACTGCATCGAGCCATGGAAATAATTGAACGGGAAGGCAAAGGGGTCCTGCTGTACTTAAATCAGGAGGGGCGGGGAATCGGACTCACCAACAAAATTCGGGCCTACCACCTTCAGGACGAGGGCAGTGATACGGTCGAAGCCAATCTACAATTGGGTTTCAAGGCTGATTTGCGGGATTATGGAATCGGCGCCCAAATATTGGTGAATTTAGGTCTCAAAAAAATCAGACTGATCACCAACAATCCAAGGAAAATTGTGGGGATCGAAGGTTATGGATTGGAAGTGGTCGAACGAGTGTCCATTGAGATTACTCCCCAGGAGTCAAATGTGCACTACTTGCGGACGAAAAAAGCCAAATTAGGCCATCTCTTGAATAATGTGTAACGGGGGCTTGCGGTTCCCACTGGCAAGTGGTACACACTCATCGCGACGCTCTCTCGTCTCGTATTGAGAGACTGAATCTCAAAGGAATTACTTGACTAGCATGGCGAATCAGGAGCGTGGTGGGGAGAAGGCAGACTGTCAGGTCGCCATCGTGGTCAGTACCTTCAACGAGGTCGTGACCAGCCGTTTATTGGCTGCTGCTGAGTCCACCTTAACCCAATTAGGAACCCCACCAGACCACAGACAAGTGATTCGAGTTCCTGGGGCATTTGAGATTCCATTAATTGCCAAGACACTGGCCCAATCACATCGTTTTGATGCCATTATTTGCTTGGGGGCCGTGATTCGCGGAGAAACACCGCACTTCGAGTATATTTGTGCAGAGACGAGTCGCGGGATCGGCCAGGCATCTCTGGAAACTGGAATTCCCATCATTTTTGGAGTACTGACTACGGATACCGTTGATCAGGCGATGGAACGTTCTGGTCCACTTGAACGGAATAAGGGCGCAGAGGCAGCCCGCACAGCTCTTGAAATGGCCGTCATAATGAAACGTTTGAGTAAGACCAGCATTCGCCAGTCTGGTTTCTTAAGGGAATCAGCAACATCATGACCATGACTATTCCATCCGATACTCCTCCAGCCAATCACGCGCACGTTCGACCATCCAGGCGTCTGGCCCGCCAGCTTGCTCTGCAAATGCTTTTCCAACATGAATTTCAGGATCAAAACCCCTCGTGGCAAGACAAGTTTTGGGCGTGTCAATCGGCTTCACCGGAAGTCCAAGCATTTACGTCTCACCTCTTTCTTGGGGTCATCACGAATCAGGCGGAGATTGACCGAATCATTCGTGAATTTTCCATCGACTGGTCCTTGAAACGGATGCCGGTGGTGGATAGGAATATCCTCAGATGTTCGATTTATGAGTTGGTATGGGAGCCCGACATTCCGGCGATGGTCACCATCAATGAAGCGGTTGAATTGGCTAAACTCTTTGCGGATGATGAAGCCAGACGGTTCGTCAATGGGCTTTTAGACCATGTGCTCCGTGCTGAACCAAGACTTGCCGTCAAGCGAAGTCACATTCAACCAAAAATTCCTGTGCCGGAATTCTCTGATCCCTCACCTACCTCCTAATTGCCCTGTCCTATGATTGACCGCTACACGTTACCCTGTATGGGGGCCGTTTGGACCCAGACCCGCAAATATGAATTGTGGTTACAGGTCGAACTTGCCGTGTGCGAAGCCATGGAACAGATGGGCCAGGTCCCTCATGGCGTGGCAGCCCGTATTCGAAAAAAAGTCACGATTAATCCTTCACGAATCGCGGCCATCGAACACGTTACGAAACATGATGTCATTGCCTTCCTGGAATCGGTGGCCGAGCAGGCAGGAAAAGATGGGCGATTTCTCCATGCTGGGCTCACGTCGTCGGACATCGTCGATACGTCTCTTGCGTTGCAATTAGTGGAAGCGGCCCAATTGATTTTGGATGATGTCAGGGGCTTACTGAGTGCCTTACGGGATTTAGCCTTCGCACATCGGGATACGCTGATGGTGGGGCGTTCGCATGGCATTCATGGTGAACCTATTTCCTTCGGCTGGAAAGTGGCCATTTGGTTTCAGGAGTTTCAACGGCAGCAACTCCGCCTAGAAGCGGCGATTGCGGATATTGCCGTCGGAAAACTTTCAGGTGCCATGGGAACATTTGCGCATCTTTCTCCATCGATAGAAAAAGCGGTATGTCAACGGTTAGGGTTGAAACCGGCGCCTATTTCAAATCAGGTGATTCAGCGGGATCGCCACGCAGCCTTTCTCTCGGCATTGGCCCTGATGGCAGCCAGTATTGAAAAAGTGGCCACTGAAATTCGTCATTTGCAACGAACCGAAGTCTTGGAAGCCGAAGAGTTCTTCGAGCCTGGCCAAAAAGGCTCTTCCGCGATGCCTCATAAACGAAACCCGATCAGCTCGGAAAATTTATGTGGTCTCGCCAGAGTGGTTCGCAGTAACAGCCTGGCTGCTCTGGAAAATGTTGCCTTGTGGCATGAACGAGATATTAGCCATTCATCTGCTGAGCGGATCATCCTTCCTGATAGCACTATTCTGATTGATTACATGCTGGTCCGGTTAACGAACATGTTATCCAAACTGGTGGTCTATCCAGAACGGATGTTGGTCACCCTCAATCAAACCGGTGGCCTGATCTACTCGCAACGCCTATTGCTGGCGTTGGTGGATAAAGGTGCGATCAGAAAAGAGGCCTATGAGCATGTACAGCAACATGCTATGGCTGCCTGGAAAGGGGAGGGAAGCTTCCAAGCCCTTATAGAGCAGGATCCCTTTATTGCCAAACATCTGAGTGCAAAAGAGATTGCGACCTGTTTTAACCCTAAAGCCTATTTGCGGCACCAGCAGCAGATTTTTGCACGTGTGTTTGGACGACAAGTCCAGCGAAAGAGCTCAACACGAACCCAATCCACCATTCCAAAGAAAACTTCAACAAAGAGGAATATATAATGACTAAAGGAGAGATGCTGTACGAAGGAAAAGCCAAGAAGATTTTTCTGACCGAAAAGTTAGACGAAGTCATTCACTACTTCAAGGACGATGCCACCGCCTTCAATGCACAAAAACGAGGGACTATCCTGGAAAAAGGGGTGGTGAACAATAAAATCTCCGCAACGCTTTTCCAGTATCTTGCTGAAGCGGGCACTCCCAGTCACTTCATCCAACAACTCAATGATCGAGAAATGTTAACGCGTCGGGTGAAAATTATTCCGGTGGAAGTTGTGGTGCGTAATCGAGCCACGGGCAGCATTGTCAAACGCTTGGGCTTAGAAGAAGGCTTGATCATTGATCCACCATTGGTCGAGTTCTTCTATAAAGATGATTCGCTGGGCGACCCGCTCATTTCTGAAGACCATATTCGCCTGCTGAAATTGGCCACACCCTCGCAAATCGAGGAACTCCGACAGCAGGCTCTCAAAATCAACGAGGTGCTCAAACCTTTTTTCCAGAAAAGGGGCATGATGCTGGTGGATTTTAAGCTGGAATTTGGATTATGGAACGGTCAGATTATCTTGGCAGATGAAATTTCCCCGGACACGTGCCGTTTTTGGGATATCCAAACCGGGGAACGCATGGATAAGGATCGTTTCAGAAAAGATTTGGGGCGGATCGAGGAAACCTATCAAGAAGTTCTTAAACGGGTATGCGGATAATTCACGATCTTCCGAGCAGAGTAATGGTTCTTTGCGAAAGGCTATATTGGCAACAACCCTGACGGTTACGTAAAGTGCTTATTCACCGGGTGCATGTCGAGTCTTCTGGGAAATCATGAAAGCCAAAATTTACATCACGCTCAAAAACGGAATTCTTGATCCTCAAGGTCGAGCCATCCAGCAATCGCTTCAAACGCTTGGCTTTGGAACGGTTGGAGAAGTCCGCATTGGGAAATTCATCGAGGTAGATCTTTCTGAAACGGACACGACCTCTGCGGAAAATACGATAAAAGCTATGTGCGAAAAACTCCTAGCCAATACCGTCATTGAAGAGTATCAATACGAGATCCTTGAGACCTAACTGATGGGTTCTCGGTCGTTCCTCATGATTGAATACGCCCTTTTCTTCCCTTACCCTTCTCATCTCAGTAGGAATGTCGACAAGAGGAGAACGCCGTGAACATCGGCATCATTGTCTTTCCCGGATCCAATTGTGATCGTGATTGCGCGTATGTCCTTTCGGAGGTCATGGGACAAACCGCTCATTTCATCTGGCACCAAGAGACATCGGTTAACGGCATGGATGCCATCATTCTCCCAGGAGGCTTTTCCTATGGGGACTATCTACGCACAGGTGCCATAGCCCGATTCTCTCCTATCATGGACGCGATCGCTGAATTTGCTGGGCGGGGTGGAATGGTCTTGGGCATTTGCAATGGATTTCAAATGCTTTTGGAACTTGGGATTTTACCCGGTGCCATGTTGCGCAACCGGGATCTTTCTTTCATTTGTGAAGATCGCTATATACGGGTAGAAAACGCGGATACCCCATTCACCAACCAATGTAAACCTGGGCAGATTCTGAGACTCCCGATTGCCCATGCTGAGGGAAATTATTATACGAACCCTGTGACGTTGTCCGCATTGCAAGCCAATGCGCAAATCGTCTTTCGGTATTGTGATCGCGAAGGCCAGGTGACCTCTCAAGCCAATCCCAATGGATCGTTGGACAATATTGCGGGAATTCGTAACCCGGCGGGCAACGTCCTTGGTCTGATGCCTCATCCAGAACGAGGAGCAGAACACCTTCTCAATAATGAGGACGGGGTGTGTCTTTTTCGATCCATGATTTCAGCATTGGAAAAACACAAGACACCTCAACCTGTATAAGCCTGATCGCTGCCATCAGCCAGTGCCCCCATTGTTTGCCAAGGCCACCATGGAAGTTTTTCCAGGAATCACGATGACTCCAGACACCTGCCACGGGAAACCATGTGTGGCAGGCACCGCCGTTGATGTGGCCACCGTGGTCGGAACACTTGGCATTGGGAAATCGTTTACTGACGTTCAGGAAACATTGAACCTGACATATGAACAAGTGCTCACGGCGTTGCGGTATGCCTCGTATGTCACGGATCATTTACCTCTTCGTCTACCTTCAGGTCGTTAAGCCACAGGACAGAATGATCCTGTCTATGATAGGTTCTCTCTCATTGAAATGACCGTGCTCCTGGCTTTCCTATGTACATTTCTGTGAGCGTTGAGAACATGAACCTCGTCGGTTTGTTTCAAAATTATTAGCGTCACATACGTATGTTCACCGCTCTCATTCCCTTTTTTACTTATTGGGAAGAGATCCCCATCATGATGAGTTGCTTGCCATGATCCAGGAATCAAAAGCCTTGCCCCACGTACCCCTTACGCCGAAAATCATTGAACAGCATGGTCTGTCTGAGGATGAGTATCAGCAAATCCTCAAGCATCTTGGTCGTGAGCCTAATCTCACTGAGTTGGGTATCTTTTCCGTGATGTGGAGTGAACATTGCAGTTATAAAAGTTCACGCATTCATTTGAAACGATTTCCCACCGAAGGGGAGCGAGTGGTTCAAGGGCCTGGAGAAAACGCCGGAGCCGTGGATATTGGTGAGGGACTTGCGGCAGTGTTCAAGATGGAATCGCACAATCACCCGTCATATATTGAACCGTTTCAAGGAGCGGCAACGGGTGTCGGAGGCATTCTCCGCGATATTTTTACCATGGGAGCACGCCCGATTGCGTTATTAAATTCACTACGATTCGGTGAATTGGACCTTCCCAAGAATCAGCATATCCTCAAAGGAGTCGTCTCTGGAATTTCTTCCTATGGGAACTGCATGGGGGTGCCGACGGTGGGTGGGGAGATTACGTTTAACGATATTTATTCAAAGAATCCGCTGGTCAATGTTTTTTGTCTTGGGATCGTCAAGAAAGATCGTCTCCTTCGAGGATTAGCCAAAGGTGCCGGAAATCACGTGCTGTACATCGGTGCCAAAACGGGCCGAGATGGGATTCATGGCGCCACTATGGCCTCTGACAGTTTTGACGATGCCTCCGAAAAGAAGCGTCCGAATGTGCAAGTTGGCGATCCCTTTTTAGAGAAACTGTTACTTGAAGCCTGCCTTGAATTTTTAGAGCAGGACCTGTTGGTCGGGATTCAGGACATGGGGGCGGCTGGGCTCACCAGCTCGTCCTGCGAAATGGCCTCCCGCGCCGGAACCGGCATTGACATGGATCTGGCCAAAGTCCCCCGGCGTGAACCGCACATGACTCCCTATGAAATTCTGTTATCGGAATCCCAGGAAAGGATGTTGCTGGTCGCTCAACCCGGCAAAGAAGAGTCTGTCCTTGCGATCTGCCGGAAATGGGGAATTGATGCCGCGGTCGTTGGACAGGTGACAGAAGATGGGATCCTTCGCATCAGAGAGGGCAATAAGGTTGTGGCTGAAATACCCGCTCATGCTCTTGCTGAATTAGGGCCACGCTATGATCGCCCTGCTGCGCCACCTCCCTATCAGGAGTTTTTGCAATCCTTAAATATTGATACGCTTCCAGACGTCAAAAATCCTGCCGAGGTGTTATTGAAACTATTAGCTTCACCAACCATCGCCAGCAAACGTTGGGTGTTTCGGCAATATGATCATATGGTGGGAACCAATACCGTGGTGTGCCCCGGCTCCGATTCCGCCGTGGTTCGCATCAAAGGCACCACCAAAGCCCTGGCCATGACGACGGACGGCAATAGCCGATATTGTCTGCTGAATCCCTATATGGGAGGAGGATTAGCCGTCGCTGAAGCCGCCAGAAATCTGGTTTGTGCCGGAGCCCAACCGATCGGGGTCACCGACTGCCTCAATTTCGGCAACCCAGAGCGTCCGGACATTATGTGGCAATTCATCATGGCGGTCGAAGGCATCGCCGACGCATGTCGATCATTCGAAATTCCTGTCGTCAGCGGGAACGTCAGCTTTTATAACGAAACGAATGGCCTCTCTATCTATCCAACCCCGATTTTAGGAATGGTCGGACTCATTGAGCGTCCGGAAGCCATTACCACTCAATGGTTCAAGCAGGCAGGCGATCATATTCTCTTGTTGGGAGAGACGAAAGAAGACTTAGGCGGGACGGAATACCTCAAGGTCATTCATTCTCGTGAACAAGGGAATCCCCCTTGGTTGGATCTGGATCGAGAAAAGGCCCTTCATTCCTGTCTCCTCGCATTAATCCATAATGGGCTGGTGCAATCAGCGCATGATTGCTCAGAAGGCGGATTACTCGTTACACTAGCGGAGTGTTGCCTCACACATCCCTCCACTCCATTTGGGGCAACTGTGATGCTGAACCAGCATCGCTTGCGTCAAGACGCCCTGCTTTTTGGAGAAAGCCCTTCCCGGGTTGTCGTCTCAATTAAACCGGAGCATGCCAAGCAGGTGATGGAGTTGGTTCAACGCTCGGGAGTGCCAAGCACAGACTTGGGACAGGTCACTCAAGGCAATATGGACATCGCTGTTCGCGGAACCGGGGACCAGCCGGTATGCCAGATCAGTATGTCCCTTTCCGAAATGGGAGATCAATGGCACCACGCTCTTGCACGACAACTAGGAGCCGAAGCATCGTGATCATGGTTTTTCCTTCGACATGGTTGAAATTACCTGCCCTCCTTACCGATCAAGATGGTCTGACATCTTTGAGGACGTCATGAGGAAGTTGCCGATGGTACAGACCATGCCTTCGCCGGATGGATTTCATGAGGAATGTGCCGTCTTCGGCATTGCAGGGTCGAAGGAAGCCGCGAATCTGACGTACCTAGGCCTCTATGCCTTACAACACCGGGGGCAAGAAGGCTCCGGCATTGTGTCTTCGGATGGAGAGCAATTCTTTCAGAAAAAGGGGTTAGGCCTCGTTGCGGATATTTACTCTAAAAAATCGTTACGCGAACTCCCGGGAACAAAGGCGATCGGCCATAATCGATATTCCACGGCTGGCAGCGGTCAGTTGCAAAACGTTCAACCCTTGTCCGTTAACTTCGCCTTTGGCAATTTGGCGTTAGCCCACAACGGGAATTTAATAAATGCGGGAGTGCTTCGAGGGGAGCTCGAAGCCTATGGGGCTATTTTTCAGTCGGACTCCGATAGCGAGGTCATCATTCACCTGATCGCCCACTCCAAAGGGGATACCATCGTGACCCGGGTGATTGACGCATTAAGTCTGGTTCGAGGAGCCTTTTCCTTGGTGCTGTTAACTGATGATCATTTGATTGCGGCCCGCGATCCGTTTGGATTTCGTCCGCTGTGTTTGGGACGCTATAAAGGCAGTTGGGTTGTGGCATCCGAGACGTGCGCATTCGATCTGATTGATGCCAAGTTCGTCCGTGAAGTTGAACCGGGAGAAATCGTTGTCATTCAGGATTCCGAATTGACCTCGTATCATCCGTTTCTCGAACGCCAGCGAGCCCAATGTGTATTTGAATACGTCTATTTCGCGAGACCCGATTCGAAAATTTTTGGTCCCAATGCCGTGTACCCGGTTCGCAAAGCCTTTGGACGTCAATTGGCCAAGGAATGTCCAGCCGACGCAGACATGGTCATCCCGGTTCCCGATTCCGGTGTTCCAGCAGCCTTGGGCTATGCCGAAGGGATGGGGTTACCCTTTGAGATCGGATTGACACGCAATCACTACGTGGGCCGGACCTTCATTGAACCGCAACAAACCATTCGCCATTTTGGCGTGAAGTTGAAACTGAATCCGGTCCCGGATGTCTTAGAAGGGAAACGGATTGTGGTCGTGGATGATTCCCTTGTTCGAGGCACCACCAGCCGGAAAATTGTCAAAATGCTGCGACAGGCCGGTGCCCGAGAAATTCACCTGCGCATCAGTTCCCCCCCGGTCATTGCCCCATGTTATTATGGAATTGATACCCCGACGCAAAAAGAACTCATTGGGTCAAATCTCAGTATTGAAGAGGTTCGGCGTTATGTGACGGCTGACAGTTTGGGGTACCTCAGTCTCGAAGGCATGCTCGCCATGGCTCCAGGCCTTTCCCATCACTATTGTAATGCCTGTTTTACGGATAATTATCCCATCACGTTAACCAAAGCCGAGCACCTGCAACTCGGATTATTCGAGCCGAATCAACTCTCTCGCTCGTAAGTGCATGCCCGTTTTGTTGCTGCTGAAAAATTTCGTGTGTTAGAATTTTATCGTGGCTCAAGGGGCAAACCCAAAGGGGGTGCCTCTGGCATCTCATCCAGGAGGAACCTATGAAGAAATACATTCATTACCTCGTCATCGTGGGAATCATTGCGTTGAGTACCAGCTTCATCGCTCACGCCGGGAGTTTTTTTAAAGTCGGCGAGGCCGCTCCCAATTTCTCACTCACCGGTGTTGATGGACAGCCTCTCTCCCTGGACCAATTTAAAGGTAAAGTGGTGGTTCTGGGACTCTTTCATATTTGCGAACCGTGTTTAATCCAAAGCACCAACCTACAGAGGGTCCATGAGGCCACGAAAGACAAGCCCGTGGCCGTGATCGGGATCAATTCTTCGGGGGATTCCCGGTCCGACGTGATGGAGTTTATGCAAGGCTTTCCCATGAAGGTCACGTATCCCTATCTCTTAGATCCCGAGAAGACAACAGACAAACTCTATGGTGGAGGAAAATTCATTCCAAATGTGTACGTGATCGATCAACGTGGTCTGATCCGTTGGCAGCGAGTGGGGAACTTCTTTACGGATGGCACCTTAGCGGGACACGAAGCCATTCTTCAGGAAGTGGAGAAATTATTACAGGCACCACAGACTCCATCGGCCATGTAGGTCGCGGACTCTCTTTATGCTTTCTTGAACCAATGTTAGGGCACAATGGACGAACTAGAAGACGGAAAACAAAAATTTCTTGAGATCGTGAAAGCCCTTGATGCGTCCGTGGAGGTCGTCATTCCTACCACTCCTTCGCGCAGTCTTTTGCTCATTTCTCTGACGAAAGGCCCCAATCGTAAATTTATAACAGTCCATGAGGATGACATCTTAGATCTCCCAGAAGAACCTGGCGTTCAAGCCAAAGTCACAACCCTTCTTCAAGAAACCCTGGGAACCTTATGAAAACCATTCTGCCTCATATTTCTGAATGGTCCTGGTTCTCCGAAGAGAAACAGCTCAACTTCAATGGCCATTTATTAGCCGTGGGAGAGCATCGAATATTAGTCGACCCTCCTCCCATGAGTGCCGGTGATTTGGCGATGACGCAGCGCGGAGGGGCTCCGGATTATATTATCCTGACCAATCGAGACCATGAACGGGAGGCGGCTCATTTCCGAAAAACCTTCAACTGTCAGGTGATGGCGCCGGAATTAGATGCCAAAGAGATGACGCTCACCATCGATAAAACGTTTAAGGATGGGGAGTTGCTTCCTGGTGGGATTTGGGTGGTTCAGCTTTCGCATCAAAAATCTCCAGGAGAAAGCGCGTTATTTTTGCAGCAAGGCCAAGGGGTGCTGATTGTGGGGGACGGGATCATTGGGGATCCAGCAGGGTCACTCCGGCTTCTGCCTCCAGAAAAATATGTCGACATCGCCCAAGCCCGTGAAGGTCTTCGTCGATTATTAAAGTATACCTTTGAAAGCCTCCTGGTGGGAGATGGCACGTCCATGCTCACTGGAGCCAAGCCTGCGCTTGAACGACTGTTGGCAGATGAATGAACCGAAAGTATGAGAAGGCCATGGAAATTTTTTCATCTCTCCTGTGACGCTAAGTGAGTACTTATGCCCTGGTCTCAATCCGCCAATCTCAATTGTCTAGGCAATCAACACTTTTCCAAAGGTTTTTATACGGAAGCCTTTCAGTGTTATGCGCAGGCTCTGGAAGTTGATCGTCAAAATGGAGACCAACGGTCTTTGGCTACCACACTGGGCAACCTGGGTAATATTTGCGCCGTGAGTGGTCGCCGGGAACAAGCCAGAGCCTATTATGCCGAGGTGCTTGAGCTTCAAAAAATTCTTGGTGATGATCGGGGGATTAGTACCACTTTAGCCAATTTGGGGAACCTTTCGGCCGATGCAGGCGAATGGGAACGAGCCCAGGCCTATTATTTGGAAGCCTTGGATCTCATGAATCATTTGTCCGACTATGCCGGAAAAGCGGTCTTACTCTCTGATTTGGGGTTGGTGGCGAGGGAAACCGGCAAGGAAGAGGATGCGCTCGCCTATTATCAGGAATCCTTAATCTTGATGCGCCGGGTCGGGAATGAAGCCGGACAATCCGATGTCTTTCGTATGATGGCACGGTTGTATTTAAGTCAACGACGATTTGAGGAAGCGCAATCCTGTACATTGACCAGTCTGGATGTCGCCAGGCGGCTGAAGGATGAACTCCGTATGGGCGGGGCCTGGTATGTGCTTGCCAGTTGCCATGAGGCCCAAGGCCAATGGAGTCAAGCCGTGCAATATTTACAAAAAGTCGTTCGCATCGACCAAAAATATCAATTGCCAAAACTCGCCGAAAACACCCAGCGATTACAGGCGTTAGCATCACGTCTAGGCGCCACAACCGGACACCCGCATGAGTGAGTCCTCCAACCCTTCAACCCTGTGGCCTCAGGCCAGGACCTATCTTGTGAAGGAAATTCGCGGGTGGTTGGATGTCCATTCCACGGACGCCTTAACCCTCCCGTTACCGGATGAGGATTGGTTGCTTGAAATCACCGCCGACGGCAAACTGGTGTGCATGGCAGGGTACGATCTGGATGATATGAAAAGCATGCTGTCGGATGGGACGCCCGAAGATTTAGGAACCGACGAACTCGCGAAACAAGCCAAATTCTACCTACAACAAACTGTTTCCAAACACCGTCCAACACTCATGCGCCAAGGGTTCACCGAACGAATTGAGATGAATGAGTCGCATGTGGCCGCTCACTATGAACGCCCGGTCGACTTCGGAAATCTTGCTGACCTCCATCAACAAATCACAACCTGTCTGACATGGTTTCCAGCTTCCCGCTAGCAACACCTCCAATTCCTATATCGAACCACTCACTCACGCCAGCCTGATCATCGTGAAACAGACCCCAACGTCCATCAAGTCCTTCAAACAATTTCGAGACGCCGTCTATGCTTTTCGACTGCCACGGATTATTTTTTCCGCACTGGAGCTCAATCTCTTTACAACGATGGAAGGTCGGGATTGGACGATTCCTGAATTAGCCAAACGTGTGCGGGTGAGCCAGCGGGGACTCGCCATCTTATGCCGGAATCTTGCCAGTGTGGGGTTAGTGGTCAAGTCACAATCGGGATACCATCTTGCTCCTTTTTCCCAACGCTATCTCCAAGAATCCAGCCCGGACTTTCGGGGAGACTATTTGACGCTTATGCAGCGTCAATGGAGCGAATGGTCTCATCTGACGGAAGTCATTCGTGTCGGTCAGCCACTGGACAGCAAGGAGCCGGAAACCACGGAATATCGGCGATCGTTTTCCTGGGCCATGCATCATCGCTCCATCCAACCGGCCGGGGAGGTCGCACAACAACTTTCACTCAAAGCGGATCGTTCCCTTCTCGACTTAGGCGGTGGACCAGGCACGTATGCCCTGGCGTTTTTGAAACACAATCCAACCCTTCACGCCACGGTGATGGATCGGCCTGCCGCTCTGGATGTCGCGCGTATGCTGGCGGAACAGTCTTCTTTCGGAACCCGCTTGACCTATCAAGGTGGAGATTTTTTAACAGCACGCATTGCAGGCACCTATGATGTGGTCTGGTATTCCAATGTGCTCCATATCTATTCTCCAGCAGACAACCTGAAAATCTTTAAGAAAATTAAACGAATCCTCAATCCGGGTGGTCGGCTCCTCATTCATGACACCTTTTTGCAGGATTCAAAAGAACTTCAGCCTCTTGAAGCCAATCTGTTTGCGGTCTCCATGTTGCTCTATACTGAGCGGGGCAACACCTATTCCGTCCGGGATGTTCGAGAGTGGCTTCAACGAGCGGGCCTCATCCGTTCACGAGTTCTTCATCTGAAAAAGGGAACGGGAGATTGGGATGGCCAACTGATTGAGGCACGCCTTCCGCGTTCCGGCTAACTTTTATTTTGTTCTTCTTAATCCTCAATGCTCTGTAATAGATAATTTCCGAGCACGCCAGCTGTTCAAGATTTTTCTCTCTCGTAGCTGTAGCAGGCAACACACTCGCTCAGAATGCACACATCGAACAGTTCAGGCTGTGTTCAATCAAGGTTGCCGGCGTTCTGGTTTTGGCGGCACACTCTGGGGTATGGGAACTGATGTCGGTGCCGGGGAACTTGGAAGATTCACAAGAAACGTGGTTCCTCCTCCTCTCACGCTTTGCACTTCAATACTTCCACGATGTTCTTGAATAATTTGGTGGGCAATGGCCAATCCTAAGCCAGTCCCCTCATGTTCCTGACTCAAGTGTTTGGTGGTAAAGAACGGATCAAAAATATGCTCGACGTCTTCCGGATTTATCCCTTTTCCGGTGTCCTGAATGTCCACTTGCACCCAATCCTGCCACAGACCTGAACCAATCTTTCGAGTTCGCACCGTTAACACGCCACCCTCTGGAAGCATGGCTTCCACGGCATTAAACAACAGATTGAGGAACACCTGTTTTAATTGTTGCCGGTCGGCAAATACCTTTGGCAACCCATGAGCTAAATCGGTTTCAACAACAATCAATTCATGAGAGGGGCGAATTCTGAGGGTGTACAGACAGGATTCCACAATATCATTGAGATCTTCTTCCTTGAGAAACGGTTCCATCGGTTTGGCATAATCCAAGATCTCCCGAGTGAGCCGCTCAATTCGAAACACATCTTCTTTGACCACCTTACTGAATCGAACGAGAAACTGCTCATCATCCTTTCGTTCTGGTGCCAGGTCCACAAAGGCTTTGATCGACGTCAAGGGATTTCTAATTTCGTGGGCCAATCCGCCGGCCATGGTTTCGAGCGAGCGAAGCCGATCAGTTCGACGAACTAACGATTGGGAGCGCTTGAGCTCTTCATACAGCAAGGCATTGTCTAACGCCACGGAAGCTTCTTGGGAGAGGGTCGTTAACAAGGCCAAATCTTGGGTCGTGTAGCCTCCTCCGCTTTTCGTATTAGGCCCGAACACACAAAAGCCTAACAGCCGCGTTTTGTTGACCAAGGGCAAACAGACTTCTGTGCCGATGTGAGCGAGCTGCGCGATGACGGCTTCAGAGTCAGAGTTGATGGTCGCAAGTTCCAATTCGTTGATGACAAAACAGGACGTGCCTTGTCTCCACATTTCTAACAAGGTGGGAGTTTTATTCAAATAGAGGACCGGAAGATCGGTGGTGGATTTTCCAAAGCTGGATACCGGTCGATAGTCCTGACTGCTAGAACTTCGTAAATATAAGACCCCCCATTGTAATCCTAATGTGGGACAAATGGATTCCACGATGGTCGCCGTCAAATCTTTTAATTCCAGAATGGAGACAAGTGACTTAGAAAAATGCACCACCGTTTCATGCCGGTTATATCGTTCTTTAAATAGTGATTTCGTGATAAAGGTTTTTGCTTCCCGTTTCAACGAAGACGCTCCAAACACCAAGACGAGCAACACGCTCAGTTCCACAAAGGAATAGGCGATATTGATTTTCCCAAAATACAGACTTTGGCCAAGGAGGAGGATCGGATAGGCTGGGAAAGCCACGAGCGCTAACAACAGGCTTCCCGTAATGCCTCGTTCAACAGCCGTTCCGAGATCCATGAGTCGATATCGCAGGAGCGTGTACGCCACGACCGACGTATAGACCGTCAGAAGGATTGTCCCGTTTGGCGGGATCTCAATCCCATACCAGAGCGGAAAAGTGGTCATCCCTCCTATATACGCAATCACGGACCCGATGGTGAGAAGGTAAAATCGCGAACGTTCAGGACCTGTTCTGGTCCGTGCTCCCTGATAGAGCAACCAGGTTCCGTAAATAGTCGAGAGGCCGAACCCCAGTAAATAGGCATGAAAAAAGGGGCCGGGTTTCGGCCAAAAGGGAAAATCACTGACCTGGTGCACATCGGCCACAAAATAGGGGGTGAAATTTGCGCAGAAATAAATAAGACTGGCTCCCCATCCAAGACGAATAAGCCATCTGTGCGCTTCCACATCATCCAATAAGGTCAGGACATGCCACAGGTAGGCTGCCGGAAGAAAGATCGCTCCGGCCATCAACAATCGAACAAAAAAAAGGGCGAGATCGTGAGATGAAGAAACCTGCCATGCGCAATACCCATAGCCCCAAATGGCGGCAGCTAAACAATACAGGGCATAGGCTTGATGCTTGGAGTTGCGATG
>Ga0224497_10000220_pt1 | contig 43094 bp, 45 predicted proteins | sample SF_Jul11_sed_USG_4_FD_167970 | JGI IMG/M metagenome (GOLD analysis project Ga0224497, IMG submission 167970) | Sediment microbial communities from San Francisco Bay, California, United States - SF_Jul11_sed_USGS_13 | ecosystem: Environmental > Aquatic > Marine > Sediment | place: USA...
ACCTTCGCCTCCGGAATCAGCGGGGTGAGCGGATTGCATACTGAGTACTGGCGTGCACAGCCAGGCACCCGCCGGCAAAAATTATTTCTGGTAGTGCACCTCATTGCCTCTCGCTTTTCGCCGCGCCGGCGACGATGGCGAGATAGCAAAGGGGAGCGCCGAGCACCAGGTTCACTGGGGCAACCACCACTCTCGAAACTGCTTTCCAGCCAGAATTCAGTTCGGGAGTATCGTTCACATGAAGCAACTATAAATGAGATGATCCATGATCGAACTCTATTATTGGCCGACGCCCAATGGGCATAAAATTACGATGTTTCTGGAGGAGGCCGGCCTTCCTTATGAGATCAAGCCCATCAACATTAATGCCGGAGATCAGTTCAAGCCCGAGTTTCTGAAGATAAGTCCCAATAACAAGATCCCGGCGATCATCGATCATGACCCTGCCGACGGCGGCGCTCCAGTCTCGGTATTCGAATCCGGTGCTATTCTCCTTTACCTCGCCGAGAAAACAGGGCACTTTCTCCCCGCCGATGCACGTAACCGCCTCACTGTTATCGAGTGGTTGTTCTGGCAAGTTGGCGGGCTCGGGCCCATGGCCGGACAGATCCATCATTTCGGGCTCTATGCACCGGAAAAGATCCCCTATGCCATCAAGCGCTATACCGATGAGACGAACCGGCTCTATGGCGTGCTCGACAATCAGTTGGCGGATCATGCCTTCGTGGCGGGAGATGATTACAGCATTGCCGACATCGCCGCTTATCCATGGGTCGTACCGCAAAAGCAGGGACAGAACCTAAATGACTTTCCTAACCTCAAGCGGTGGCATGAAGCCGTCGCCAGCCGGCCCGGCACCATCCGCGCTTACGAGAAGGCCAAGCCGTGGATGAACCAGTCAGCCGTCACGGAAGAGGGCAAGAAGATCCTCTTCGGCCAAACCGCCGCGAATCTCAAGCGCTCCGCTTGAAGTTATCTCGCCGGGCACTGAACGCGGAACCGCTCAATCAGCCCGACAGTTCCAGGCAAGATGGTGGATCAAATTGGCCGACTGTCGAATAACGTGAGTTCCCAGGTGTCGGTGCACGCGTCGTGCCGCAGAATGTAGGTACCAGCATCGTCGCCACGTACCTTGAAGTAGCGATGCTCGGGTGCGAGCCAGCGATCGAGAACGTCCGCGACCACGATCGCGCGTTCACCAAGCCAAAAACGTTGTGGCTCCTGCTCCCCGCGGTAGCCGGCATAACACTCTACGCGAACGCCAAAATCCTCTGCTCTCATATATAAAATAATGGTGTCGGAAAACAACTTTTCAACTATCAACGACATTAAGTTTTTTCACTGTTTTTTGGGGCGCTTTGAAGTACTCACACAGCTTTTCCATGCGATTGAAGTGGCTGCCGCGCCAGTAGGCCTGACCGCAGGTCTTGCAGCGACGGAACCGGTCATAATACTTCTTCGTTTTCGGCTCCAGCTGGTGCCACACCATATCTTTGTCCACATCCTCCAGCTCACCATTGCAGCGCAGGCAGCGGGTGAACGGACGCAGGGTGTTGTACAGGTCAAGGCGCGTGAGGATTTCCTGGACCTGTTCGCGCGGCCTGATGGAGCGGACGAAATAACCGTGGGTGATGATCCTGTGTTGCAGCAGGGCACGGTCACGGGTCAGTACGATACGTTTATCTTCGCTGGCGATTCGCGCCACCTCCCTGTCGGTGAAATCATTGCGGTAAACTACGTCGAAGCCGAGGAGCCGCAGGTAGCGCGCCAACTGGCCGAGATTGGAGTCTATGACAAAGCACGGGTCGCGCAGCGGCTTGTCCCGCAACCGGATCAATGGGCTGATGTCTAGGCTCTCGAACACCGGATACACACTAATTCGGTCACCATCCTGGACGATGTAAGAGAAATCCACCGACTGGCCATTCGCCAGGATTACCTCGACTTCAGTGTGGGGCACGCCAAAGGATTCGATCAGATCCTTGACCGAGGTGCGGCGCATGAGTGCGTGGGAGAAAGTGATTTTACGCCGCTGCAGCGGCAGGAAATCATTCAGCTCCTCGTAGAAGCGTAATTGCACCTGTGCCATGGGTGGGACCTCTCCCGGCAGTGTGACCTGTTGCCTAGTATAAATGTGCCCGGAATAGGATTCGAAATATATTGCAGCATGATTCTTCGATACTTCCGTATTGGTGACGATAGTCTCAAACAAGCCTGTCTTAAGTAAAACGGGTCGGAGCGATAGATATATAATCACTCTGACCCGTTAATTCGCAGCTCCCTTTAGAACTTCCCCAGAAAGTCCTTCTTTCCGATCTCCACGCCGTTATGGCGCAAGATGCCGTAGGCCGTGGTCGTATGGAAATAGAGATTCGGCAAGACATAGTGTTGCAGGTAGGGGAGCCCCAGAAACGTCATCGGCTTGCCGCCTACCCTGAGAGATACTGTTTTCTCTTCCGAGCTGTCGATTTGCTCGGGTTTGAAGGTTTTCAGAAATGCGATGGTTTTATCAATGCGCGCCTTGAGCTCGGGAAAAGTCGTCTCGGTGTCAGCGTAACTTGGTGGTTCCTGCCCGGCCAGCCGCGCCGCACAGCCCTTGGTGACATCAGTCGCTATCTGCACCTGGCGATTAAGCGCAAACATGTCGGGGAAAAGCCGGCTGTTGATGAGCACAGCCGGATCAATTTTCTTCAATTCGGCATAGGCCGCGCCCTTGTCGAGAATAGCCGACAAATTGCTCAGCATGTGTATGAATACCGGGACGGAGGCCCTGTACATGGAGATTGTCATGGTGAGGTCCCTTGAAGGTTGGTGGCGGTCTCTATTGTACTAACGCCACGCTTGCGTCACAGTGCCGGTAGTTTCACATAACATTACCACTGCAAATAATGCCGAAATTTAGTATGTATTAATATTTTGCCGCTTTATTTAACAGAATCTGGGATGTTTAATCTTTGTTATCCAACTAAGCGAAGGTATCAACAATGAGCAGCGATAAATATAAGGCAGGTATGACTGTAAGAAGAAAGGTACTTGGCGATGAGTATGTCGATAAGGCTGTTTCTAACACCACTGATTTTACAAGACCATTGCAAGACATGGTTACAGAAAATTGTTGGGGCGAGATATGGACACGAGGTGGTCTCCCTAGGAGAACACGAAGTTTAATCAACATCGCCACCCTGGCCGCTCTCAAGGCATCGACAGAGTTAAAGATTCATGTTCTTGGTGCTTTGCGTAACGGTTGTACTGTAGAAGAAATTCAGGAAGTTCTTCTTCAGTCAACAGTTTATTGCGGAGTGCCTTCCGGCATCGAGGCTTTCAGGGCGGCGAAAGATGTAATTGAGAATTGGCAAAAAAGCCAACTAAATCAGTCATGAGAAAGGAATTAATTTGGTCGGCTCTCGAACAACGTGAGCTCCCAGTGGTCAACGTGTGTGTCGTGCCGCAGAATGTAGGTGCCGGTAGCGTCGCATAGGACCTTGAAATAGCGGTGCTCGGGCGAAAGCCAACGATCGAGAACCTCCGCGACCACAATTGAACGCTCGCCCAGCCAGACGCGTCGTGGCTCCTGCTCACCACAGTAGCCGGCATAACACTCCATGCGGATATCAAAATCCAAAATGCTCATGGTGCTCCGGTCCTTTATCAGGATGAGTGGCGAGCTATGGAACAAAGACTCACTTTGCAGCGATGGTGCGATAAACCTGCCAAGACAGGCCGCCGAGTCCGAAGAGCAGTAGCGCGAACATGATCAAGCCACCTAACACCGGCACCAGGCCCAGGATGCCGGCTACGGCCAATGTGATAACGAGTGCGGCCACGCGCCAGCCGCGGGTAATTTCAGTCTTGCGGCGCTTTCGCTTAAGCACAATTTCGCCAACGGCGAGCGCGCCACCCAGATATCCGCCCAGCAATGCGATCAGGTAGGCGGCGAGCAAGATAAGTCCCAGCCACAAGCCGACGAGGCTCGTAAAAAGCAAGATGATGACCAATGGGGTCGCCGTCAACACCGCCAGCCCCAAGCCCAGCGATATCCACGGCGACTGCACGATCCGGCCCGTGACGGCCGTGGCAAAGCGCGGGAACAGCAACAACAATACCGTGCCAGTGACCATGAGGCTGATGAGAAAGCCGATGCCGGCCGCCGCCGCACTGGCAACGCCACGCTCATGCTCCGGGTAGGGCAGGTATGTGATTGTGCCACTGATCTTCGCGGCTTTGTCGATGATTGCTGTTTTAGGGCTCATGTAGCGCAGGTTGCCGTGGATCACGGCCCCGGGTTGAAGCTCGATGTTCTCGCCCACGAGCAGGGCGTCGCCCTTTACCTCACCGGTGACCACGATACGACCCCCTGCGGCTTTGAGTTCCTTGCCAATAAATCCTGCGACATCGACTCGGCCGCCGGCGAGCCAAGCACGCCCAGCGACACGGGTTGACGGCGTGAGCGTCACGTTGCCGCCGGCGAGCAGGGCATCGTCACCAACCTCGGCGTCGAGCGTCAACGATCCGCCTGCGGCGCGGACATCATCGTGCATCTTGCCGCGGATTGTCACCGAACCGCCAGCCAACAGGACATCGCCTTTGATTTCATCGCCAATGGTGATGTTGCCGCCGGCAACGACAACGTCTCCTTCTGCCATGATGGAAAGGTTGACGGTGCCACCGGCGAGATATATGTCCTCGTTCACCGGCCCGCGCCGGATAACCGACTCGCCGAACTGCTGGGCCTGGAGTGCGGAAGAGGGGAAGAGCAACAACAGGGTTAGCAGCAGGATTCGCCACGTGATCCGCACGCGATTCATGGTACGGTGCTTGAGTTGGTGGCGCAGAAACAATATGCCCGTTGCGTACGAGCGAAATAGAGGAGAAAAAGCACGTCCACGGTTGAGGTGTATATCCATATATTCCCTCCCACGTGTCAACGCATGACTATACACACTGGGCTAAATTCCGTCTTGAGTTGGATCAAAAAGACCGTATTGGTCTATTGAAGTGATATTCGTATGGAAAAAAAGAGACCGGAGAGAGATATATGTGAAGTATCAATAAATGAAGTTGATAATCGACCCACGAATTCTTGAGAAATCAGACAGTATTTAGCTAAATCATTCTACAACCGAGGGAAATCTGGTCAACAACCGTGCGCACAGAATTGTAGGCGTCGATGCGCAAGCAAACAGTATCACCCGCGTACAAGCCGAGATCGCGCACCGAGTCGTAGGTGACACTCGTCGCGTTTATGTCGGAAACAAGGACGTTAACAGTATTGGCACTCGTGCCGTAGTACACCGTATAACCTGTTGTGTTATTGCCGAACGGTTGCCAATTGACCTGCACCAGTTGCGAAGCCGATTTCGCCACGGCAAGTGACTGGACCGATGCCATTGTCACGTTGGTGCCATCAATCGCTTCAAGTGCGCCCGGGGTGGGCGGAGAAGCGCGGCACTGGCCCGACAAATCGCGTGCGGCCATTCCGCTGCCGCACGAAGCGGTAGGTGGCGCCGCCGGCGGTGGAGTGGGTTCCTCCTGAGGTGGAGGGCTGGGCTCCTGCGGTGGGGTGCTCGGTTCCGCTGGCGGAGGACTCGGCTCCTCAATCGGGGCAACGGGTTCTTCTTGAATGGGATCGCTGGGTGGCTGAATCGGAACACCGGGTATCTGAATCGGGGCACTGGGTGCCTGTGGCGGAGGACTCGGCTCCTCAATCGGGGCACTGGATTCCTGAGGTGCTGCGCTGGATGGCTGCGGCAAGCCGATCCAACCGCCGCCGCCGACCCAACCACCGCCGGTATTCGAAGTATTCCCACCACTTAAACTATCACCGCAACCGACGAGCAGGGCCGTGGCGAAGGATAGTGCGAAACCAAAGATTCTCTTCACGACACGCTGCAACGAGCGTTGCTCGTTTTTTGCGGCGGGCACCACCAGGATTGGATTTCGAGAAGCGCACCGTAAAGACACGGTGTGCAGCAGCGAGGCGTGCAGCGTCATAATTTGTGACTTCCCTGGAACTCGACTGTGTTAGCAGCCGGTCCTCGTCAATCGCACCCTCACCTAGGCGTAACCGTAGAGAACATTCGAGGGACTTCTATTTTTGTTGGATATGTGTAGAAGTCAGACTGACAAGCGGATGGCGGGTGAAATAAAAACAACGAACAACTGAATGGCTGATTTCTGTGGTGGGAATAAACGGCGGGAATCGAGCGACAGTTGGTAATGCGGCCCCATCAACTTACGTGAGGTAGGCGTGGTGAATGGTGGACTTCGCGCCTACCCTAGGCGCTACGCGCTGCGAAAAACCCACGTAAATCGCTTCTCCAGCGCATCTCGCCACCTCTGATCGTCCCGTGGTAAGGTGCGTTTATGAATGCCAAGACCGTCCAATGTCACAACTGTGGCAATTCCGCTGCGGGGAAATTTTGCAGTTTCTGCGGGGCATCTCTCACGGATAAGGAAGTACCCTCTCAATGGAACGCACAGATGATCGCGCCGTGGGCCGCCATCGGTCTTGCGTCGATCGCCCTGATCGTTGCGTTGGTGTCCTTGTTTGATCGGGGCGGTGGTGCAGCGGTCTCAGCACCGTTTTCACAGCCCATGACCTCTACGGTTCCCGCCCCCGGCCAGCCCATCGACCTTTCCAAAATGACATCACGGGAGGCGGCGGATCAGTTGTTCAACCGGGTCATGGCCGCCAGCGAGAACGGGGATACCGTGGAGGCGTTGCGGTTTGCGCCGATGGCCCTTCAGGCCTATGACAATCTGGGAGCGTTGGACTACGACGCCCGCTATCATGTGGCGTTAATTCATCTGACGTCAGATGACTTCAAAAGCGCCCGTGTGCAGATCGATAAAATTCGCGAAACCGTCCCCAGCCATCTCTTAGCTTTCATGCTGGAGCACCAAATCGCCGAGCGAAGCAAGAAAAAAGACAGCGCCGCCCGCGCCTACAAGGCCTTTCTGGCCGCCTACGATAAAGAGATTGCGGCGGGGAGAGTCGAGTACCAAGAACACCGGAGCGGAATCGAGCGTTTCCACAAGGCAGCGCAAGCCAGCGTGTCAGGAAAGAAATAGCAGCAGAGTCATCTATTGCTGCCGCACGGGTAGCGCAGATAGTGCAAAGTGGGCGCCGGCAAGAACCTGTTGTCAAATTTCTTATTTCAGCGAACGAGTCGCGACTGGGGTGCGATTATAGGTGCAACTGATACCTCGTCCCGGCGACATCGATGATGTCACCATTCTCGAGTAACTGACCACTCGGCTGAACAGGTTTGTCGTTGAGTCTCGGCTCGCCGGGTCCGGCCTGAGCGCTTAACAAGTAGCCGTTGGGTGTGCGGGATATTCGGGCCGGGCTCTTGCCGGGGTTGTCGAGCACGGTTTCCTCCTTCACGAGCGGCACGCTTCTGCCCTTGTCCTTGCCTTCCAGAGCGATCAGCTGCGCGTAAGCCGTGATAATCTTGGTCTTTTCCTGCGTTGATTCCGGTGGTGGGGCAGGGGCCGCCGGGCGATTGTTGAATGCCGGCGTATCCAACTCGACAACATCGCGATAGCGCAGTTCGTGTTTACCGATGATGATCGTATCGCCGTGACGCAGCTCATGTCGCCCAATGCGTTTGTTCTCGAGGAACGTTCCGTTCGTGCTTTCGAGATCTTCGATCGTCGACTTTCTGCCAACCGTCTTGATCACGGCGTGTTCGCCGCTGACGCTCACATCGTCCTTCAACACAATATCGCATGCCGGGCTGCGGCCGATCGTCATTTCACCCAGTTTTACGGTCACTTCGCCAACCCGGTTTCCCTGGGATTTGATCATTAGTTTGCCCATGTTCTGCTGGCCTTCCGTTCTGAACTGTAGAATCTTTTTTCCGGATATTCTGCTTCAATCGTATAGAATACATAACGTGTGAAAAAAGGGCTAATTAAGCGGGCCAGAATCTATTAGAACAAGTATTGCACCCCCTGCTGCTTTGAACCGGGTCATTTTGGTTTCGGGAGCGGAACAATGAATTCGGTTTTATCCGCCGTGCTGTGGATCGGGATTTATCTGGCGTTGGTGCTGGCGCCGCTCGCGATTCTGCTCACCGGACCGAGGCCACCCGGCTCCGGGTTCTGGTGGGATTTGTCCATGGCCACTGGCTTCGCCGCTGTCGCCATGCTCGGCGTTCAGTTCGTGCTCACAGCGCGTTTTAAGCGGGCCACTGCGCCATTCGGCATTGATATCCTGTATTACTTTCACCGCACCATGGCAATTATCGCCTTTGCGCTGGTGTGCGCGCATTACCTGGTAATCCGCGTGGTCTACCCGGATGCGCTCGGAACCATCAACCCGCTCATGGCGCCTGGATACATGACTTTCGGGCGTGCCGCTTTCCTGTGCTTTACGATTGTGATCGTCACTTCGATATGGCGTAAATCGCTACACATTCCTTACTATGGTTGGCGTCTGACGCACGTCTTGTTAACCACGGCCGGACTGATATTCGCCGGCATACACATCGAGGGCGTGGATTATTACTATGAAGCACCGGGCACGCGGCCATTCTGGGTTGCCTTTGTCTCGTTCTGGGTGCTTCTCGTGGTGTATGTGCGGCTGATCAAGCCATGGCGCATGCGCCAGAGGCCGTATCGTGTTATGGACGTAAAGGCCGAAACCACTAACACCTGGACGCTCGCAGTGCAGCCCGAAGGCCATGCCGGGCTGCGTTTCCACCCCGGACAGTTCGCCTGGCTCACACTACGTGCCTCGCCGTTCGCGCTCAAGGAACATCCTTTCTCCATTTCCTCCAGTGCCGAACGACCGCAGCGCCTGGAATTTACCATCAAGGATCGCGGCGATTTCACCCACACCGTGTCGACGATCACCCCGGGTGAAATAGCCTGGCTCGACGGGCCGTATGGGGCTTTCAGCATTGACCGTTATGTCATGGCCGCGGGATTTGTGTTTATCGCCGGCGGTGTCGGTATTGCGCCAATCATGAGCATGCTGCGCACGCTGGCCGACCGCCAGGATCCGCGCCCGTTGTTGCTGGTGTACGCCAACAATCAAAAAGAGGGGATTATGTTCGAGGAAGCGCTGGAGGCGCTGAAGTCGCGCCTTACATTGCGGGTGGTGCATCTTTTGTTGCTGCCGCCGTCCGACTGGCAGGGGGAGTGCGGCCTGATTACGCAGGAATTGTTGGAAAAAAACCTGCCAGAGAATCGCCAGCAGCTCGAATATTTTCTGTGCGGACCGAAGCCAATGACGCAATGCACGGAAGCGGCGTTGCACGCGTTGCGCATCCCGCTTCGTCAGGTACATTCCGAGCTGTTCGACTTGGTGTAGTCAATTGATGAGGGTCTTCAAAAGCGTGGATAAGAGAAATGAAGGTATCGTCCCGTGACGTTGACGGGGAGAAGGGCATCCATGTCGTGGTATTTGCCTACGTTGCGTGGGCACCATTCAGGAGTCCTAAATGCGTGAAAAGTGGGCAAGACGAATTGCCATGCTGACCGGCGGGCTGGTTGTGGTGCTCGCTGTTGCGTTTGCCTACTTCCAGAATCCCCGACATCGGCCATCTCCGGCCCCCGCGCCGCCAACGCATGTTGCGGCCCCACCGCTCGTGAAAAGCGGACGCGACGTGTATGCCCAAAAGGGTTGCGCACAATGTCATGCGATCGCTGGGCGCGGCAATCCACGCAGCCCTCTGGACGGAGTTGCATCGCGGCTTAGCGAGGAGGGGATCCGCTGCTGGATCTCGCCTTCAGTCAGGCCGGACAAGAGTTTTCAGGCGCAACATGCCAATATCGAGCTGACGGCAGCGCAGCGCGAGGCGCTGACGGCTTACCTGCGCAGTTTAATAAAAGCCAAACCCGAGTCAGAATAAAGGGGAAGGAGATATTTTTCTTGTCGAATTGAAAAAGCTGCTGAAACAACCCGGAGCGCCTCGAGGCAATAAGAATGAAAGCCATAGACAATCTCAAACGTTGGGCCAAAGTCATTGGCAATTTCTTCAGCGATACCTTCATCGGGCGCTCTATCGTGTTTATCAGTCTGCCGTTGGCGCTCCTGGTGGTCGCGTTCTGGGAGACCGAGCAGGAACCCCCCATTTTCGACGCCCAGGTGCACTACAACATAGAATCGTGGGAGCGCGTCTCGGTTGAAGCCATCCTGGGCACCTCGAAAAGCAAGAATGTCCCGTGGTTACTGGTCGGCAGCCTGCCGAACGAGGGTACGCAGCGCCTGTACCGGGGCAACCCGGACCGGGTGATTCCGATGATGGTGCCGTACCGCACCCGCGAAGAACGCGAAACCTGGTTCAACAACCCTAAAACCCTTCAGTATATCGAGAGTGAACTTGAACTTTTGCCTTACCGCGGGATCGGGGAGTTTTTTCTGTTCACCGGTCAGGTGGACACGCCGGTTGTTCGCGGCATGGTGGAGTTGGCCCAGAATCGCCGCTTGGTGCTGCACGCGCGCTCGGATCATCACGCGATCCGCCAACTTTTCGAGTTTGGCCCCGACCTGCACATCCTCTGGGCACACGCGGGGATGTTCACGCCCCCGGGAATTGTCGGCGAAATGCTGGGGCGCTATCCGCGATTGTGGGTCGATCTTTCTCTGCGTGAAGATGTCGCGCCAAGAGGAAAACTGAACCCGGAATGGCGTGAAGTGTTGCTCCGCCATCCGAACCGATTCCTGCTCGGCAGCGGCACCTACAACACCGAATACTGGTACAAGTTTCGATATTATTTCGATAAGTACCGTGAGTGGCTCAAAGATTTACCCATCGGCCCAGCGGAGCAAATCGCCTTTCGCAACGGTCTGGAATTATTCAATGTGAATTACCGCGAACCCGCCCATGCAGGAAGCCAAGAAAAAAAATAGCGTCCCGGGCCGTGCCGCGACACGCACCGGCCGCCATTCCTCCTCACCGGCGAACATTTCTCAGGGCGCTCGCGTTGGGCGCTATACAGTTGGCAGGCGACTGCACGAAGGCGGCATGGCTGACGTGTACGCCGTAGAAGCGCCTCGGGCGCGCATGCCACTCGTGCTCAAATCGCCGAAACTCGGGCGCGATCATCCACTCTCAAGCCAGATGGCGTTCGACAACGAAATGCAGGTGCTGGCGCGCCTGCGCGGACCGCACGTGCCACGCCTGTTGGCAAGCAGTGACTCGCGCCCGCGGCCGTACCTGATCATGGAGCGTATCGAAGGCGATGCCCTGGCACAGGCGGCGAAGCGCGCGCCGATTGAGATTGAGGAGTTGTGCAAGCTCGGCGCACACCTGTGCCGCGCGGTGCATGCGTTGCACCACCAAGACGTCATTCATCTTGATCTCAATCCGTCCAACGTGCGCAACCGTGCCAACGGCGAGATGGTGTTAATCGATTTCGGCATGGCGCACCACGCCCAGCTGCCGGACCTGCACGATGCCGCATTTGGCGAGGAAGAGGGCACGACGCCATATATCGCGCCGGAACAATTACATCATGTGCGCAGCGATTCACGAAGTGACATCTACGCCATTGGGGCGATTCTCTATCAGCTTGCGACCGGTCAATATCCGTACGGCCGGCCGAACGTGTTGTCGCTCGCCAAACGTCTGGTGATGCCACCATACCCGCCACGCTATCATAGGCCGGAACTGCCGGCGTGGTTGCAGGAGATCATTTTGCGCTGTCTCGAAATACGTCCAGATCGGCGCTACGCCACAGCCAAGAAGATTGCCTACCAGCTCGCGCATCCCGAGGTCGTGCATGTGGGCGCGCGCGGCCATGCCACCCTTCCGCCCGGCGGATGGCAGCGCCTGCGAGGCTGGTTGCGATCGCTGTTCCAGAAATTCGACGAACAACCGCCGTTGCGTCCGTATGAACGTTTGGCTACGCGTCCGCATGTGCTCGTCGCACTTGATCTTGGACAGTGCTCAAAGGCACTCAGCGAGGCGTTGCACCGCGCTGTTCGGCGTCTTGCGCACAGTGAACCACACAGCTATTTTACCTGCTTGTCGGTTCTGCCAATGCAGGAGCGCGCGTCATCCGGCAGCGCCACCGCGCCCGACGTAACACGCCAGGTTGCCATGCGCAACTGGGCGCAAGCGCTCAAGCTCGCGCCGACGCGCCTGGTATTTCAGGTGCTGCCCGGCGACCCGGCGCACGCGATTGTGGACTACGCGCGCCAACACCAGGTGGACATGATCGTGATTGGCCCACGCAAGAGTTCGGCTTTGCGATGGCGTCTTGGCAGTGTAACCGCCGTGGTCGCCGCCCAGGCGCCTTGCAGCGTCACCGTGGTACGCACCCGCCAGAATGAAGAATTGATCAAATCAAAAAAGACCAGACGCTAGCCATGTCAATGGTTGTCCGTAAGGCAGCAACCGAATGTTATACCGGCGTATGAAACCGCTTAAGCCTTCCTGCAGACGGTGGCTGTGATGATAAAGACAGAATCATTCTGTAGAAAAACCAACATTTATGCGGACTTAGGTGGGTAAGCGCCTGACCCTGACTTACTGAGAGTAAATCCTAGGCATAAGCCATTAACCCCTACTTTACGAACTTACTTTTTAAGCGCAAAGTATTGCCACGCAAGGAGGGCGGTTTTTCTACCTTGCCATATTTCAGTACCAACCAAACGTAATTATTAGGAGATTCAGAATGAAGAAGTTACTGACGGGTCTGATGGCGCTTACCTTCATCGCCGGCTTGGGCTTGAGCACCACCAGCTTTGCGGCCAAGCACATGGCGGAAGCCATTGCCAAGGCCTGCAAAGACAAGAAACCTGGTGACATGGTGAAGGTAGACGGGAAGGAAGTGAAGTGCCCAGAACCGATGAAGACGAAGTAAGAAAACAAAAAACAAACAGAAAAGTTATAATCCAGCTTTAACAGTTTCTTAAAAAACGCCCCCCGGCTGGGGGGCATTTTTTTGTCCATCGCGCCCGTAGGAGAGTTACTTTTATCTGCCGACCCTGACGATCGGTCACGATTCCCGCAACACGGTGAGCGGACTTTGGGTTACTACCCGCCGGGTACCGTAATAGCCTGCCAAGCCAATCAAGACGCCCCCGGCCAATGGTGTAACCAACCACACCGGCCATTTGAAACTGTATTCAAGATCAAACGCACGCGTGTAAAGCACATAGGCAATCAACTCGGTGCCTATCGCGGCCAACAGGCCCGCGAGCACGCCGAGCACAGCGAACTCGGCCAGGTGCCCGGCGCGCAGTTGGCGGCGGTTCGCCCCCAGCGTGCGCAGCAACGCGCCTTCGTAGAAGCGCTCATCGAGACTGGCAGCCAGTGCGGAGAACAACACCGCAAACCCGGCAGCAAGAACAAACAACAACACCAGCTCGATGGCGGCGGTGGCTTGTGTGAGGATCACGCGCACCTGCGCCAAAACCTGGTCCATCTCCAGTACCGTCACCGACGGGAATGCGCGCACCAATGACGTGAGCAGGGGTTTCTGCTGCGGCGACAGATGAAAGCTTGTTAAATACGTGGCCGGGTAGCCTGCAAGCGCCCCCGGTTGGAAGATCATGTAAAAGTTGGGATGGAACGAATCCCACTGTACCGTGCGAATGCTCGCCACTTGCGCCTGAAGCTTCACATCGGCAATCGAGAATGTCAGCTCATCACCCAGCGCGATGCCGAGTTTGCCCGCAAGCTTCATTTCCACCGATACCCGGTTGCCCGTTGCCGGGGTGTCCCACCATGCGCCGCTGGCAATGCGGTTGTCGGGCGGGACTGAGACGGCCCAGCTGAGATTGAGTTCGCGCTGGAGTGCTTCGTTGTCTGACTCCTCCTTGGTCACCGCACGTGTTACCGGTTTGCCATTGATCTCCGTCAGACGCCCGCGCACCATGGGGTAGAGTGCGCTCGCCTCAATCTGATGCGTTATGAAAAACTTCTGCACCGCGGCCGCATCCTTCGGGAGGATGTTGAACGCGAAATGATTCGGCGTTTCCGGTGGCAGTTGCGTCTGCCAGGTGGTTAAAAGATCAGTGCGCAGCAAAGCGATCACCGCCATGGCCATGAGCGCCAACCCGAAGGCAAGAATCTGGCTGATGCTGGTGCCTGAGCGACGCCAAAGATTGTTGAGGCCGAACCGCCAGGCCACACCCACGCGCCGATGCAGCCGCCGGCTCATGGCCAGCAAGGCGCCGGCAAAGGCCGCGAGTGCAGCGGCCGCCACGAGGCTGCCGGCCAGTACTGAGAACGTGAGCAGCAGATCGCCGGTAAAGCGCCACATCAATAGGAGCACTGCTACAACTGCTGAGCCGTACACCGCCCAGGCCGACGGTGGCAGCGGCGTGAGTTCGCGGCGTAGCACGCGCAACGGTGGTACGCGCTTTAAGCGCAGCAGCGGAGACAGGGCGAAACCGGTAAGTGTGATAAAGCCGGCGAGAAAACCGTAAGCCACGGGCGCGATGCCGGCCGGCGGCAGACCCGCCGGGCGCAGGTCCTTGAGGAGATAAAAGATCGCTTCCTGTGCCAGCCAGCCGAGGACGCAGCCGAGCGCGCTGGCCGCCAAGCCCAGTACCAGGAATTGCGGCAGGAAAAGTGAAACGATGTCGCGCTGGGTAGCGCCCAGGCAACGCAGCATGGCACCCATGTCGTAGTGGCGCTCACTGTAGCGGCGTGCGCCCATGGCGATGGCAACTCCGGCGAGAATCACGGCCAGCAGGCTGGTGAGCCCGAGATAACGCTCGGCGCGCTTGAGCGAACGGCCGATCGAGCTGGCCTCGTCACGCACATCCAGCAGCCGGTGGTGCGGTGCAAGGCGTGGCGTGAGCCATTCTTTGAAGTGGGTCAGATCCGCGTCAGTGCCGGAGAAAAGATAACCATAGTTGACACGGCTGCCGGGTTGGATCACTCCGGTGCGCGGGACGTCATCCGTGTGGATCAGCACACGTGGAGCGAAGGCGAAGAAACTGCCGGCGCGTCCCGGCTCGTAGGTGAGCACGCGAGTGACGCGGAACACGGCATTACCGATCTCGATGCCCGCACCCATATCAATGCCGAGTGATTGCATCACGCGTGGCTCAACCCAGGCCGTGCCAGGGGCAGGGGGTTCGGCAATTTTCTCATCCGGGGTATACAGGGCCTGAGCGGTGCGCAATGTGCCACGCAGTGGATAGCCCGGGCCCGCGGCCTTGACGCTCGTCAATTGAAGTTTGTCGCCGCGCACAACCACACTCGCAAATTCGAGCGTCGTAGTCTGGCGCAGCTTGTACCCCTCGGCCGCCGTAAGCCACTTTTCTGATAGTGGCTGCGAGCTGCGCAGCTGCAAATCGGCCCCCAGCAGGTCGGCCGATTGGTAAGCCATGGCGCGGTGCAGGCGGTCGTTGAAAAAGCCGATTGCGGTAACCGCGCCAACCGCGATCACCACGGCCGCGGCCAGGAGGTGCAACTCACCGGCGCGCCAGTCGCGCGACAGCAGGCGCAGGGCGAGACGGATTTTATGCCAACCGGGCATGTCAGCGCCTGTCCACAATCCGCCCGGCATCGAGGTAAAGATGGCGTTCGCAACGCGCGGCGATATTATCATCGTGCGTCACCAGCACCAGTGTGGTGCGCCGCTCGCGATTCAGGTCGAACAGCAGGTCAATGACGCGCGCGCCAGTGGCACTGTCGAGATTGCCGGTGGGCTCGTCGGCGAACAGGATCGCGGGCCGCATGGCAAAAGCGCGGGCGATCGCCACGCGCTGCTGCTCTCCCCCCGAAAGCTGGCGCGGGTAATGCGAAAGCCGCTCACCCAGGCCCACGCGGTCGAGAAGTTCTCGCGCCTCGCGGAACGGATCCGGAAGACCGGCGAGCTCCAGCGGGAGCATTACATTTTCGAGCGCGGTCAGGCCGGCCAGCAGCTGGAAACTCTGGAACACAAAACCGACGCGCCCGGCGCGTACCCGTGCACGGCCATCCTCATCCAGCCGGTCAAGGCGTTCACCGGCGAGGGTGACCTCTCCCTGTGTGGGCGTGTCGAGCCCGGCCAGCAGGCCAAGCAGCGTCGACTTTCCCGAGCCCGAGACGCCGATGATGGCAACGCGCTCGCCGGTCTTGATCTCGAGATTCACACCCGACAAGATGTCGAGAGTGCCTTCGGCCGTGGGAACCCGTTTCGAAAGATTGGCGGCGGAGACGATAACTCCATTGAGGTGTTTTGACATGCGTCGTGTGTGGCTCGTATTAGTGTGCCTGCTGTGGCTCGCGCCGTTGCCGGCGGCCGCTCGCACGCTGCTGGTTGTCGGTGACAGCCTGAGCGCGGCCTACGGCATGGACGCAAAATCCGGCTGGGTCGCGTTGCTTCAGAAGCGTCTGGCGCAGGAAAAGCCCGACTACCGCGTCATCAACGCCAGCATCAGCGGCGACACCACGGCCAATGGGCTGGCGCGTCTGCCGCGTCTGCTCGCCGAGCACAAGCCGGTGCTGGTCGTCATTGAGCTTGGCGGTAATGACGGCCTGCGCGGGCAGTCGCTCGGGCAGATGAAACATAACATTACTGCCATGGTCACGAAAGCGAAGAACATTAAGGCACGCGTACTGCTGGCTGGCGTACGTCTGCCGCCGAACTATGGCCCAGCCTATGCCGGAAAGTTCCAGCGGGTTTACCAGGAAGTTGCGCGCGAACAGCAAGTGGCGCTGGTGCCAGACATGCTCGATGACATAGCCAACAATGGCGCTCTGATGCTGCAGGACCGCATCCATCCCAACGCCGAAGCGCAGGCGCAAGTCCTGGAGAATATCTGGCCGCACTTACATCGCTTGCTATGACCGGCTGATACGCATCGCGCGCCTGGCTTTATGCTAGGATTTCAGCTACGCAATTCCTTCATTGATCCCTGTGAGCATGACCAAAGCCGGTGACGGCGACACTGCGGCCGCGAAAACGGCGTTCCCCATCCTGGCGGCAATCAGCGTGTGTCATCTGCTGAACGACATGATGCAATCGCTGCTGCCGGCGATTTACCCGATGTTGAAGAGCAACTATGGGCTCGACTTCGGCCAGATCGGGGTGCTTACATTCACGTTCCAGTTCACAGCTTCGGTGCTGCAACCGGTGATTGGTTTCTACACCGACCGCCGGCCGATGCCGTACTCGCTACCAGCCGGCATGGGCTTTACGTTGGCCGGGCTGGTGCTGCTGGCCTATGCACACAATTACCCGGTGTTGCTGCTCGCCGCGGCGCTGATCGGCATCGGCTCGGCGGTGCTGCATCCGGAATCCTCGCGTGTCGCGCGTATGGCCTCCGGCGGCCGGCACGGATTCGCGCAATCGCTGTTTCAGGTGGGTGGTAACGCCGGCACAGCTATCGGACCGCTGCTTGCGGCATTCATTGTCCTTCGATACGGACAGTCTAGTGTCGCCTGGTTTTCGATTGCGGCGCTGCTCGGGATTTTCCTGTTGGTGCACGTGGGGCACTGGTACAAGGATCACGGGCTGGCACGCATGAAATCACACGTCGCGAAGGGTAGGGAGCAGGCCGCATTGCCGCGCGTCAAGGTAATGGTGACTATCGCTGTGTTGATCGCGCTGATTTTCTCGAAATTCTTTTACATGGCCAGCCTGACGAGCTACTACACTTTTTACCTGATCGATCAGTTTCAGGTATCGATACAGAGCGCCCAGGTTCACCTGTTCGTGTTTCTCGGTGCCGTCGCCCTCGGCACTATCTCCGGTGGTTCACTCGGTGACCGTTTTGGCCGCAAGACGGTAATCTGGATTTCGATTCTCGGGGTACTGCCTTTTACCTTGCTGTTACCGCATGCCAACCTGTTCTGGACCGGTGTGCTCAGTGTGCCCATTGGATTTATCCTTGCCTCTGCGTTTCCAGCGATAGTGGTGTATGCACAGGAGCTGATGCCTGCGCGCGTCGGCACCGTCGCCGGCTTGTTCTTCGGCTTGGCCTTCGGTCTGGGAGGCATTGGGGCCGCGGTGCTGGGCGAGGTTGCCGATGCGACCAGCATCCAGACCATGTTTCACGTTAGTGCATTTCTCCCGGTCATCGGCCTGCTCGCTGGTTTCCTCCCGCACTTGGAGACGGAAAGCCGGCGTCAGCGCTTGCCTACGCCATCGGTGGACCTTACTGGTAATGTCGAGCCCAGTCCGGTGCAGGGTCAATCGGGGGATGGGCACTAAAAGCGACATAACGCTCGTTTGCCAGGGACAGGTTCAGGCCAACTTGCCTTCTATCAAACGCATCAAGGCCAGATGAAGGCGTTCCGTTTCCAGCGGTTTGCGGATGAAGCCGTTTGGGTGCAGTTTGCGCAGTTCCGGCGACATGGCCGTGTCCACATCCGCGCTCATGAGCAGCACGGGAATATCATACGATACGTGCGAAGTGCGCATGCGTTCGAGCGCGGTTTTTCCGCCACCCGCCGGCATGTGAATATCGAGCACGATGACGTCCGGCCGGTTGTGCTGGCTGCTGTGGTATGCCTCCTCGGCGTTATAAGCGGTCTGTACCTGCCAGCCTTTCTCGCTCAATGCAGCGCTGAGGAAATCAACCAGCTCGTGGTCATCGTCGACAAGCAATACTTTATTCATGCGTCAATTTCCTATGAATAATATGATCGTCAAGAAAAGCGTAACGCGGGAGATAAAGGTAAGCGGCATGTTACTTTAAACACCGATATCCACAGGGTCAATGAAACAAGGCGGTTGTTAACCAATGTTTACAATTCATCCGTTTCCCAGAATTTTGCCTGAGAGGCTGTATTATCAGTCCATTACAGGCAATTAACATAACATCAATCTTCAAGTACCCGGATTGGCCTGGTGCTGTAAAATCTGTCATTCGCATGCTGCAAAACCTCAAACAATTCTTCGATCGGAACATCCTTGCCGGCGGCCAGAACCAAGGCCAAGAAGCCGAGCATGCGTTGCAGGTGGCGACAGCGGCGCTCTTGTTCGAAGTCATGCGCATGAATGGCGAACTCAAAGATGTCGAGCGCCATGCCATGACGGCCGCCATCCGGGAACGTTTTGATCTTACAGCTGAAGAGATGACGACACTCCTGCGCCTGGCAGAGGAAGAAGCGGAGGAGGCGACCGATTATTACCAGTTCACCGCGCTCATCAACAGGCACTATACCCCGGCACAGAAAGAGCAGGTGGTCGAACACATGTGGCAGGTAGCTGCCGCTGACCGTGAGATAGACCGTTTTGAGCGCACCCTGGTACACAAGGTCGCCGATCTGCTGCATGTCCCGCGCCCGGCGCAATTTGCGGCGCGTGAGCGCGCTTTTCGCGCCGCCCGCCAGAGCGCGAAATAAGCAACCGGTAACAGCTTTCACTGTCGATCAATTTTGTACAAACTTGCAGGTTAATGCCGGTCAGGTAGCCATATTCGCCATTCAGGGGCGAATAAGTATTATCTTGTTCGTATCGTGGACAGTGGTGATATTAAGGAGATGAAATGATTCGCATGATGCTGTACAGCCCCGCGAACAAACAGTTCGTGACCGGCGGAGAGGAATTGTTGGAAGCCTGGCGGGAACAGCCTGCGGCGCTGTTGTGGGCGGACTTGGCGCAAAATGAAAGTGCGGCCGAGCAGAGGTTGCTGGTGCAGGAGTTCGGTCTGCATCCACTGGCCGTGGAAGATGCGCAACGCAACCGTCATCCTCCCAAAATCGAAAGCTTCGACAATCATTTACTGATCCTCCTCAAGGGCCTCGGGGCAGATCAGCGGGAATTCGAGTTCGGTACTGTCCAGATTGCCCTGTTTCTCGGAAAGCGTTTTCTTGTCACGCGCCGTTCCGGTGATTCCGCGAGCATCAACAAGCTATGGGAGGATCTGCTCGCTCAGCCAATACAAATGGGCGATGGCGCTGACGCCATGCTGTTACGCGTTGCTGGAACCATGGTCGATCGCTACCTTAAGAAGCTGTTGTCACTGGAGCCGCGTCTGGAAGAGCTGGAGCAACTCATGCTCACCGATCCGCAAGATGCGATGCTCGCAGAATTGATCAGCTACAAGACCGACCTGCGTAAATTCCGCCGGGTGTTCGTCTACCATGTACAGATTTTCAATCAGCTGCTTGCAAAGCAGCCGCCTGAATTCAGCACCGACCGCAGCCACGAGCTCAAAGATTTGTACGAGAAGCAGGAACGCGCCGCCAGCCTGGCCACGCTCTACTATGAGCTCGCCACGGACCTGATCGATGGATACATTTCGCTTGCCTCGCACCGGCTAAACAATATCATCAAGATTCTCACGATTGTCACGGCGATTTTCGTGCCACTGAGTTTTCTGGCTGGCCTGTACGGCATGAATTTTGAAAACATGCCCGAGCTGCAATCCAAGTCTGGCTATTTCATTCTGCTGGGCGTAATGGCTACGCTTGTCACTATCCTGCTGCTGATTTTTCGACGAATGCGCTGGCTGTAGAGAATGCAGTCGAAGAGAATTTCTGTAGCAAGACCTTACATTTCATGCGCCACTGAGGATGTGGATCGAGTTTGGCGACGCCTTCGACTTCACCGGCGCGGACTTCAGGGGTTGGTGTCGAGCCGCAGGTTTGAAGCGCTACGAGGTCTTGTTGTGCGCGGGACCGTGCAGCGCCGCGGTGGCTTACAAATAAGCCGGCTCGGCCTATCCTGTTATCAACGCCATCACGAGCAAGAGAGCGGCAATACCCTGGAAGATAATCCGGGCGTTCATGAACTGGCCGCTGTGTTTGTCATCGTACTCGCCACCCTTGGTCATGGATCGGAGGCCTGCCACCATGGAGGCGACGGTAGCGAGGAGAGCCAGGATAACCAGTATTGTTATGATTTTCATAAGTTGCTCCTGTCTTGGATTGCCCCAAATAGCACAACACTTTCACCCGTCATTATCAACCGAGTAATCCAGTAAAGATCACTCAGGCCGGGGAATGCTGGCAAAATCGAAGGACTCCTCTGCACGACTGTATCGCGGCACACAGACGTTTTTCGCGCGCAGCCCGATAAAGGATAAAATATTCAACCGGCAATGAATCTATCAATTTAAAATGTCTATCGTGACTAAGGCGAAACGGACCCGGAACCTTTATGAACCGGGCAAACCCTTCAAATTGTCTCGTTCCAAAATTGAAAACTTTCTGAATTGCCCACGTTGCTTTTACCTCGACCGGCGTCTCGGGATCGGGCAGCCATCGGGCCCGCCGTTCAATCTCAATTCTGCGGTGGACCATCTTCTCAAGAAGGAATTCGACGTCTTTCGGGCTGAAGGCAAGCCGCATCCCCTGATGCAGGAACACGGGATTGATGCCATCCCGTATGCCGATGAGCGGCTTTCGGAATGGCGCGAGAATTTCAAGGGCGTGACATACCACCATGCGTCAACCAACTTGGTCATCTCCGGCGCGGTGGACGATCTGTGGATCAACCCGAAAGGCGAGGTGAACGTCGTAGATTACAAGGCCACCAGCAAGGACAGCGAAGTCAATCTCGACGCTGACTGGCAGATATCCTACAAGCGTCAGATGGAGATTTACCAATGGCTGTTGCGCCGCAACGGCTTGAGCGTGTCGGACACCGGTTACTTCGTATACTGCAACGGCCGTCGCGACCGGGGCGCTTTTAATGGAAAATTGGAATTCGCCGTGAAAATTATTCCCTATGCTGGTAATGACAGTTGGGTGGAGGAGTGCATCGTATCCGCCCACCGCTGCCTGTCATCGGCCGACATTCCACCGCACAATCCTGTTTGCGAGTTCTGCAACTACCGCGCAGCCGTTCGCGAAGTAGAATGATACCAAGGGGCCAAACATGAGCGGCATGAAGAAATTGAAACACGAAACCGAACTGGTAAAAGGAGCCATCCTCGCCGGTATGAAATACGGTGAGGACCGTGGCGCGGTCGTGTTTGAACCTACGGATTCAGCCAGCGAGAAAATCCTTTTCATATACCGGTTGCTGGTGCATGACAAGCTCATTCAGCCCCTGCCGGAAGACCAGGTATCGCAACAAACCATGCGCCACAAACTGGCCATCTGGTATTCCAAGCAACTGCCACCAGATCATCCGTTATTGAAATAAGTGAATACGGATTGTTTATGAATATTGAAAACATGATTGAAGCCGCACTCAATTTCATTAGTGTCCATCCATACGCAACTGGCGCCATCCTGGCCATCGCGGGTGTATTCTCGTATTTCAAGCTTAAAATTGTCTTGAAAGCGGTCATCGCCTGCCTGATATTTGGCGCCATCGTGTATGTCGTCCTGTTCTTCGTCAATCTGGCCTCAACGGGGATGGAGAATACTGAAAAATTACTAGCTAATCCGAATCAGGTGGTTGACAAACTGAAAAAATAAGACGGAAGAATCTGTAACCAGCCACCATCTCTCGATAGCAATATGGTTATTACACTTCTACAAGTTTCAATAGGAGCCGGCCTATGAAGAAAATATTGATCTCGCTGTTCATCGGTACCTTGCTGGGTGGGGCGGGCGGGTTCGCCCTGGGGATTTTCCTGTACCCGTATATTTTTCTATCTGACATCGTGGCAAAAGAACAAGTCGTGAATGTAGCGCAGAAAAAAATTATCGCCGCCGGAAAATTTATCCATGCCAATCCGAGCGATCCGATTCATCATGGAAAGGGTGCGGTGACGGTTTATAACGATGCCGTGCATCTGAATGCCGACTTCGAGGTTGGTCCAGGTCCCGCGTATCATGTCTATCTTGTCCCGATCGATACCGTAACTCCGGACACGGCGGTGGAAAAGGCTATGTTCGTGGATCTCGGCCGTCTGCGCGCTTTTAAGGGTAGCCAGGTGTATGACATCCCCCCTGGCATGGATCTGAAAAAATATCCCAACGTGGTAATCTGGTGCGAGCATTTCAGCGTGCTGATCTCGCCTGCCAAGCTCGAGTTCAAGTGAGGTAATCATTATCATTACTTCCGCTTTTCAGGGCGGGAGTTCTCTTCATGACAAACCCGCACTTATGACGGTACATGAAGTAGAATAGGGCGGGTATGGAAAAACCTAATTATTCTTATCCCGGGAATCCCCTTCATCGTCCGCGCTTCCGTATCGGGCGAATTCTGTTCCCGCTGGCTTTCGCGGTGGTCGTCCTCGTGATCCTTGGAGACAAGATCCCCGCGGTTCATGATGCCAAAGAAAAGCTGCTACATCCGGAGAATTATCAGGCGCGGCAGGCCTGTCATGCCGCTGCGCTGGCGGCTGCCAGCCAGCCGGCTTATGCACGTATCGTAACTCCCGGTAATGTGCATGAAACGCTGGGTGCGCGTTATGTGGAAGGCGTCACAATCGGTGAGATGGGGCAGGGGGGAAGCGAGGTTACGTTCCCATTCAGCTGTTACGTCGAACCCGGCGGCAAGATCATCAAAACCTCTAAACAATAAGCCCCTCACGCAGGTCAGCGCCGGGGGTTGAATTCTCCCTGGTATTCGAACGGCAGCTTTCCCAGGCGGTCTGCCACACTGATACCGCCTGACAAGCGATAATGCAGGCTTTGCCCCTTGTTGCTTTCCATGCCGCGGACCTGGTCGAAGAGCCGCACCAGATTGCTTACTAGGTTGAGCTCCACCAACGCCTCGCCGTAGGCCGGGACCGTCACCGCCTGGTGGGTGACGCCGCGCCCGAATTCAGTGTCGTTGATATCGAGCCGAAAGTTCATTCCGCTGATAGGTATCGGGACCGGATTGGGGTTCTGTACCCTCAGCGTCACGGCGTATCGCTGTTCCAGCAGCGTCATGTCCAGGACCTGGAGATTGTTCAAGGTGACATGCGGATTTTCGATCCCCGGGGGGAGCACCGTGCAACCGGTTAACAGGGCCACCAAAAACAGACTAAATAGTTTCTTCACGAACATGTCCTGGATCGGTTCTCGAAATCTGCCTGGCCGGTAATTTATTCGTGTAAGGATTGTATCAAGTGGTTTGAAAAAATCTTCAAACTGGTACTCAAGAATTTACAAATCTTAACATTCCGGCGGGTCATTTATTTCTATATTGACATTAGAATCCATTGTGTCACTGTATAAATCCATTAACACTAATTAATTAAGGAGATGGCATGGCCAAGGCAAGAAGAACGACTCACCGCAGCAGCAAGGGCACCAAGCTGTACGCCGTGCGTGACAGCAAGGGGCGTTTCAAGGATATCCAGTCCTACAAGCGTTCACACGCCGCCGATATGCGGCGGAAGTCCAAAAAAGAAAAAGCACGCTAGCCAAGCTATGGCCGGACCGATCCCGCCACCCGGCTGGACAAGTCTGGTGTAGACATTCAACCCGATCGCGATTTCACAGGAGAATGACGTTGAGTATTCTAGATAAAATCACCGGCGGAATCGCCGATCAATTGAAAGGCCAGGCGGACGAGCAGGGCAACCTGCTCAATGCCGCCATGGAGATCATGAACAGCCCCGATGTCGGCGGACCCAGTGGCATGCTCCAAGCCTTGACGAAACAAGGGCAGGGGGATGTCGTCAATTCCTGGCTATCGACCGGGAAAAACCTTCCCATATCTCCGGATACGCTGCTAAATGTCTTCGGCCAGGAAAAAGTTCAACAAATGGCCGCAAGCATGGGTATGTCCATCCCGTCGCTCTTGAGCGGCCTTTCAACCATGTTGCCCGAGATGATAGACAAGCTCTCGCCCGGCGGCAAACTACCTGCGGGAGAAGAAGCGAGCGACGCGTTGGGCCAGCTGGCAAAAAATTTTTTCCGCAACTAACAGACTTTGATCCTCAACTGGAGGTGATACATGGCAGATAAAGACATGCCGGATTTTTCCGGGATTCAGAGCGGTTCCAGCACCACCGCGACGCATATCTACGAGGTCGTATCCGGCGATAGCCTGTCGAAAATTGCCAAGCGCGAATACGGCAATGCAAAACTGTGGAACAAGATCTTTGAGGCGAACAAGGACATCATCAAAGACCCAAACAAAATCTATCCTGGCCAGAAATTGAAAATTCCCCCCAGATAACCACGTCGTTTTTTTTCATACATCTTCTTTAAGGAGAACATCGATGAAAGTCAGTCACCTATTTTCACTTGCATTGCTGGTGGCGATCAGCACCGCTGGTTGCGGGAAAAAGGAAACACCACCTCCCGCCGCATCAGTACCGGCCGTTCAAACCGCGCCACAGACTGCGCCGATTGGCGTGACTGTCTCACAAATCAAGCTTGGCAATGCCATTGGCGCCGACAAGCGCGTGACCACGCCAGGGGCCAGCTTCAACAAGAACGACACGATTTACGCCTCGGTGGAAACTCAGGGCGCCGGAAAATTGACACTCAAGGCCAAATGGACCTACCACAAGGGTGAAATGGTTGCCCCCGTAAAAGAGAACACCATGGATATCTCGGCTGATGGGCCGGCGGTGAATGAGTTTCACATCAGCATGCCGGCTGGGTTGCCTTCTGGAAAATACCAGGTCGAGATTTTCGCCGACAATAAGTCGGCGGGAGTGAGTGATTTCACAATCAACTAGGCATTGGCCAATGTCGGCGTCGTCAACATCGGCGCCGACCTGATTGCCTTCACGGCAAGTAAAAGTAAAAAAGAACATACTTTCACTGACAAAGATAGGAATTCTTGTAACCGCGTTCCTTGCGTGGTTGCCGGCAACGGACGGAATACGAAGTCGTGACATCACGTCGGCGTGTGGAGTAGTTGCACAACACGGCGTCACCCCGATATGGGGAAGATCCAATCAGGTTAAATTGAATACGCTTTTTTGATTCGAGGCTGATTGGATCGCGCGTCGCGAGGCCATTGCCGTCCACCTCAATCCAGACATTGATCGAGGCCGCGCACTTTACACTGTGGGGACGGGTTTGCCGTGAAGTGGCCGGTGCCTCCGGCTCGGCCGCAACATTAATTGGGGTTGATGCAGTAAGGACGATAAACAAGAGATACGGTTTCAGGCGCATAAATTCTCCCTTTCCATGTATTATGAGCCTAGCTTCTGGTCCACAGCCCGCAAGGCCGCCGGTCCGGATAACTGGGTGCCAATAGGAGCCCCTTGCCGCGTGGGTGTTTTGGCCAGCGACTGCGATAATGAACAAAATCGAAGTAAACTTCATCATCCTTAATCAATTCCTATGGAGGATAATCCATGCGAAAAATATCACTCGCGCTGCTAGGACTGTTGGTATACACGTCCACTTTGGCCGATGATGTGTTGAACACCAAGCTCATGTCACTCGACTTGGCGCGCGATATCGCTAATGCCACACTTCAGGATTGCCGCAAGAAAGGATTTAACACGGCCATCGTCGTGGTGGACCGCTCGGGTGATGTGCAGGTGGTATTGCGCGATATATACGTCTCACGCCATGCTATCGAGATCGCCCAACGCAAGGCGAGCGCGGTGGTGATGTCGGGCGTCAGCACACACGATTTCATCAAGAACCGCGGTGAAATCCGTGCCGAATTGAATGAGGTCCCAGGCATCCTGTTGCTCCAAGGAGGCGTACCGATTCGTGCTGTTGGTTCACTGATTGGTGCCGTGGGTGTCAGCGGAGCCCCTGGTGGGGAAAAAGATGAAGCCTGTGCCCTGGAAGGGATCAAGGCAGTGCAAGAAAGGCTCGATTTCGCCACTTAGGGAGATACAGCAGGGGGGTTGTCTTGGGTTCTTCATGGGCAAGCCGTAAGATAAAATGTTTGGATATTTCAGCATTTACTTTGTACTCGCATTCCAAAGATCATGAAAAATACTATGTGGTTGGTGGTAGTACTGGTTATCGGAGGAATCGCCGCCGGATTTTACTTTTGGCAGTTGAAAAAAGATGAAACACCGCCGCCCGTTGCTGAATCGACCCTGCCAGCGGCACCACCAGAGCCCCAGATAAAACATCCTATCAGGGAAGCACCGGCATCGGATGAACCACTGCCGCTACTGGAAGATAGTGACGGCGCCCTGCTTGGGGCGCTTACAGGATTTTTCGGGCAAAAAGCGGTTCAGGAATTCTTCGAAGTCAAGGAACTGGCCCGGCGCTTTGTAGTTACGGTCGACAATTTACCGCGTCAGAAAGTCCCGCTGCGTTATCGCTTGTTCAAGCCAGTAGCGGGGAAGTTTCTAGTCACCGGTGTCGGAGACGACTTTCTCTCCAAACCCGAGAATCACCGGCGTTACAACGCCTACGTGCTGCTGACCGGAGCCGTGGATATTAAAAAACTGGTGGCGGTGTACACGCGTTTTTACCCGCTGTTCCAGGAGGAATACGTCAACCTCGGTTACCCCCAAGGATATTTCAACGACCGCCTAGTGGTGGCGATCGACGACATGCTGGCGGCCCCGGACATCTCGGGTTCGATCAAGCTAATTCGGCCGAAGGTTCTATACTTGTTCGCAGACCCCGCGCTCGAGGAACTCTCGGCTGGCCAGAAGATCATGATTCGAATGGGTGTCGAAAACGCCGTGCGCGTGAAAGCGCGTTTGCGTGAATTCCGCAAGGAACTGATTTATAAGGCGCCAAAAACCGAAGAAACAACGACAGAGCCAACGACGAACAAGAACTGATTGGAGATTTGTTATGCCCTCAGCCCAGGAACGGGCCAAACAACTTGCCCAGGAGATGCGCAAGGCGGTCAAGGAAGCCAAGGAAGCAGAGGCCCGCGCCAAACGCCTAGGTGAAGAGGTTATGCAGGCGCTCGCCGAAGCTAAAGCCGAGGCGGAATCTTTAGCGGACGTGGTCGAATACCCTCCGGGGAGATATGAGTGCAAGTCCTGCCGGCAACCTCTGCTGTTCATGGAGCCGACACGGGAACTAACCCCCTGCGAGAACTGCGGCGGAACGGAATTCGTCGGGCACGAGCCCCGAGTTTTGAAAGTGACACCTCCGCCACCGAAAAAATACCCTGCCGGGATGTATGAATGCGCCGGCTGTGGGTCGCGCGTCGCGTTGGCCGAGGGTGTAGATAAACTCACGCCATGTGATATTTGCGGTATAGCGGTTCTGCGCGCCCCTCAATCGTAATATTTCTTCAAATATTCAAGGAGATTCACCATTATGTTCATGCCATTTACCATTCCCTTTGGTTGCGTAATGCTCTACAACGTCCTCAAACTAAAGCCTGGGGTAACTCGGGAGGACATCGAGCTTGCCATCGGTGAGATGTGTAATGTGGTCAAAAACACCTATGGCGACGATAAAGGTGGCTTTATTGGCGGACAGGTATTCAAATTCACGGGATTCATCTCGGAAGAAGGCTCTTTCGCGACAGAACAGAGGGCCGAGGACCATGTCGCCATCCTGACTTACTGGCACTCGTTCGAGCAGCATGAGGCCTCACACGCTGACCATATATTTAAAGCCAAATTCGACGCTGTGGGAGAGTTTTGCACTGATGCCTACGAGATTGGCTACGAAATGCTATGGCAAGGCGAGCCAGAAGAACCGCACAAGCCAAAGCCGACCAGGAAAACCAAAAAGGTGTCAAAAAAATCCAAACGCAGAGCAGGGAAGAAGTCAAAAGCTAAGCGCCGCTAAGCGATATTATACAGGTGTTCCTTCTGATGAAGAGAGGAGTAGATGCATGGGTGGTAATCTATTCATTTTATTATTTTACATAATATACATTATACGAATAATGTGAAACCATGGACTTTCATTCATGACTGCCAAAGTCTAAGACACTTACAAAAAGCCCACCTTACCCATAAACTCTTAAGGCAATACCGCCAGAATTTGAAAGGTATTATTCTTAGATAGAACTCTAAATGAATCTATAAACTATTTGTTTATTTGGATATATTTTTTGGTGCTAAAAGGGCTACGGGAAAATATGAGAGCAGTGAACTTACGGTAAAGAATAATTTCCCTTCCCGCTTAACTGTCTCCACTGGTTCCCCGGTAAGTACATTGATATAGCCGTGCCCGATCTGAGGAGCCTCTATCCGGGTATCCTTCCAGATGGCCGGGCCCAAGGGAGCTGAATGGTTATCTGTGATCAAGCGTGTCAACAAGCGCGGGACGATCACATTTATGGCCTGATCGTTGTGTATGCGGGAAAAAGCGCATAAATGGTCGATTTTTTCGCCTTCGGGGCTTAATGGCAGGTAATCCCCCTCGGTAAACCATTGGGGATGGTGACGACGCAGCATTAATACCCGCCATATCAGATAAAGCTTGGCGCGCCCGTCCTCCATGGTTTTCAGCAAAGCGTGGACCTGTTCGGGGCGTTTTTCCACGTTAGTCTGTGCCACGGAGATAACCTCATCCAACAGGCGTTGCCGGGTGAAATGGTCCACCGGCCGGCGGTTGTCCGGATCAACCAGGCTCAAATCGAACAATTCACAGCCTTGATAGATATCCGGCACGCCGGGCGAAGTGAGCTTCAGCAGGGTCTGGCTTAACCCATTGAGGTAGCCCAGCGGAGCGATGCGGTGCACGAGAGTCTGAAAATCGTCCAGGAATAGGTTGCGTTCGAGCGAGTTCAGCAGCCCTTTCACGAAGTCGCATACGCCCTCCTCGTACTCCTTATTCGGGTTGATCCAGCTGGTGTGGGCCTTGGCCTCGCGGATCGCCTTGAGCATGTAAGCCTCGATACGTTCACGCACGGATTCGAGCTGCGTTGCATTGACCTGACCCGGCGGCCACATGCCCAATAACGTCTGATAGAACAGGTATTCATCATTTTGACTTGGCGCCCAGCCGGTGGAGAGCCGACGCTTTTTGCTGCGATTGATGCGACTCCAGCGCGCCAGGTGCTCGCGCCATTCTCCCGGAATCTCTGAAAGTACATTCAGACGGGCACGCACATCCTCGCTGCGTTTGGTATCGTGCGTGGAGGTGCTCAACATCGCATTCGGCCAGCGGCGCTGGCGTTCCTGGTTGGCATGGTGAAAGGCCGCGGGGGATACGGCGAATCGGCGCAGATCGGCGCCGACCTCATTCAGCGAGACCAGGCGGTTGTAACGGTAGAACAGCGTGTCCTCCATTCCCTTGGCCATTACCGGCGAGGTGAACTGTTGAAAGCGCATGGTGAACTCCACCACCGCCCTTTTATACCGCTCGCTGCGCCCTTCCAGATCCTCCAGTAACAGGATGCGGCGTATGAAGTCAAAGATCGAGACATCGGCCGCCGTGCTGCGGCGTTTTGCAGCCGCGATCGCCCAATCGACATAACGCCGGTCCTCATCTGTGACGCTCTCGCTCGTGACATAAGTTCGGTAAACCGGAAAGCAGGCGACGACCTCGAACAAGGCGGCACGCTGTGCTGTGTGCGTAAAGTCGCGTGTGTGCCGGTCGGATTCCGAGATGCGATCGAGATAGTTGGCGAGCACGTGCAGCTCGCTTGAGAGTGCGGTACGCATGACGAGTTTTTTACACTCATATAGTTGGTCATCGAGGTCCGGCTGATTGCCTGCAAAACGACGATAAATGCGATCCATCTCGCGTTCAGACGGTCCGTAGACAAACAATCCGTTCACCAGGTTAGTGAATTCATAACCGGTCGTGCCGTGTACCCGCCAGTTGTCCGGTAGCCGTTCGTGGCTGGCGAGAATTTTTTCGGCCACCACGAAAAGCGCCGGTTTTGTCTCTGCACGAGAAGCGCTGGCTATTTCTGCGGACGGGGCATTCCCTGACAATGCCAGAAGCCGTTGTTCCAGACGTTCATAGTATTGCGCGGGATCGTACAGCCCATCGGGATGGTCGATGCGCAAGCCATCAACCTGACCACGACTAATCATCTCGAAGATTAAGCGATGGGTGGCATCGAAGACCTCCAGGTTTTCCGTGCGCAGCCCGGCCAGATCATTAATATCAAAAAACCGACGATAATTAATTTCATCGCTCGCTACCCGCCAGTAAGAAAGCCGAAAGGCCTGAGCCTCCAGCAATTCATGCAATAAATCAAAGCGGGTGGCTTCCGTACCGGCACCATTGAACGTTGCCACGTTTTCCTCGACAAATTGGCGAATATCCGAATGATCACGTATGAGTTGTGCGAGTCGGCGCTTATGCGCCTCTTTGTCTCGACGCCGTTCCTTGATCCGTGTCTCATAGGTTTGTGAGCGCTGCGGCAGATTGCGCAGCGCTGTAACCAAGCTCTCGTAATCAGACAACAGGGGGTGCTCGGGGCCGAGTTTCTGTTCCAGGCGCATGTGATCGTGATGCAGGATCAACGGGAAGGTGTGCGGGTCAATGGGGAGGCGATGCTGGAAATAGCGCACGGCAAACGCTCCCTGCTCCGCTTCGAACACCAGCTTGAGTTCGCCACTTTCTAACAATTTGCCGTAATGATCGCCAAGTACCGGACACAATACCTTACCTCGCAGATCTTCCTTCGGTGGCTGCCAGTCGATATCGAAAAAATCAGCATAGGCAGACGATTGACCGTTTTCCAGGACGTCCATCCACCAGTGGTTGTCATCACCCCCCACGCCCATATGGTTTGGAACGATGTCGAGTACCTGCCCCATCCCATGTTCATGCAGTGCTTGCACGAAGCGATCAAAATCCTCGGGGCTGCCGACCTCCGGATTGAGAGAGTTATGATCGACGATGTCGTAGCCATGCTGACTTCCCGCGCGCGCCTTGAGATACGGCGAGGCATAACAATGACTGATGCCAAGACGGTGCAGGTAGGGAACGATGGCGGCCGCTTGGATGAAGGTGAAGTCGCGGTGGAACTGCAGGCGGTAGGTGGCGGTTAGGGCGGTCGCAGCCGGGCGCTGCCTGGCAGGAGCCGGAGCCGGTGAGCGATGCGCGCGCAATAATGCCGTGAGTTCGCGCCAGCGAGCATCTTTCGGTAAATCCTCGATGTCGAGCATGATCCGGTATCGCCAGTTGGGTCGTTCGGTCGAGGTACCCGGTAAATTGACCTGGCGCCGCTGTCCCAGCACGTCCTCGAGCTGAACCAGCATGATTTTCGACGGGGCGTGGGCGAGATAATCGTGAATCGCGCACGCCAGTTTCGGCGTCATCTCCGGGCTCGAAACCGGATGTACGGTAAGACCAGCTGGCAGCAGTTTTTCGCGATCCAGTGCCAGCAGCAGACGTGCGCGATCTTCGGCGCGCGCGATCACCTGTCGGTTCCGGTCTGCCTCGGATGGATAATGATTGAGCGCCGCGCGTTCCACCAAGTCATCACCATGCCAAAAACCGGCCAAGGTCGGCAGATCATGAGTGCTGATGGCCACCAGGGCTTGTGCCGGGTAGGTTACCGGCAACCGGAAGTCCCCCTTTTCATCTTTCTCAAAATACAGCAAACGGTAGGAAAGCACGCCGAGTGCCGCCAGCTTGGTGCGCACCTCTTCCGGAACGGTGCCCAGATCCTCGCCCACCACGAGACAGTTATTACGCTGGCTTTCGAGGGCGAGAATGCCCAGCAGATCATCGAAAGGATATTGCACATAGGTACCATCAGCCGGTCCACCCTCCTCCGGCACCCAGAACAAGCGCATGAGCCCCATGACATGATCGATGCGCAGAGCCCCACTGTTGCGCATGTTCGCGCGGAGAGTGGCGATGTAAGGCGCGTAGGCAGATTCTCGCAATTCGTCCGGATTCCACGGTGGCAACCCCCAATTTTGTCCGTTAAGGTTGTAATCATCTGGCGGTGCGCCGATGCTCACGCGTGCCACGTAAAGCAATTGGTTCGCCCAGGCCTCGGCGCCGGCACGGTCCACACTGATCGCGAGATCCTGGTAAAGGCCCACACCCAGTCGCAACTCCATCGAGCGCCGGCCACAGGCGGCCAATTGTTCGTCGGCCTGCCATTGCAGGAATTGATAGAACTCGACGCGGTCCCGGTGCTCTTCGGCAAATTGTTTGACTTGAAGTGAACGCGGGTCTCGGTACGGCTCGGGCCATACCGGCCAGCCCCAGATTGATGGATCCTGTGAATGAAATTTTTCCTGCAAGGCCTCGTACAATGCATGCCGGTGCAGCGCCTCGCCCTCGCGCTCGCAAAAGGCTGTGAAGGCACGGGCACGTTCCGTGCGACGTGCGGCATGCTGCGTGCGAAAATGTTCGAAAACCTCCTCCAGGACCGGCCACTTCATGGCCGCGACTCCGGGATAATCAACCAGTTCCGCCGCGCGCAGGGCCTGCAATCGCGCCTGGAAATCCGAGGCGGTAACTTTCCGCCGAGCCGGCTCGCACTCGGCGTACTCGGGAATCGCTTCGACATCTATATACAGAATGTTCAGGAACAACCGGCTCGAAGGACTGTAGGGACTGGCATGTGGCGGATTGTGGGGAAACAGCGCGTGCAGCGGATTAAGCCCGATAACGTTGGCGCCGTTGGCGCCACATTCCTCGACGAGTCGGTATAAATCGGTGAAGTCGCCAATTCCCCAGTTGCGCCGCGAACGTACAGCGTACAGTTGCACCGCCGGTCCCCAGACTTTCCCATCGCCGCAAAGTGCGGGTGGCTGGAAACAGGCGTTGGGCGCCGCGATGAGCAACATGCTTGCGGTTTTTTCCCCGTGCCTCGCCTCGAAGCGGTGATAACCGGATGGCAGCGATTCCGTTAGTGTCAAACGGTATCGGGCGATGGCCGTGCCGTCGACGACATGCTCTTCCTGGTTTACCAGATCAGTTGGCTGAATTTTTCCCTGCACCATGCCTCCATCTTCGAGGTGCAATGTCCATTCAAATGCTGTACCGGACTGAGCCCGTGGCAGCATGATGTCGACACTCCACGATGTTGCCGCCGCACGCACCACCTGGCCCGGTGGCAGCAGACGTTGCCAAGCGCGTCGATCAAGCGCCGCCAGCGCCTCCTGCCGGTGCGCCTCATCTTCAGCGTGGATGCCGAGAGCCATGAGCAAGGCGCTCGCTGATTCCGGGGAGACAGTGTGTGTTTTGCCCCAGATATCGATGTAGGCAGTATCGATGCCAAAATCACGACAAAGACGTTCGAGCGTTTCCGGATCGTTCATGCCCGACCTCCCCTACCGGCATCCAGGAACCACCATACCGACCATGGAGGCAAGGTATTATCAAAGTCGGTCGTTGTTCCGGATGGCAGATGATATAGCACTCTTTCGCCCGGCCGGGCGACATCTGTGATCGTTTGTTCTCCCATGTTGGCCAACAGGGTCAGCATGGTGCCGTCCGCCAGCTGCCAGTGGGCGCGCAAGCCGCGGTCGTCGAGCGTTTCATATTCAGCGTTTCTGGCCGGCAGGTTGCGCAACCACGGGACGATTTCGCGCGCGCGCAGGCCTAGCAATTCCCGGTGGAATCGAAACCAAGTCTGTGCCGTTTCGGTCCGTAAGCTTTCTCGATCAAGACGGGTGCGCAGAAAGGTCTTTTCGTCATTGGGGTCTGGAATGCGAGCACGTGCGTTTTCGTCGCTGAATTCGGGGAAGCGCGCGAACTCATTACGCCTTCCTTCCGTCACTGCGGTGGCCAGCTCGGGTCCGAAATCACAGAAAAAAAGAAACGGTTGCGACGCTCCCCACTCTTGTCCCATGAACAGCAATGGTGGCGAAGGCGCCAGCAACAGGATTGCCGTGGCCGCGCGCACTGCGTCTTCCGGCGCAATTCGGGTAATACGCTCGCCCATGGCGCGGTTGCCGATTTGGTCGTGATTCTGCAAGAAAGACACAAACGCCGTTGCCGGCAGATGGCGCGAAGTTTCTCCGCGACGCGCACCGTGACGGTAACGCGAAAGATCATCCTGGTAGGCGAAACCCTCGGTAAGACATCGACCCAGATGGTGCACCGGATGGTCGGCAAAATCTTCGTAATATCCACCCTGCTCGCCGGTAGTCAGCACATGAAGCGCGTGATGGATGTCATCGTTCCACTGGGCGACGTACCAGCGCGGGTGATGAGCAACATCCCTCTCGAGATAACGCGCGGCGTTGTGTTCGTTTTCGAGCACCAGATGCACTTGGCGTGTAGCGCCCGGTCCGGTCAGTATGGCTCGTGCAATGTCCTGTAGAATATCAGGCTGGGAATCGTCGATGATGGCATGCACCGCGTCCAGCCGCAGGCCATCGACGTGATACTCCTCGATCCAGTAAAGCGCATTGTGGATGAAAAAATCACGCACCGGAGCGCTGTCCGGTCCGTCAAAATTGATGGCAGCGCCCCACGGGGTGTGATGCCGGTCTGTAAAAAAGGCCGGGGCGTACAGATGCAGGAAATTACCATCCGGCCCGAAATGGTTGTAAACCACGTCGAGAAACACCATGAGCCCGCGCGCATGGGCGCTTTGGACCAGGTCTTTGAGTTCTTCCGGCGTACCGTAAATGCTGTCCGGCGCGAACGGCAGCACACCGTCATATCCCCAGTTGCGCCGGCCGGGAAAATCTGAAAGCGGCATCAACTCGATGGCCGTGATGCCCAGATCGACCAGTTCATCAAGGCGCTGTTTCACGCCGGCATACGTGCCAGCTTCCGTGAATGTGCCGACGTGCAATTCATAGATCACGGCTTCTTCCCAGGGACGTCCGTGCCATGACGCATCTTTCCATTCCCATGCCTCGGGATCGACCGCCTGGGTGGGTCCGTGCACATCCTGTGGCTGGAAGCGCGACACCGGATCGGGAACACGTTGACCGCCGTCGATGCGATAGCGGTACAGTGTTCCTTGTCTGGCGCGATCCGTGGTAATGCTGAACCAACCGTCTGCTTCCTTCTTCAGTGGCAACAAGGTTTCCTTGGATGAATCATCCAGGCACAAATCTACGGTGTGAGCGCCTGGCGCCCACAATCGGAAACGCCAGGTCCCGTCCGATTGGGGTTCGGCGCCAAAAGGCATGGAATGTCGTCGCTTCACACAGGCTCCGTGGTATGTTTCTCTCGCCGTTGTTCGAGTGCGGCCTGGAGCTTGTCGAACGGCTCGATGAATTTTTTTACTCCCTCATCTTCCAGTTGCTGTGCCACGGTTTCAAGGTCAATGCCATGTCTGGCCAAACCGGCGATGGCATCGTCGGACTGTTTGAGTTCCTGCTCCAGACGCAATGCCGGATTGCCATGCTTGCGGTAGGCATTCAGCGTTTCCGGAGGCAGGGTATTGACCGTATCGGGCCCGATCAGGGGCTCAACGTATTTTACGTCGCTGTAAGTCGGATCCTTGGTGCCAGTACTGGCCCACAACAGCCGCTGCGACTGTGCGCCTTGCCCGGCGAGCCGGTGCCAGCGCTCCGACTTTTCCATCTCATTCCAGATCTGGTAGGCACGGCGTGCATATGAAATTGCTGCCGTGCCGCGTAGAACAGAAACAGATTTATCCTTGTTGCCGATCGCATCGAGGCGCTTGTCCACCAGCACATCGATACGGCTGAGGAAAAAGCTCGCCACCGAGGCCACCGAGGACAATGGTATTCCCGCCTTCACGCGATCTTCCAGACCACTTAGCCAGACATCCAACACTTCACGATAGCGTGCCAGTCCGAACAACAATGTCACATTGACATTAACGCCCTTGGCGATGAGTTGCCTTACCGCCGGCAGCCCTTCCCGGGTGCCGGGGACTTTGATCATGATATTGGGCCGGTGCAGCCGTTCCCACAGTCGCACCGCTTCCTTCACGGTCTTGGCCGTGTCGTAGGCCAGGTGCGGCGAGACCTCGATGCTCACATAGCCATCGCGCCCCTTGCTGCTTTCATATACCGGCAGAAACAGGTCGGCCGCGTGCCCGATGTCTTCAAATACGATAGTTTCATACATTTCCGTGGCATTCTGGGCGCTGAGCGCCAGCCGGGCGATTTCCGCGTCGTAATCCTCGTGGCCGGTGATGGCCTTTTCAAAAATGGCCGGATTCGACGTTATGCCCGCCAATCCGTCACGCTTGATCAAGTGTGCCAGTTCTCCGCTTTCGAACATTCCACGCTCAATGTAGTCGAGCCAGATGCTCTGGCCCAGGGACCTGATGCGCAATAAGGGGTTGGTAGTCATACGATGTTCCTCATGGAAATGTCATGGCTTGCTCACGGTGACCGGCAGTCCCGAGGCAGACAGGCGCTGTTGGTTCAAAGAGAATGTCGCTTCGAAGGCGCTGAACAGATCCAGATATTGCTCGATCAATCGGCTCATGAGAAACCGCTGGCGCACGGTTTCGCGCGCACGACGTCCGATTTCCCCCCGCCGCCCGGGATCCCGCAGCAGTTGTATAAGGCACTGCGCCGCCGTCTCTACGGAAGCAGCGAGGAAACCATTGATGCCTTCCTCGATCTGGTGGCGAATGCCGCCGCAATTACCCCCGACAACGGCGGCACCCTTCCACATCGCCTCCGTGACGGTAAGTCCGAATCCTTCACGTAGCGATTTCTGCATCACCACGGCGGCACGTCGCTGTAGCGCATTTACCAGCGCGCTGTCCTCGGCGGTGAGAATGATGATGCGCTCCTCCTTTCGGGACAGGAGAGATTCAAATACTTCTTGTCCTTCAGGATCATCGGTCGCCACGTTGCCCAGCAGCACCAAGGTGGCATCGACCTCCGTGCGTGCGAGATTAAATGCCTGGATCACCCCTTCCGGATCCTTCCAGTGGTCAAAGCGCGACACCTGGACCACGATCGGCAGGTCATCGGGTATCCCATAGTGTTCGAGCCGGTCCTTGATCTCGGCGGCTCCCATCTCGGCGTTCTTGAGCGAGAACGGGTTGATGGCCGGCATGATCGACACCTGTGGCGGGGCGATGCGCTGCGCGTACTCGGGCAACGACAGGATTACCGCATCGTACTCATTAATGAAACCGCGCAGGTATTCCCAGATCTCGGGATTGGGCTGCGAGAGATCGATATGGCAGCGCCACATCCAGGGACAGGTGCGACGGAAATGGCGAATGAGCGGCAGAGGCTGAGGATCGTGGATCACCACCACGTCGTAGCCCGTCAGGTCCATGCGCAACGCATTCTGGACCACAATTTCTTCGTAGACCTCTTTCTTCAGCTCCGTGAGGTTGATCTTCGCGCCCTGCAGGGCGTTATGGATTTTCTTGGTTACGTTAAAAAAGTCAGGGCTTCCCTGGATAAGGCGCCAGTCGGCCTTGATCCCGAGGCTGCGCGCGAGCAGCGTGGCCGATGACAGCATCTCGGCCACGCCGCCGCCATAGAACGTCGAACTCAGGTGCAGCACACGCAGATCTCGCAGCCGGTGCGCTTTGTGCAGGATCCGCTCCAAGACCTCGTCGCCGATCAGCGGCGCGTAGTCCTCGATGTTGACGTGCCAGGAGTGCTTTTTCACGGCGCAACGCCTCAATACGGCCATTTCCAGTCGCGCACTTCGGGCATGTCCTGCCCGTGTCGTGCGATGTATTCGCGATGCCGGATGCGCTTGTCACGCATGCGCTGCTTTAGGTACGCGGCGCGGGATCCGAGGGTCGGGACACGATCGATGACATCCGCTACCAAGTGGAAGCGATCGAGATCGTTGCGCACAACCATGTCGAACGGCGTCGATGTGGTGCCCTCCTCCTTGTATCCACGCACATGCAGATTGGGGTGGTTCGTACGCCGGTAGGTGAGGCGGTGGATCAGCCAGGGATAGCCGTGATACGCGAAGATGATCGGCTTGTCGGTGGTGAACAGCGTATCGAAATCCTTGTCCGACAGTCCGTGCGGATGCTCCTCGCGCGGCTGCAGTGTCATGAGATCGACCACGTTGACCACACGCACCTTGAGATCGGGCTGGTGTTTGCGCAACAAGTCCACGGCGGCCAAAGTTTCCAGCGTGGGCACGTCGCCGGCGCAGGCCATGACCACGTCCGGATCTGCACCTTCGTCGTTGCTGGCCCACTCCCAGATGCCAATGCCCTTGGTGCAATGCGTCACGGCGGCGTCCATATCAAGCCATTGCGCCTCCGGCTGCTTGCCAGCCACAATCACGTTGATGAAGTCGCGCGAACGTAAGCACTTGTCGGTCACGTACAGGAGGCTGTTCGCATCTGGCGGCAGATACACTCGGATTACGTCCGCCTTCTTGTTGACCACATGATCGATGAATCCCGGATCCTGATGAGAAAAGCCGTTGTGATCCTGGCGCCAGACATGCGAGGTCAGCAGGTAATTAAGCGAAGCGATGGGTTGTCGCCACGGGATTTCGCGCGTGACCTTGAGCCATTTCGCGTGCTGGTTGAACATCGAATCGACGATGTGGATGAAAGCCTCGTAGCAGGAGAAAAAACCGTGCCGGCCGGTCAGGAGGTAGCCTTCCAACCAGCCTTGGCAGGTATGCTCGCTCAGTATTTCCATCACTCGGCCATCGGACGCGAGATGATCGTCTTCGGGCAGGGTATCGGCCAGCCAGGTGCGGCCAGTAACCTCCAGCAGTGCGCCTAGCCGGTTCGAAGCGGTTTCATCCGGCCCCATAACACGAAAATTACCCCGCTCCAGATTGAGCTTCATGACATCGCGCAGGAAATTTCCCATGACCCGAGTCGCCTCCGCCCGTGATTGACCCGGTTTAGGGACTTCCACGGCGTAGTCGCGAAAATCCGGCAGGCGCAAATCTTTCAGCAGGACACCGCCGTTGGCGTGCGGATTCGCGCCCATGCGCCGGGTCCCGGTCGGTGCCAGCTCCGCCAGTTCCGGCCGCAGCGCGCCGATATCATCGAACAGTTCCTCCGGGCGGTAGCTTTTCATCCACTGTTCCAGCAGATGGACATGTCCGGGTTTTTCCGCCATTTCGGAAAACGGCACCTGGTGTGAGCGCCAGGAGTCCTCGGTTTTCTTGCCGTCGACTTCCTTCGGCCCGGTCCAGCCCTTAGGCGAGCGCAAGATGATCATGGGCCAGCGCGGCCTTGTAACAGAACCGGTGGCGCGCGCCTGGGCCTGAATTGCCTTGATCTCACCAATGACTGTATCGAGGACGAGCGCCATCTGCTGATGCATGAGTTGCGGATCCGCGCCTTCGACAAAGTACGGTTTGTAACCGTAGCCGATGAAAAGACTTTCAAGCTCATCACGGCTGATGCGCGCCAAGATGGTCGGATTCGCAATCTTGTAGCCGTTCAAATGCAGGATCGGCAGCACCGCCCCGTCATGTATCGGATTGAGAAATTTGTTCGAATGCCAGGCAGTTGCGAGCGGCCCGGTTTCGGCTTCGCCGTCACCGACCACACAGGCGACGATCAGATCCGGATTGTCAAAGGACGCACCGAAGGCGTGCGAAATAGCGTAGCCGAGTTCACCGCCTTCATGGATAGAGCCGGGCGTTTCCGGTGCGACATGGCTCGGAATTCCACCCGGAAAGGAAAATTGCCGAAACAGTTTCTTCATTCCCTCGGCGTTTCGAGGAACATCCGGGTACACCTCACTGTAGGTTCCCTCGAGCCAGGTGTTTGCGACCAACCCGGGCCCGCCGTGACCGGGACCGGTGATATAAATCATATTAAGATCATCCCTCTTGATGACACGGTTCAGATGCGCATAAATGAAATTGAGCCCCGGCGTGGTGCCCCAATGGCCCAGCAGCCGCGGTTTGATGTGCTCCAGCGTGAGCGGAACCCGGAGCATTGGGTTGTCGAGCAGGTAAATCTGCCCGACCGAGAGATAGTTGGCCGCGCGCCAGTAGGCATCGAGACGGCGCAGTTCACCGGAGGAAAGCGGCCCCTCGCTTTCCCCGCGGGAAGGTTTCATGCGCGCCGGAGTAGCCGTTGCGTGTTGTGTCATGTTGCACCTCCATTGTCTGCAGCCCAATCAGGATTCGGCGGTGGCGGCCAGTGCCGCTTGTGCCAGTATCCGGGCTTCGTTGACAGGAATCACCCAAATCTCCGCGCGGCTGTCCGCGCGGCTGATAAGTTGTTCGTTGCCGGCGATGAAGGCATTTTTCCCGGGATCGAGACGGATGCCGGCCCATTTCATATTCTCGAAAATCCGCGCACGGATCTCTGGGGCATTCTCACCCACGCCTCCGCCGATCAGGACTGCATCCACACCGCCGAGCACGGCTATGTACGCCCCGATGTATTTCCGGATTCGGTAGCAATAGAGATCCACCGCCCGCTGCGCCCGGGGATCGCCGGATTCAAGCAATTCGCGCATGTCGCCGCTGAGCCCGGAGACGCCCAGCAAACCGGAGGCGTCATTGAGCAGGCGCTCGGTGTCCTGCGGCGAAAGGTTTTCCCGTTGCTGCAGGTGGGTGATTAGCCCTGCATCGATATCGCCACTGCGGGTGGCCATGACCAGCCCCTCCAGGGGCGAGAAACCCATGGAGGTGTCCTTCACGCCGTCCTTGTCCGTGGCCGTGATCGAGCATCCCGCGCCGAGCTGAAGCGAAATGATGCGTTGTTCATGCGCGGCACCGGAGCGCCGTTCCCGCCAGCGGCGCCACATGGCCTCATGCGCCAGGCCGTGAAAACCATAACGACGCAAGTGATGCCGTTCTGTCATCTCGGCTGGAAGTGCGTAGATTCGTGCCACTTCCGGAAGCCGTGCGTAATAGGCTGTATCGAAAACGGCCACCTGTTTTACCGCAGATCCCAAAGTTTCGCGACAGGCACGCATCCATTGCAAGGCTGCCGGATTATGCAATGGCGCGAGCGGCGCGAGTCTGTCAATTTCCGCTTCCACCTCGGGGTTGATCAAAGTGGGGAATTGCAAGTTGTCACCACCGTGCACCACGCGGTGCGCGACAAGAGCGAATCCGGAGAGAGCGTGCGTCTGAATAAACTGACGCAATACTTCCGTTGCTTCCGTTGCCTTGTCCGAACTCGACTCATGACGCGCATATGCTATCTGCTCCATCCGGTTTTCCGCTGCTGTTTCAAAGGCAACGAGACGGATGGACGAACTCCCGGCATTGACCGTCAGAATCTTCACCTTCTGCATTCCTTGGTGCGCCGCCACATATGCCGTGTGCTTTCGTCAGGCTAAAAAACACTATACCGCGGCTGTTTTACGGGTTCTTGATATCGATCAATTCATTCAACTATTACTCAGTCGGGTGCTGAATCGCGAAAACGTTCAGCCGTATCCGCGGATTCACTTGATTGCCAACCGCCCGCCGTGCCAGTTGCGCATTGTCTTGGCTCTGTTCACCGTGGACAAGCCATGGCTAGCGGTTGGGCGCGCAGACATGAAAAATTATTTCCGGTGTCTGGCAGCTGGCTTCCAGGGCCAGTGCCCTTCGATACCGTACTCGAGGGTGAAACTGAGAAAGGCGCGTATCAGTACGATCACGCCCAATACTGCCACGCTCTCAAACGAATGCGAAACTGCCACGGTGCGGATGATGTCCCCGGCGATCAGGAACTCGAGCCCCAGGATAATCGCCTTTCCCAATTTGCGACGGTACTCGCCATACACGGCGGATTTGTCGGCTGCATGCCACTGCGTGAACACCCACACCGTCGCCAGCGCGAAACCCGCCAGGATCGTGAAAACCCCGACCGCTTCCATGATTACCGCTGATTGGCCAAACAGTTCCTTGAGTGTATGCATATCGTCCTCTCTGTCGAAACCATCACCGCTTGCGCCGCAGGGACAGATAGCCATGCAGCAACCAACTGAGGACCATGCCAACCGCCAGCACAACCAGAATCATCAGCGCTCTGGACATGGACACGGTCCAGAACAGAAACCGGATTTCGACCACGGTCGTGTTTTGAAAAATAAACACGGCAATCATCATGGAAAGCAGGAATGCCAGAATAAGTTTAAATGACACGCGTAGTTTCCAGTCAGATATATTATGTCGGGGTGCCGGGATCCATTTCACGCATGAGTACGAAGGAACGACCCTGCAATGGATAGGTGTGCGTGCCTTCAAATGTTCCGTCGCGCGCGAGCCCGGCTTCATGGCTGGTATCCAGCTCCGTCTTCCACAGCTTGCCCGGATGATAGGCCGGCAAAACGAATCCTATTTCGTCATGGTGAGCGTTGATGAGAAGCAGGAAGTTGGCGTCCGAGATGGGTTGGCCGCGGTCGTCATATTCATTCAGTCCAGCGCCGGCGAGCAACAGACCCAAACAACGGGCAAATGACTGCTGCCATTCCTCGTCGGTCATTTCGTTCCCGTCGGGCTTGAGCCAGACGATGTCTTTGATTTCGCTGCCACGAATCTGACGTCCTTGAAAGAAAGAACGACGTCGGAACACGGGATGTCGCTGAAGAATTTGGATGATACGACGCGTGAATTCAATCAGTTGGCGGTCATCCGGCTTGAGGTTCCAATCGATCCAGTTGAGTTCATTGTCCTGGCAATAGGCATTGTTGTTGCCGCCTTGAGTGCGTCCCATCTCGTCCCCCG
>Ga0224497_10000223_pt1 | contig 42663 bp, 46 predicted proteins | sample SF_Jul11_sed_USG_4_FD_167970 | JGI IMG/M metagenome (GOLD analysis project Ga0224497, IMG submission 167970) | Sediment microbial communities from San Francisco Bay, California, United States - SF_Jul11_sed_USGS_13 | ecosystem: Environmental > Aquatic > Marine > Sediment | place: USA...
CGCGACAACCATCAAGGCTCGGAACCAGGAATGAGGGTTCCACCACGAAGCCGGATATATGACAGCAGACCCGGTCCCAACAATTGTGTGAATCTTGCTTGCATAAAGGGCGGAGTCCATATATGACAGAAGGAGATATCTTGAGGGAGTTTTTGATTGGAAATGGTGGGCTTTTGGTGTAAATTGACGGCCAAAAAGGGGGCTTGATATAGTCAGTTGTCCACCTTTACTGTTTGGTCCCACCCCGATTGCTGGTACCCCCCAGATTAGGTTGGTCTTTGTTAGTAGGCGGTTTTTTGATAGCGGATTTATCCATCACATTTTCTTTTAATATCATAAGGTTGTTAGCACTATGAAACACAATACACGCCTTTCATTGGTGAGTGCATCCGTTCTTTTCGCCTTTCATCTAGGATCGGTGGCTCAAGCCGAAATATTTCCGGCTGAGGGCCCGCCTGGAACAACGGTGACGATTAGTGGAGAAGGGTTTGGGGATTTTAAGAATACCCAAGATAACCGGGTGGAGTTTCAAGGGGCGTCGGCTCTCATCCAATCGTGGGAACCTGATTTTATTTTGGTGAAGGTGCCGTTGAAAGCCACGTCTGGGCCGGTGGTGGTGATGAATGGTGGCAAGAAGAAAGAGGCTGGGAACTTTACGCTACAGGCAGTAAAGATTACGAAGGTGAGTCCTTCGACGGTTGAGGCGGGGTCCTTGGTGACGATTGAAGGGGAGAACTTTGGCAACACGGCGGGCTCACGCGATCCCAATACGATGTTTGGCGTGAACCAAGTCTTGATTAATGGCATTAAGGCCGACGTGCGGCGGTGGCGGCCTAATAAAATCGAGGTGCAGATTCCGGCGAATGCGAAGACGGGTGAGGTGGAGGTGCGGTTGGCCTCGAGCGATCCGTTACCTGATGGGTCGTGCTGTGCGCCGGTTGATTATGTAGTGAGTAATACGATGCCGCTGACGGTGATTCCTCCTATTGCCTTTGATCCACACATGGGTCCTATCGGCAGTAAGGTGGTGTTGTCCGGGCAAAGTTTTGGGAATACGGCCCCCAAAGATGGGCGAGTGTCTTTTGGTGGAAAACCTGCGGCGATTGCCCAATGGTCGGATCGGACGATTGTGGTCCATGTGCCTTTGAATGCTGAGCCTGGTCCCTTGGTCTTGCATCGTGACGGACAGGATCGGGCTATTGGGAATTTTGATGTGGTGGCCACTGAGGTGGGTGAATTTTTTCCCAAAAAAGGTCCTATTGGGACGTTAGTGATTATTCGGGGTAAGAATTTTGGCATTCACTCCGAAGGTGGCGATACAGCCTATGCCTTTGATTTTGAAGCCGCTAATAATGGGGTCACGATTGGTGGTGTGCCTGGTGTGATTCATCGTTGGCTGGATAATCAGATTGATGTGTGGGTTCCATTTAGTGCCAAAAGTGGTCCGATTGTGGTGAAGCGTGGCGGGGGTATCCCTAATGCTGATGGAACCTGCTGTGAACGCAAAGAAGTGGTGAAATATGTGGCCGGGGAGTTTACGGTGGTGAGGCCTCAAATTGATGACTACTGGCCAAAAGAAGGTGGACTGGATGAAATCGTGACAATCAAGGGTTCGGGCTTTGGGGAATTTCTGAAAATTTCGGAAGCGACCCGTCTTGCGATGAATCGACTGGCGCATTCATGGCAGAGTTATCGCTTGGGTGAGGACGTTTCGAGGACGGAAGTGTTAATTAACGGGATTGCGGTGCAAGTCGTGTCATGGACCGATACGGAAATTCAAGTGCGTATTCCTCGACGACAGGCATTTGGAATTGGCCATCCGGAAGGATTCGAAAATGATTTGATGAATGGCACGCTTCTGATCAAGCGTGGGTCTTGGGATATGTTGGAGAATGGGAATTGCTGTAAGCCAAAGCAATGGATCACCATCGTGGGTGGGCCATTTAAAATGTTACGCCGCGGGCTTCCCGATACCGATTATTGGAATGAAAAAGGGCGAGCCCAGTAAGCGGCAGGTACTGTATTCGTTTTGCAAAGTGATCGGACTTCTTTTGTTGTGAATTATTGATTATAGGACTGATTGGCATATGTTGAATGATGTTGTGAAGCTGTATGGTTTAGTTTCGACGTTATTGGTGGTGCTCTTCGTGGGAATTCCGCTAGTTGGCTTGGCGCAAGAATCTCCATTAACCATGGATCTTCAAAAGAGCCCCTCTCCAGGGACGTTGTTGGATGTCCATTTTCAGGATGTTCAACATGGTTGGGTGGTGGGAGCTGGTGGCACGATGTTGCACACCGAAGATGGGGGAACCACATGGAAAAAAGCTCCTCGTCGGACCAACATGTTATTGACTGACGTGACCTTTGCCGATGCTCAACATGGTTGGATCCTCGGGCAAAACGGTACGCTTCTTCATACCAAGGATGGAGGTGGCAAATGGACGCCTCAAGTGAGTGGGACGAATAGTATGTTATATGGGGCCTATTTTCTATCACCCCAGAATGGGTGGATTGTCGGCGCTCGAGGGGTGATTTTGGTCACCCATGATGGGGGGGAGACGTGGGATGATCAAGTCAGTGGTCTTACCGCGGACTTGTTTGGGATTCACTTTTTGAATGAAAAGCAGGGATGGGCTGTCGGTGCGCTCGGTACAATTATTATGACGAATGATGGCGGGGCAACTTGGAATGCTCAGGCGACAAATAGTCCAGCGACCTTCTTTGATATTACCTTTACCGATTCAGTTTCGGGTTGGGCCGTTGGAACCCAAGGAACCATTTTTCAAACCTTGAATGCAGGAGAAACGTGGGTTGATCGGCCTCGTCCCTGTGGGAGTCCCTGCTTGAAGCCTGCTGACTTGGTCAATATCCAGTTTCGTACTCCATTGAGTGGCCGGATTATAGGTGAACGTGGAACAATTCTAATGACTGAAGATGCCGGGTTTACCTGGACCGAGGTTGAAACCTTAAATACTGAAACTCTCTATGGCCTTTCTCTCCCTGATGCCATCCATGGGTTTGCAGTTGGGGACCACGGAACTATTCTTCATTTCACACACACACCTTCTGATTCGTAGCAAATATTTTTTCAGCCAACTCATTCAATTAGGCCGTGAAGCGGGCTTGCAATATTGCTAAGGCTGCGAGGCTTGCAGTTTCTGCGCGTAAAATTCCCTTTCCCAAAGATGCAAACTTCCACTTGTGGAATTTTGCCATTTCGATCTCTTCTGTTGACCATCCTCCTTCTGGCCCAATGCACACCGTGACCCCCAGGTTCTGATTCTCCGTTGAAAGTGGAATAGTTAAGAGTGATCCGGTCTCTTCCCGTTCCGCCATCAATATGGGCTTATCTTGTCGAGGCCTTTTCAGAAATTCCTGAAAAGTTTGAATGGGCAATATTGTGGGGAGAGTCCTGCGTTCGCTTTGTTGGGCAGCTTCTAATGCTATACGCTTCCATCGGGTTTGGTGTGATGCGTTCTGATTACCTGAAACTCTGAGAATGACACGATCTGTGATGAGGGGAATAATTGTCGAGACCCCGAGTTCCGTAGCCTTTTGAATGACCCATCCCATTTTCTCTCCTTTGAGAAGCGCCTGTGCAAGGATGATGGGTGGGGTGGTGGACAGGGGAGAAGGCTCTACCTTTTGAATCGTGGCTTCAAGCCTTTGCTTGGTGATTTTGTGAACTGTTGTGTGATAGCGATGCCCTAGGACATCATTGAATATCAGATGATCGCCAGGTTTGGCGCGTAAACTCTTGGCGATATGACTTAATAGAGGATCGGCGACAGTGATTACTCCATCCACAACATCTTGAGTTCGGATGAAGAAAACAGGCATAGAAACGGAAAGGGTGGAGATTGAAAAATGAGGGGATGCTTAATCGAACAGGTTTTTGACTTTGTCGAAGAGGCCTTCTCCTTGATTGTCGGTGGTCAGGCCGCTTTCCTCCGCAAAGGCATTTAGAATCTCTCGTTGATGCGGCGTCAGTTTGGTGGGAATATCAATTTTGATTCGAATCAATTGGTCGCCACGAGTTGGAGATTTGAGGCCTGGAGCCCCAAGGCCTTTTAAGCGGAGAATTTGATCGTGTTGGGTACCTTCCGGAATTTTAACCATGGTGTTGCCGGTTAATGTGGGCACCTCGACCTTCCCGCCGAGCGTCGCCGTCACAAAATGCAGGCGTCGGTCATAAAGAATATCTTGGCCTTTTCGTACAAAATGAGGATGAGCTTTGACCGATATGGCCACATAAAGATCGCCCGGAGGTCCTCCATTCATTCCATGTTCGCCTTCGTGAGAGAGCCGCAGGCGCATTCCGGTTTCGATTCCAGCTGGAATGGTGACTGAGAGCATGCGCTCTTTATGGACGCGTCGTTGACCACGACAGCTTTTGCATGGATCGGCAATAATTTTTCCTGAACCTTGGCATTGTCCACAGGTTCGGTTAATCGTGAAAAAGCCTTGTTGGAGTCGAATTTGTCCTGCTCCGCGACACGCCGTACAGGCTTTGATCGATTGCTCGGATTTTGCGCCAGTACCCTCACAGTCGTCGCATACTTCCCAGCGAGGAATTTTTAGTTTGGCCTCTTTCCCGTTAATGGCCTCTTCGAAGGAAATTTCGAGATTGTATTGAAGGTCGTTGCCTTGTTCGGCGCGGCTTCGTCCTCGTCCACCTCCAAAGAAATCTTCGAAAATATCACCAAAGACATCACCGAAGCCTCCGCCTCCAAACCCAAACCCGTCGGAGCCGCCTTGTCCGGCCGCGGCATGCCCAAACATGTCATATTTTTGCCGACGCTCAGCATCGCTGAGGACTTCGTACGCTTCACCCGCTTCTTTGAATTTGGTCTCGGCCGCAGCTTTTTTGTCGGGTTCCGAATGTAGATCGGGATGATGTTGGCGAGCGAGTTTTCGGAAGGCTTTTTTTATATCATCGGCGGAAGCATTGCGCTCCACCCCCAGCACCTCGTAATAATCACGTTTCCCTGTTTGTGCCATTAAGTATGCCTAACAGAGAACGGCCGGGGATGGATGAAATGCAAAATAGGGATCACCATAAAAAAAGAAGATGTGGTTATCCTTTGCCTTTGTCAACTTCTTCGAACTCGGCATCGACCACTTTTTCATCGCCACCAGAAGCCTCTTCTGATCCAGAGGCCGTTGGTCCTGATTCTCCGTCCTGTCCTGGTCCCGCCGATGTGCCAGCATCGGCCGAGGCCTTTTTATACATCTCCTCTGCCAGTTTATGGGATGCGGTCGTCAGGTTTTGCATGGCGGTTTTAACTGCTTCGGCGTCTGTTTCTTCGAGAGATTTTTTCAGCGCGTCGATAGCGGTCGTGATATTGGTCTTTTCTTCTTCCCCAATTTTATCACCATGTTCGCTTAAATTCTTCTCCGTGCTGTATATGAGGGTATCAGCTTGATTTTTGAGCTCGACCAGTTCACGTTTCTTTTTATCTTCTTCGGTGTGTGCCTCTGCGTCCTTAACCAGCCGTTCGACTTCTTCTTTGCTGAGCCCACTGGACGCCGTGATTTTTATTGATTGTTCCTTTTGTGTGGCCATATCCTTGGCGGACACATGGACAATTCCGTTTGCATCAATATCAAACGTGACTTCAATTTGCGGCATACCTCGTGGTGCCGGAGGAAGTCCGATCAGGTCGAATTGGCCTAACAATTTATTGTCATTAGCCATTTCTCGTTCACCTTGGAATACCCGGATGGTGACGGCCGTTTGGTTGTCGGCGGCTGTTGAGAACACTTGGCTCTTTTTTGTAGGAATCGTCGTGTTGCGTTCAATCAGGCGGGTGAAGACTCCTCCTAATGTTTCAATTCCCAATGAAAGCGGGGTGACATCTAATAACAACACATCTTTGACATCACCTTTGAGAACGCCGCCTTGAATGGCCGCTCCAATGGCCACGACTTCATCAGGGTTCACACCACGGTGTGGTTCTTTTCCAAAAAACTGTTTGACCCGTTCAATGACCTTGGGCATACGAGTCATTCCCCCGACCAGCACGATTTCATTGATATCGCCGGTGGTCATTTCGGCATCGGCTAGAGCTTTTTTGCAGGGTTCGATGGACCGTTCGATGAGGTCATCGACTAATTGCTCAAATTTCGATCGTGTAAGTTTGAGGACGAGATGTTTGGGGCCACTGGCATCCGCCGTAATAAACGGCAGATTAATTTCGGTTTCTTGTGAACTGGATAATTCAATTTTGGCGCGTTCAGCGGCTTCTTTGAGTCGTTGAAGTGCCATTCGATCGTTTCGGAGGTCAATGCCTTGGTCTTTTTTGAATTCCTCTACGAGCCAATCGATAACCCGTAAATCGAAGTCGTCGCCACCTAAGAAAGTATCTCCGTTGGTTGATTTGACTTCAAAGACTCCTTCGCCGATTTCCAAGATGGATACGTCGAATGTCCCACCCCCTAAATCATAGACTGCAATCCGTTCATCTTTTTTCTTGTCGAGGCCATAGGCCAGTGAGGCGGCTGTGGGTTCGTTAATGATACGCAATACATTGAGGCCTGCTATTTGTCCGGCATCTTTGGTGGCTTGTCGTTGGCTATCATCAAAGTACGCGGGAACGGTAATGACGGCATCAGTAACCTTTTCACCTAAATAATCTTCAGCTGTTTGTTTCATTTTCTGAAGAATCATGGCGGAAATTTCAGCGGGGCTATAGCTTTTTCCTCTAATTTGTACATTGGCATCGCCGTTATTGCCTTCAACGATTTTATAGGGAAGACGCTTCATGGCATCTTGGACTTCACGGGCAGAGATTTTCCTCCCCATTAATCGCTTGACGGAATAGATGGTGTTCTCAGGGTTGGTGATGGCTTGCCGTTTGGCAATTTGGCCAATTAGTCGTTCATCTTTGTCTGTGATGCCGACAACCGACGGGGTTGTGCGTGCACCTTCCGAGTTAGCAATGACGCTGGGGTCTCCCCCGCTCATCACCGCCACGCAGGAATTCGTGGTTCCTAAATCAATTCCGATGATTTTACTCATGCTTCTATCCCTCCCTATTCTACCGTGTCTTGTGTAGATGTTGGTTCAGTCTGATCAGATTTATCTTTTGCCACCGTAACCATAGCCGGTCGTAAAATTCGGTCGTGTAAAAAATATCCTTTCTGAAATTCTTCAACGACCGTATTGGGCTCTGCCGTCTCCGATTCCACCTGCGCTACCGCCTGGTGGATGTTGGGGTCAAAGGCAGCCCCTGTGCTCGACACTTGCCGTACGCCTAATTTTCCTACAGTTTCCAGGAATTGTTTATGGGTGAGTTGTACACCTTCTATAAGGGCCCCACTGGCTTTCGCGTCAACTCCGCTTTGGATGGCTCGCTCAAGATTATCAATTGTGGGAAGTAAATTTTTTAATAACGACTCATTGGCATAGCGAATGGCATCGCTTTGGTCACGTTGGGCGCGTCGCTTGTAATTTTCAAATTCAGCCGCCAGTCGCATGTATTTATCTTGGAATATCTGAAGCTCTTCGCGGGCCTGCTGTTCTGTTCCTTGGGAACCATCTGAAGAAGATTCCAATCCTTGTTCCTGCTCTGAGAGATTCGTTTCGGCAAGGTCTTCTTCGAGTTGGCTATCTTGTGCTGGTGTCGAATGACTTTCCTCAGAGAATGGGGTCATGTGCGTCCATTTTTTGCTTGTTTACAAGGATTTATGCATTCCTAGGTCAGATAGTCACTGAGGCTGGCAAGTCAACCCGTCGAGGGAAATTTCTTCGTGTTTTTAAGGAAGATTTTTTTGATGAGGGTAGAAGTGGTTATCCACAGGATGGTGCCATGCGGCCGTAGAGGAGGGCCAGACCTTCAAGTGTGAGATTAGGCCTAACTTCTTGAATTGTTGAAGAAATTGGATGGATTGTGGAAGCTAAGCCTCCTGTGGCAACCACATAGTGCGGTTCCCCACTATCCTGTTGAATTCGTTTGACGATGGCATCTACAAGGCCTGCATAGCCAAACATGATGCCTGATTGCATGCTGGTGGCGGTGTCACGGCCAATGACCGAGCTTGGAACGACCAAGTCAACCTTGGGGAGTTTCGCCGTCTTGAGATGGAGAGAATCCGCAGCCATTTTCAGTCCTGGTGCAATAGCTCCCCCTAAATATTCCCCTTGTTGGGTAATAGTGCAAAAGGTTGTGGCTGTCCCAAAGTCCACGATAATCAGGCCTCGTTGATAATGTGAATAACCCGCAGCTGCATTAACGAGGCGGTCTGTCCCGATTTCTTCCGGATTGTCATAGCGAAGGGAAAGCCCATGTGGACAGGAGGCGGTAATAATCAGTGGCCTTTGTCCCACAAGCAATGTGAGTAACGTCTCAAATGTGTGGGTAAGCGGAGGGACCACGCTCGTCATAATGCTGCCATGTATTTTTGTAGGGTCTACGTTGTGAATTGTAAGTAGAGCGCGCAAGGTCATGTCGAATTCATCTGCGGTTTTGGTGTGGTCAGTGGATAGTCGCCAGTCGGCAATTAACGTGTTGTTTTGATACACGCCACACACAATTTGCGAGTTTCCAATATCGATAGCGAGGAACATGGAAAGATGAAATTAAAGTAATAAATTACTATTTATTGTTGTTAACGCTTGAAGCTTTTGAGGTAGCGAATATCTCCTGCGTGCACGTCCACTATACTAGCTGATTGTCCCCTGGCGTCGGAAGTCGAGGGGATGATTTGTAATTGACCTTGCTCGCCAATAGCGTGGGCCAACCCTTCTCGTTGGCTGCCATCAGGAAATTGAACGACAAGCTCTTTACCTAAGGTGCTGCAGCGTTGACTGTAGCTGGCCTGACAGGTGGTTGTGCCATCGGTTTGCAGCCTTTCGCAGGTCTGCTCCAAGGTGGGGATTATTGAGTGAAGAAGTTGGTGCCGGTCTAGGGAGTGTTGGGCATGAATGTAGAGAGAAGTCGCTGTCTGTTTGAGTTCTGTGGGTAGGGCCGATTTTGGAAGATTGACATTGATGCCAAATCCAATCGCGACGCACCTTTCGTTTGAATCCCTCTTAAAGGATTCGCATAAAATCCCTCCAACCTTTTGTTCATGAATCAAGATGTCATTGGGCCACTTAAGGTTGATGCTGATTTTCGTTTGACTCTCAATTGCTTGAGCGATAGCCATTCCGGCCATCAGGGGTATCCATCCAAGAGCTTGAAATGAATCATTAAAGGAAAAAACGAGAGAGCCATAAATGTTGGCCCCTGGTGGGGAAAACCATGTTCGATCTAAGCGGCCTCGACCTGCCGTTTGCTGATCGGCCAAAATTACCGTGCCCTGAGGAATAGGTTTCCTGGCCAGTTCTAGGGCAAACGTGTTCGTCGAGGGGAGTTCATTGAAAACAAAAAGCGAGTGATTGAGTACTTTTGAGGGAAGGACGCCCGTTAATTTATCTGGGGATAACACCGTTGGCTTGGGGCTAATGAGGGAGAATCTTAGTTGCGGGTTTTAGGCTTTTTCTTTTTCTGATGAGGTGGAACCGAGATCATATCCATTGAAAGGTCCATGGCCGGTGCCGAATGAGTGAGGGCCCCAATTGAGATAATGTCTACTCCTGTGCCAGCAACGTCTTGAATGTTTTGAAGGGTGATTCCTCCTGAAACCTCAACTAATGCTTGACCTTTTATTGCCTTCACGGCTTGCTGAATTTTTGAGGGAGGCATATTGTCCAATAAAATGATATCGGCTTTACCTTGCAGGGCTTCACGAACCTGTGACTGCGATTCGACCTCTACGCAAATTCGAAGTCCATGAGGAGCCTGTTCTTTGGCTAATCGGCATGCTTGCTTAAGAGATATGTTATTGGCGGCCAGTATCATCAAGTGATTGTCCTTAATCAAAATCCCATCGTGAAGAGAAGATCTGTGATTGTAGCCTCCACCAAGTTGGACCGCCCATTTTTCTAAAGCACGAAGCCCAGGGGTTGTTTTCCGGGTATCGGCAATTTTGATTGGATACCCGGCAACGGCACGACAAAATTTGCGGGTAAGGCTGCAAATGCCTGACAGCTGTTGTATGAAATTCAGAGCAACACGCTCCCCCTGAAGTAGGGACTTGGCGTTTCCGGTAATAGTCAGCACCTTCGTATTTGCCCTGATCCACGCTCCATCTTTGTGGTGAAACTGTATGGTCAGCGACTCGTCAATTTGATGAAACACTTCCTGCGCAATCGCCAGGCCTGCCACCACCATCGCCTCTTTTGCCACGATATGTGCCTGCCCGGAAAGGTTTTTTGAGATGAGGGTGTTGGAAGTGAGGTCTCCAAATCCCAGGTCCTCCTCCAGGGCTACTTGGACCACTTTTCTAATATACGATCGGGATGGTGGCTGTGCCACAATTTTGTTGGTTCCCATTTAATGCAACATGGTGCCCAGTTGTTGTTCGCTGCTTGAGAGCAAGGCGAGTTCTTGTTGCAGGCTCATCACCCGTTCTTCAGATTCTTTTATGACCGAAGGCTCAGCTTTTTCTCTGAATGTTGGAGAAGAAACGCGGTCTTGAATGCGACGGCATTCTTTGTCCTTGGCTGCTATTTGTTTTTTTACTTTTTTGAAGACTTGCTGGAGGTCTACATTGGGTTCCACAGGGATCCCGATTGTGATATTTCCTGATACGAGTTGGAGAATTCGATCAGCAGGCCAATCCGTGATTCGGCTGAGTGTCAGCGTGGAGCGAAGCGTTGACTCGATATAGGGTTGCAAGATTTTAATGCTTGTTGCCTCATTGTCATTGGTGGAAGTACCAAGGATGGTGAGTGATTGGTTGCCTGGAATATTCAATAGGGCACGGCCGGTTCGAGCTGTCGAGACAAACGCTTGTAATAATGAAAAGTCCTGTTCTGCATGTACATCAGTCCACCCATTCTGCACTGTGGGGAATGGTTGGGTCATGATAGAAAGGCCATCATGTGGAAAAGATTGCCATATTTCCTCGGTAATAAATGGCATTACCGGGTGAAGCAGACGTTGAATGCATTCGAACGATTCTGAAAGCGTATGCCGGGTGGTGGCTCCATCTGGATGGTTGTCTTGTTGAAGGCTGGGCTTGGCCAGCTCGATATACCAATCACAGTATTCATGCCAAATAAATTGATAGAGTTGGGAGGCCGCTTGGTCAAAGCGGTAATTTTCTAAGGCATGGGTTACCTCAGCGATTGCATGATTGAGGCGACTGAGTATCCATTGATCCGGGAAAGGTCGCGATGTTGGCGATGCTGAGGGTGTGGTGCCATTGGTATGGAGTTGGATGAAACGGGCCGCATTCCAAATTTTAGTGGCAAAATTTCGATACCCTTCAATCCGTTCTTCGGCCAATTTCATATCGCGGCCAGGGGAAGCCATGGAAGCCATGGTAAACCGCAAGGCGTCGGTTCCGTATTGGCTCATTTTAGTGAGGGGATCAATGACGTTGCCTTTGGACTTACTCATTTTTTGTCCTTCCGCATCCCGAACCAGGGCATGGATGTAGACATCCCGGAAGGGGGCTTGTCCCGTCAGTTTGATCCCCATCATGACCATTCGAGCGACCCAAAAAAAGAGAATGTCTAAGCCGGTGACTAACGTCGAGGTGGGATAGAAGGTTTTGAAGTCTTGCGTTTCCTCTGGCCATCCTAGAGTGGAGAATGGCCATAAAGATGAGGAGAACCAGGTATCGAGTACGTCGGGATCCTGAAAGAGATCAGATCCTCCACATTTGGGACATTCCCCTGGGCTCGATTGTGACACGATAGGTTTGGCGTCGGATGTGATAAAGCAACTCATGATTGAAGAAGCCGTGTCTTGGACTTCAAGCGTTTCTTTATTTGTTGAGCTGGGGTCAAGTAACTGGTCTTTATTGCAGGTGCGACAATACCAAGCTGGGATTTGATGCCCCCACCAGATTTGGCGGGAAATACACCAATCTTTTATTTGGCGCATCCACCCCAAGTAATTATTTTTCCACCCATCGGGAATGATCCGAATCGTTCCGGTTTCCACCGCCCTGATAGCCGGTGACGCTAAGGGCGACGTTTTGACAAACCACTGTGGTGATAAATAGGGCTCGACAACGGTTTTGCAGCGGTAGCACTTACCCTGTGCCAGGGAATGGTCTTCTTCTTTGAGGAGAAGGTTGTGTTCCTTTAAGGCCTCAATGACGAGGGGGCGAGCTTCTCGTACGGACTTCAAACTGAAGTTTGCCAGTAGATTGGGATCGACCATCGCCTGTTTAAGACCCAAAGGATCCATTCTTGCTTTAAAATCCAAAATGGTGATGGAAGGTAAGCTGTGCCGTTCTCCGGCTTCGAAGTCGTTAAAGTCATGCGCTGGAGTAATTTTGACGGCACCGGTGCCGAATTCACGATCTACTAAAATAGAGTCGGCAATGATGGGAATGGTACGGGTGGTCAAGGGAAGTGTGACGTGTTTGCCGATGAAATGTTGGTAGCGAGGATCGTCTGGATGAACTGCGACCGCTGTGTCACCTAATAAGGTTTCCGGGCGGGTAGTGGCGATCGTGAGAAAGGCTTCGGAATCATCCGCAAGATTATAACGGATGTAGTAAAGCGTGCCCTTGTTGTCTTCGTGCTCCACTTCAATATCCGAAAGGGCGGTGAGGCATCGGGGGCACCAATTGATGAGTCGTTCTCCCCGGTAAATTAATCCTTCCTCATACAGTTGAACGAACACTTTTCTGACCGCATGAGATAGCCCCTCGTCCATGGTGAACCGCAACCGATCCCAATCGCAGGAGGCCCCCAATTGTTTGAGTTGTCCAATAATGGTGTCCCCGGATTCGTGCCTCCATGCCCATACTCGCTCAATAAAGGCTTGACGGCCAAGATCTTCACGCGTGAGGCCCTCCTCCTTCAGCTGGCGCTCCACGACATTTTGCGTGGCAATCCCGGCATGGTCGGTTCCCGGAACCCAGAGGGTTTGTAGGCCCTGCATACGTTTCCATCGAATGAGGATGTCTTGAAGAGTATTATTGAGGGCATGCCCGATATGGAGAGAACCCGTGACGTTAGGTGGCGGAATGACAATGCTATAGGACCCAGTATTTTCCGTTTGTCTGGGTTGGAAAAGCTTATGCTCAGCCCAATGTGCGGCCCATTTTTTCTCGACTTCGGTTGGATTGTAGGTTTTGTCTAAGAAATGGTCTGACATAATACCTCGGAGATCAGTGATTAAGGCGGGGGATGGTATCATGGGAACTGAGCCCCTGCAATATCGACTCTTGTTCCGTTGACGAGTCCTATGGTATAGAATGAAATCATTAACGTGAGTCCCTGATAAGGAGAATCCCTATGCCACGAGGCCGAGAAAAAGATCGTGAAATGCGAAGAAAGCATCGAAAAAATCAACGCCGCCTGAAAAGTCTCGAAACAGCTCGGCGGGAAAAAGGGAAAAAGAAGTAAACGGTTTTCAGCTCTTTTGGAATTTAGTCTCGGTTTCTCTTCTGTATTCTTCTCGCCTATTCCGTTCGCCTCGTCCTTTTCCTCCATTTGAAATCTGATTCATACGTTTGTGCCGTAGGGATGTCCCCTGATTGAGAGCTTGTTTGATGTCCTCTTTTCCCATTAAAGCCATTTTTTTTGATGCCGTCGGAACCTTATTTGACGTCAAGGGTTCGGTGGGGGAGGTGTATCTGACCTATGCCAAAAGGTACGGGGTCCCTGATAATGAAGACATGGTCGCCATCCTGAATAAAGGATTTAAGGAGGCCATGAAGGCTATGCCTGCGCCAATTTTCTCGGTTGAACGTCCAGAAAAATTAAAGCAGTGTGAGCGGTTGGTGGTTTGACGTGGTGCACGCGGTCTTTTATCGAGTGGGGATGTTCGAGGGGTTTGATGATTTTTTTGAGGAAGTCTTTGAGGCATTCGGGCATGCAACCCATTGGAAACTTTTTCCGGAAACACTTGAAGTTTTGACTCAATTAAAGGCACGAGGGTTCGAGTTGGGGATTATTTCAAATTTTGACAGTCGCTATTTCCAGGTTGCCCGTGCGCTGGAAATTCATCCGTATTTTGATTCTGTGACGATTTCCAGTTTAGCTGGAGCCGCTAAGCCTGCTTCGAAAATTTTCTCTTTTGCCCTGGAGCAACACATGCTCAATCCAGACGAGGCTCTTCATGTCGGCGATCATCCAATCGAAGATTATGAAGGAGCTCGGCAGGCTGGTCTTCATACGGTTTTAATTGATCGTTCTGCATCGGGCGGGTGTGAGCATCAATCCCTGTCAAGTTTAGTTCCATTATTAACGCTTCCTCTCCTTCAGCCGTCCAAAACTTAACGAGTGTCAGTGTTGTTTTGGTTTGGCAGCCCCTGAAATCATATTTGTGACTCTTGTCACATCTTGGCCAAATCGGCGGCAAATTCCATTTATGACTTGACCATTTTGTCTATTCGCGCTACCGTTTGTTTTCAAGTCAATTCCCCTCAAGTCCGGTGCGGTCTTTTTGAATATTGGCCTCTTCCAAATAGGTTACTTTTTCATTAAGAATTATTCACTCCAAGACCCCCAAATATGGAATTATTTGCTATTAGTGGTTTGTTAAATGGTCTAGCCGCCATTGGACTTGCCTCTTTTATTTATTTCCGCTCTCCCAAAGATCCTCGCCATTGGACATTTGGTTTATTTGGGATATCCACGGCCATTTGGAGTTTTGGATATTTCGCTTGGCAGATTTCCGATTCTGAGATTTATGCCCTGTTTTATTTGCGTCTATTAATGGCTGGAGCCATTTTTATTCCGATCACCTTTTTACATCATGTTCTGTATTTGCTGCAAAAGGAGATTCCCTGGAAGAATGTAATTAAGTGGAATTATATGGTCGGAGGCCTTTTCCTGGCATTCGATGCGACCCCCCTGTATATCCAAAGTGTCCGACCAATCTCTTTGTTCCCTTATTGGGGCGTTCCAGGTATCGCTTTTCATTTCTGTCTCGTTTGGTGGATCGCTCTGGTAGTTGTGGCCCATGTGCTTCTTGGTCAAGCCTATCGTAAGAAAAGGGGGCTGCCTCGAAGACAAATCCTCTATCTACTGATTGGATCTACAATTGGTTATATTGGAGGAGCGACAAACTACCCATTGTGGTATGGCATTGAAATTATTCCCTATGGGACGGTCGGGTTTGGGATTTATATTTCCATCGTGGCTTATACCCTCCTACGGTTTCATTGGCTGGACTATTCTGTGTATGTTGAAAAAGGATTCTCCTATTTCGCTTTATTATTGCTGCTTTCTCAACCGATTTACCCTGTCCTGTTACTTGCCCAAATATGGGTGTTTGGCAAAATAAACCCTCAATTTGCCCTAATCCAACTTATCTTTCATCTTTTAACCGTTGTGGCAGCCTTTCAAATGAAAGTTGGGACAAAGGGTGCGGTAGCGAGAACGATTATGAAAGGAAGAGAATTGCGTATTCAGACCCTGACAAAATTCTCTTCAGAAGTCGCTAACTTTCAAAACGCTCCTGATTTAGGGGCGGCCATCCTAAAAACATTGGGAAAAGGGGCCAAAACGTCCAAGGCGGCCATTTTCAGCTTACAGGTGAATGAAAACCGATATAAAGCCATTGCTACCATCGGGTTTCCCCAAAATCATTCCTTAATGAAAAAAGAATGGACCATTTTTGATGATCTCCCTCAATGGTTATTAGGCTCTCAGTCCAGACTTTCTGTGAAAGAATTAGATCTCACCGATGATTGGGAAAAACAAATTGCCAATGAGCTCAAAGAGGTCGGATTAGAATTGTTGTACCCCATCTTTGGTAATCAGCAACTGTTAGGCTTTTTGGCTTTTGGGTCTGATTCTAGCGAAATGATACGCCTATTAGGCGGGAAAATGGTTTGGGACACTCTGATCCAGGAATCGGCGTTGGCCTTAGAGAATGCCATTTTGCGCGAAGAAAATCGTCGTTCCGAAAACTTGTTATGCCAAGTTGATCGATTGCGTTCCCTGGAGACGATGGCTGATGGCTTGACCCAAGAACTTCATAATCCATTAGTTTCGATTAAGGCTTTTGTTCAAGTTGCCCAGATGCGCCAACATGACGTGGAATTTATGGATCGACTTCATCGCATTCTTGGCGAAGACCTTGGGAAGATTGAAGAGTTAACAAAAGAAATCAGGGATTACGTGAAGCCTTTGTCTGTTTCTTTGACCCCAAAAGTGCAAATCAATGAAGTGATTGAATCCTGTCTGTTATTCGTCGCCAGTAATCCCAGTTATCACCATATCATGATCGAAAGAAATTTGAGTCCTGAAATTCCGATGATACACATGGATCGTCAAAAACTTATGCAAGCTATATTTAATGGACTTTTGTTTCTCCTTAAGGATTCTGATAACTTGTCAAAAACTTTAACGCTTGAATCAAAAGGCGACTCCCAAGTTTTGGGTAAAAATTGGGTTCAGGTTGATATTGGATGGAAATCAACTATGCCCGTTCCCAATCTTACATTAGTTTCAGCGGACAGCTGGGATTTTGGTGGGGAATCCAAAAATATTCCTGATCCATCTTTGGCGCAAGGGGTCCTCCTTGCTTCGCAAATTATTCAGCGCCATTCTGGAAATTTCCGATTGCTCACAAACCGAAATTGCATCCTTGGTTTTCAAATTCAGTTGCCGCTCAAAATTCAACACGACCAGGGACGTCTCATCAGTCCTTTCGCTCTTTCTTCCACTTCTCCTCGGCAGGTCACCTCCAATTCTGATTCTGAATCCATTTTCTCCTAAGGGAGATTTGGTACAATGCTAGCATTTGGGCTGTGATGTCATTTCTAGTATTTAGGCTAGTTATTTTCTATGGATGTGGCTGAGCAGGATTTACATTCATTTTTTGAGCATGTCCCGGTTGTGTTCTACCGGTGCAATCAAAGGGGATTGGATCGAACGTTCCAGTTTGCGACACCATACGTACAAACCCTCCTTGGAATAAACCCAAAGCAACTAGTGGAGGATTCTCGGGCCTTTTTCCGCCGTATTCATCCCGAAGACCGGAATAAGTTCTTACGAGCCTGGGCAGAGCCAGATTCTTTGCCGGCGGTCATCAGTGTCGAATATCGAATGGTCATGGAAAACCAACGAGTGATTCTGATTCAAGAACATAGTGTGATGTCGGCAGATGAGCAGGGTTTAGGGAGAAGCTGTCAAGGATTGTTGTTAGAAATCCCCAACTATCAGCAGGTTCAAGATGAACTGCGTCGTTGGGACAAAGAGCTGCATTCGGTCACTCAAAACCTTCCCGATATCATAGGGCGAATTGATCACAAGAATCGGATACTCTATTTAAATCGTTGGTGGGATAGTCTTGATCACGTTCCTCCAGAAAAATATCTAGGGAAGCGAATTGAAGATTTAGGGTTATCACCAAAAGTTGCAGATATCTTTGAATCCAAAATCGCGCAGGTTTTTCAAAGCGAGGTGGCTTCGACTTTTGAAATTTCTCATCCCACCTATCGAGGGATGAGATCTTTTGAAGTAAGAATTTTCCCGGAGCCTGTTATTGGGCAGCAGATGTTAACGGTGTTAATGATCTGCCGGGATATCACAGAAATACGAACGGCGGAATTGGCAGTTAAAGAAAGCGATGAGAAATTTCTTCAACTTGCTGAAGCCATCGATAGTGTTTTTTGGATATGGGATATCGAGCTGCAGCGTATGGTCTATGTCAGTCCTGCCTATGAACGTTTATGGGGGGGGGATGCAAAAAAGCTAATCAATAATCATTTTGACTGGCTTACGGTTGTCGTTCCAGAAGATCGGTCGCGAGTCGAAAATCTTTTTTTGAAACGATTAGATGGGACCAGCCTTGACATAGAATATCGGGTTCGAGATGCCCATAACGACATTCGTTGGGTTCATAATCGAACGTATTCCTTGAAAGATGGTTCGGAAAAGAGTACACGAATTATCGGGTTAGCCCAAGATGTGACCGAACGAAAAAAATGGGAGGAAGAGCGTGTGCGTGGTGCCAAACTGGAGTCTCTAGGGCTATTGGCCGGAGGGTTGGCACATGACTTTAATAATTTACTCACGGCGATATTAGGCCAATTGTCGTTAGCAAAATATGAAATTGATGCCACCCATCCTCTCTTTGTGCGGCTGGCTGAAGCTGAACAAGCTTCCCTGCGTGCACAAGATATTGCTGGGCAACTCCTGACCTTTTCTAAGGGAGGTGTCCCTCTTAAAGATGTGGTATCCCTAGGTGAAATCTTGGAGGAAAATGTAAGATTAGTCTTGGCCGGCTCAACGGTTCGTCCTGTGTTTAATAAGGAAGAGGATCTGTGGAGCGTCAATGTTGATCTTGGCCAAATCTGCCAAGTGCTTCATAATCTGGTAATCAATGCAAGACAGGCTATGAAAAATGGAGGAGAATGTGTTGTCGAGGCTAAAAATGTCAGTAAGGATGAAGGGGAAAGGCTGAGCCACAGCCATCAATTGACGGCTTCTCATGATCAATGGATACTGATCGCTGTCCAAGATCGAGGAATAGGTATTTCCAAAGAAAACCTTCCGAAGGTGTTTGATCCGTATTTTACGACCAAATCTACAGGATCAGGGTTGGGGTTGGCCACCTCTTATTCTATTATTCGAAATCATGGTGGAGTCTTGTGGGCTGAGTCCGAAGTGGGGATTGGGAGTCGGTTTTCATTTCTGCTGCCAGCGTTGCCTCCTGAAAAACATCTGCCCCCGTCTAGAAGGAAAGAAATTAAATTTGGTCAAGGGAATATCCTCATCATGGATGATGAAGCACAGATTCGGAATGTGCTTGGGGAAATGGTGCAAACGTGTGGGTATAGTTTTCAGGCCGTTCCTGATGCAGAGCAGGCACTCAGGGTATTCCGGCAAGCTCATGACAATAAAAAGCCATTCTCTGCTGTCATCTTAGATCTTACAATCCCCGGAGGCCCTGGCGGGAAAGAGGTTGTCAAAGAAATGCTGGCACTAGACCCTCATCTACGAGCGATTGTCGTGAGTGGATATTCGAATGATCCTGTATTGGCAAATTATGAAGACTATGGGTTTAAAGGAAGAGTGGCCAAGCCCTTCAATCTGGTTGATTTAAGCCTTGTGCTCAATTCGGTGTTGCAGGAAACGGTGTTATAAACTAACCCCTGCAGCCTGGAGCGTAGGCCTTTTTCTTCCGGCATCATGACATGCCTCTTTTATCCTCGGTTACATGTCAAGACCACAATTCTGAATCATTTAATATGGTGCCCATGTTCTCTGGCTTGTTGGCATCTCCGATTAACTCGGTCGTTATGCTACTTGGTGAGAACGAGAAAGAGATTAATCCCTTCGGGTTCTTGTTCAACCTGGATTTGATGATCCTCAAACCCGCATTCTCTGGCCAGTTGCCGTAAATGTTGCTGGCTTCGGTGAATGAGTTTCCAATTACACAGTTCCATATAGCCCCGTGTGGGATTGTCGGGTGAAAAATTGCCAATGACCATTCGTCCATTCGGCTTAAGGTACTTGGCGAGTTTACTAATGGTCCGTTTAAAAAGACCGTCATTGAAATAATCAAATAAACCAGCAGACCAAATTAAGTGATAGGTGGTCTTCGTCAAAAAACGAAAAATATTCTTGTGGATAAAGTTGAGTTTGGGAAGGAATTGTTGGCACAGATTTTTGGCAAAATCAATCGCTTGAATATCTTGATCGACACAATCAATTCTCAAGTCTGAGGCTCCGACCACCTGCAAGGCTTCATACATATCTCGACCTGGCCCAGAAGCGACATTTAGGATTTGTGTCCCTGAGGGGTTTTTTGTTTTCGTTTTCCATAATTGGTCGAGGAAAAATGATACTCGATTTCTCACGGCTTGCGGGGCTTTTTGAGCATGAAAATAGTCGTCCCATTTGGCTAGATGAGGGACAGCAGACCTATGAAAATTGTATATTTTTTCAATAATTTTAAAATCTCCAGCGTACCCCAGAGGCTTTTGGTAGGCCCAACCCTGGATTGTTTCTGGTGAGAGAGCTGCGCCGAAGGAGTCGTGAAGTGAAGCCTGTTGTTCGGACGAGAGAGAATCCTGGAAGGTGGGGTTGGAGAATTGCTGGAAAACAGTATCTAAGAGGGGGTAATCGGTCTGATCTGGCCCGCCTTTTTGGGCAAGGTTGCGAATAAAACCTCCAGTTGATTCAACGATACTTTGGATTTGTGTGCTAGTCGTTGGAATGAATTGAGAAAGTGGGATAGCGTGAGTAGACATAGAGCACCTCCTGAATGATTGAGAGTTAATGACAAAAATGACCCCAAACCTCTTGGGTCAGAGGGGGGGAACGAAAATAGGATTTATTTAATTGAAAGACTGGCTGAGGGGCAGAAAGATAACTTTTCCTAATTGAAGGAAATAGAGGAAGGGAGTAGATAGAGCCGCATTTCGTCCACATGATAGGACAAAGGCACCGGAATTATGCGGTTTAATTGTTGATGAGAAGTTATGGTGATTCAAGGATCATCGTCTATTCCTCCTACTTTGGGGGTTAAGAATGGCATGGGGGCTTCATTCATCATGGGAAAGGAATATAATAATGACCCGACGTAAAAAAAGGGACATTACCTGAAAAATGATAGAGCTGTCCAGCAACTGATCTTATCGCTGTGCTTCTTCTAGAATTTTGAAGGTACGCATAAAGTTTATGGCGGACACTCAATCGATTCTCTGCCTTATTATTATGTTTTTTTGTATGGGTCGTAAGAAATTTTCATAATGGCTTCGAGTAACAAATCAGTTAAAAAAATAAAGCGAAAGACCAGCAATCCTGTGATTCAAAGTATTCCCCTATCTAAGAGGCGGAAATTTCAGAATCGATTATTGAGGTGGTATGACGAATCGGGCCGGGATCTTCCTTGGAGGAGGACCGAAGATCCTTATAAGATTTTAGTCTCTGAGGTGATGCTGCAGCAGACTCAAGTTGATCGTGTCATCCCCAAATTTCATGAGTTTTTGCAAAAATACCCGACGGTACAAGATCTTGCTGAGGCGAAACCTGAAGATGTTCGAAAAACGTGGTATCCCTTAGGCTATAATATTCGCCCTTATCGTCTCCATGGTATTGCTTGTGAAGCTATGGAGCGGTATGAAGGAAAAATTCCAAGTGAAGAGGACGAATTATTATCGATGAAGGGTATCGGTCGATATACAGCAGGCGCGATCCGGTCTTTCGCCTTTCAGCAGGATGCTGCCATTCTAGATACGAATGTTATCCGAGTGTTACATCGGATTTTTATTGGGAATGGGGATTCTAAAAAACAAAAAGCGCTATTATGGCTGCTTTCCGAGAAATTGATCCCTAAAGGAAAGGGCTATGATTTTAACCAAGCCCTCATGGACTTTGGGTCCATGGTCTGTACGGCACGGAAGCCGTTTTGTTTACTTTGCCCCATGCGTGATATTTGCAAAACAGTTTCTGCAGATGAATAACCAAGGTTTTCACGAATTCCCATGTGTTGTCGTGGCCGCGGCCATAATCTATCAAGACGGAAAATTCCTCTTAACGAAAAGAAAGTTTGAGGCTCATCAAGGAGGGATGTGGGAATTTCCTGGTGGCAAGCTAGAGGTAGAGGAGACGCTAGAGCAATGTTTACGAAGAGAGTTGCAGGAGGAAATTGGCGTTGAAGTTACTAAACTGAAGCCTCTTTCGGTTTTTCGGCATCGTTATCCTGACCAAGAAGTCGAACTACATTTTTTTTCGTGTTCCATCTTCCAAGGAAATCCAACGCCTCTTGAGTGTTTAGAAATTGCCTGGGTTCCGAGGGGGGAACTGTCATCGTATGTTTTTCCAGAGGCTGACCAGCCAGTGCTGAGGGAAATTCTTCACGGAAAGTTTCGGGGAGAGTTCAGCACCTAAGTCAGTATTTCAGAGGCTGTCATCGTAAGAACTCCGGCCGTACTCCGGCGAACGTTATTGAGAGGGTCTTTGCTGAAGTCGTTGAATTTCTTCCGCTTGTTCATCAACCTTTTTTTGTAACTCTTGCATTTGTTCCTGAAGATTTTTTAATTCCGCTGGATTGTCCTGGGGAAGAGGTGCTGGTGAGGTTGTAAGGCTTTTTCCTGGGCTTTGGGGTGTGTTTTCCTTTTTGCCAGTCAGACTCTCATAATCGATGGCAATCCATATATCCTTTGAAGAGACCTTTATGAAGTGTTTGGCCTCTTGGACGGGTAAGACAGCCTGTTCCTGGGAATAAAGGAGGGTGGTTGTTTGCTGTAGGTTTCGTGATGAATCCGACATTTTTGACGGATTCCCAGAATAATGTCCTCCGCTTTGAATCGTGAGAAAGAAAATCGTAGGCGAAAACACCGCCATCGTACCGCTCACGTGACCCGTTCCGTCTTCATTCTCCACATTCCGAAACACGATGAGTTCTTCGGTGGTCGCTTTGGAAAATGCCTCGACAAGATGAGGCGCTAGGAACTCTATCTGTCCGTGGGAGAAAACAGGAGTTATTTTCGGGTCGGAAATAAAAAGTTCTTGAAGAATGCCATGTTCTTGGCGCTGGGAAATCCCTTCCAACATCTGTTTGACGAGTGATTCAGAAAGAGAATGAGGGTGTTGAGGTGGGATCTTGAATTTCTCAGAAGTTTGCAGGACGATGTTTCCTGCTTGACTACTATGAATGGGTGTTTGGACTTCAGGGGTCCAGGCACATTGAACCGTGACTAATAGGAATCCGAGGATTGTCCCACCACCCTTAAGGATATGAAAGAGCCGTGTTTTAAAAAGAACGGGACTCAAAAGAAAAAACCCGTGTAACATTTTTTGTCGTTACGTGTCCTGAACGGGTTCGTGTATAGAGAAGAGAAAAGGTATGTCAGAACATGAAAGGGTGTGCTTATGCGTGTCGAATTCCACAAGCGCGGGCAATCCCATCCTGATAGCGCCCCCATAGGGTTAAGGCTTCTTCTAGGCGTGAGAGGATTTGGTATTGTTGGTCAGTTTCGGTGGCATGATGAATAATCATATCGTACATGATTTTCCTGGCTCCTGGGGCAAACATGTGTTGGGCTCGGATATAGTCCAACGCTTCTGGTGAGAGCCCTTGGTGCTGAAAAAGTGGGTATTTTTTTATAAGGTCTTCAATTTCAGCCTGGTTTTGAGCCGCTTTGGGGTAAAGAACTTCTTCTGGGTCCCCCGGTGTCCCTTTAATAAAAATGGTGAGTGCTGCGGCACCAAGAGTCCAATCGTCTTCCTGGCAAATTTGATTAAGCCATTCTCGATATCCGCGGCTGGGAGCTAATAATTCCACATCTCGAAATCCTGCTCGATTGAACCCAAGGCCCTTCATCATTTGTAGAAATAATTCTTGGTGGGGACGTCCTAAAGAAAATCCCCCTGTCTCTTCTTCGTAAATAATAGTCGCGAGACGTCGCCGAGCTTCCCAGGGAGGATTTTTTCCAAGAATTTGTGCGAGAAGAATAGAGAAATCTCGAATATACACCACATATTCCTGGTGAAAAAAAATGTTTAATTGCTTTTTTGTGACTGTGCTGCCTTCAAAATAAGGCGTCGCCCAATGTTGCTTTCGACGAAGGATATCAAAAATACGGTCACGAAATTGTTCGGAGCTGAGAGTTTTAAACATAGGGATTGTGATGAAGGGTTGGGAGATTATTTTTTTGTGATTATTTTGGTGGGTTGTCCCTAATCCATCATTCGATATAACATAAACCGTTCTGACTCATATGTCATATCATAGAATATCACATATTTAGGGAGTCTGTAACTATGGATCCAGTGAGTATCGCAGATCCTCAGGGTATTTTGGAACTGTTGGCTGATGTGGCCTTAAAAGGTGAGGGGGTCACGACGGATAATCTCATGGAGTTCGTCATGGATGAAGGTTTTATGGACCCTACCTATTTAAGCGCGAAGGGCGAAGATCCAGATGCCTATTATAAAGGGAAAGCCAATGCTTGGGCCGTGTATCAGGTGAGGGAGTGGAAACGCGTCTTGATTATTTCCGGGGGACCTGGGAAAGAGCGGAGGATGCAAATTACTGAGACTCCATAAGAATTTTTGAATGTGGAGGAGAGGAAACGGTCGGAAAAAGCTGGTCTTTCAGAGGGGAGGGGAGGGATTAGTACCATCCCCCTAAGAGTTTTCCCTCTTCAAAATATAAATATCGATGTTTAATCGTACTGGAATCAATCCAATCCTCATACACCCATTCCTCTCGCCGGATCCCCTTTTCGGTATAGCTGACATTCATTTGATAGGGAGAACCCCACGCCTTCATCACTTGTTCTCGCGTCATGCCAGCCATCACGGCCTTATCTTCAAGATGTTGTTCAAAGGTGGGATCCATTAATCGAGGGATAATTCCCCAGCCCAACATCCAAAGGGCAAAGGCTGCTAAGAATATATACAGGCTGATTCGAACAGGACGGCGACAAATCCAAGGTGTTGGAGTTGTTTGAGAGGTTGAGCTATTGGAAATGGCCATATTCACAGAAAGAGTTGAAGGCGAGAATAATATACAATGGAAAAGAAAAGGCGAAATTTAAAGATCATGATTCTTGACGTTGTGGGATCCAAATACTCTATCAGCGAGTTTGAAAACGGGTCAAGGTTAGGCGGATATGTTTCTTGAAATTGAAAATAATCCTAATTTTGACGGGTCGTATTTTGTAAGATTTAATGAACTGGGGCCTCCTCGACTCCTGACGCATGTGAAGTCGTATGAACAGTCTTCAAGAGGAGAATGGTGCCATGTGACGGGATGGTGTGATGATCCTGATCAGCCTCTTTGCCCTGCTTACGCCCAGAAAGTAGAAGATTCTGGTGCCGGAACGACCTTTATTGTCTTTGGAGGAAATTGGGGAATTCGCTTAAAGCCAGAAGGCCATAGTGGCGAATGGGATCTCTATGATGAAAAACAGTGGGGAGAGGGCTATCTGTCTATAGGTGAAGAGCGGGATCTTCGATTTCTCTAACATGAATTCTAGGAATTAACGTGGGATCCACCTCAATCAGCATACTGGGGGCGGGGAATGGATTTGACGATTGGCGTTTGAACTGGGGGTGTTTCTTTAAATGCAGTTGAAAAGGGATTGGTGATGGGTTCGTGCGTGAGGCGTTGTTGGCGTTGAACGAGTTGGATGCTTTGCGTGGAGATTTCTAACCGATCTATTGGTGTTTTGACCGAGAGATTTTGAGGAATCCCATTAACCGCAAACATTTGGTAGGCTAAAGACCAGGAAAGTTTTTCTCGATTCCGCTCTTTGACGATGAACGAGGCTTCGGGTGAGGGTGGGCCTTTAAACACGAGTACCCATAAATTGGATCGAAACGCAGGAGCCGTTTCTTCCAAGGGAGCGAAGAATTCCGGAACGAGGGTCTGAATGGATTCCAAGGGGACAGCGGGTGAGAATTCAATTTCACATCGTTGAACATATAAAGTGGGAAAGTCTTTACCTTCATTGAGGTCGGGGATATAGGTAAAAGAATACCGAACCTGAATGCCATTTCGTGTGTACGTATACACGTCTTCCCCATTTTCAGGGGAAACTAAGTTTTTGAAATACTTTTGCCAATCTGGAAACGTGTAATAACTAAACACCCGCAAGGCGGCCTTACGGGATCGAACGGCCATGGGTGTTCCCCATAGCGTTCGTAATTCATCTTGCGTAAGACCTAAGAGTCCATCTTCAAAGTAGGGTTTTGCAAAAGAAAGGGACGGGAACCCGGCCATCGTCGCCAAACACGAGAGAAAGACAATGGTGAAAATGTGACGTTGAAAACGAAATGTTTTGCAGCAGGGATGAAGTAATTTCATAACGGAGTCGTATCGTTCGTGAGCGATTATTCATCCTATTTGCTGAAAATCCTCGAAGTCAAGAAAATGAAATGAAGAATCAATCTATAAAGGTGGGAAATTAATAACCAGCAAATGAGACGTTTGTGAGTGATGGGAGGACAGGCATGATCGAGAAATTAGAAGAACTCTTGAATAATCGGATCCTGGTGTTGGATGGAGCCATGGGGACGATGATTCAAAACCATAAGTTAGAGGAAGCAGATTTTCGCGGGACGCAGTATGCAAACCATGGGTGTGATGTCAAAGGCAACAATGATCTGTTGGTGTTGACTCAACCAAAGATTATCGAAGATATCCATGTGCAATATCTGCAGGCCGGCGCGGATATTATCGAGACCAATACGTTTAATTCTAACGCTATTTCCATGGCTGATTATCAGATGGAAACGTTGGTACATGAATTAAATGTCGCGGGTGCTCAAGTCGCCAAGCGGGCCGCGGTCCGGGTACAGGACGAACAACCTGGTCGGCAATGTTATGTGGCTGGGGCCTTGGGCCCCACCAATCGAACGGCCTCCATGTCGCCAGATGTGAATAATCCGGCCTTCCGTGCCGTCACATTTGATGATTTATTCCAAGCCTATTATGACCAGGTGCGAGGGTTGGTGGAGGGTGGCGTCGACCTCTTGATGGTCGAAACAATTTTTGACACCTTAAATGCCAAAGCGGCGTTTTATGCCATTGCCCAATATTGCGAAGAAATCCACCGCGACATTCCCATCATGGCGTCAGTGACCATTACGGATCTCAGCGGACGCACATTGTCAGGCCAATTAATTGAGGCTTTTTGGAATTCCATTTCCCATGCCAATCTCTTGAGTGTCGGAATCAATTGTGCCTTAGGGGCAAAACAAATGCGCCCCTATATTGCGGAGTTGTCGAATGTTGCGCCCATTTATATCAGCTGTTATCCCAATGCTGGGCTGCCCAATGCCTTTGGGGGATTTGATGAAACGCCGGAACGCATGGGGGCAGATCTTCGAGATTTTGCGAGCCAGGGCTGGGTGAATATCGTGGGAGGATGTTGCGGAAGCACGCCCGATCATATACGAGCGATTGCCGAAGGGGTCAAAGATTGTGCGCCCCACAAAAAAACGCATGTCCCGCGGATGACCCGACTGAGTGGTTTTGAGCCCTTAACCATTCGGCCTGAAACCAATTTCGTGAATATTGGGGAGCGAACCAATGTCACGGGATCGCCGAAGTTTGCGAAATTAATCCTGAATGGAGAGTTGGAGGAGGCCTTGGCGGTGGCACGCCAGCAAGTAGAAGGGGGCGCCCAAATCATCGATGTCAACATGGATGAAGGGCTTTTGGATTCAGAAAAAGCGATGGTGGAATTTTTAAATCTGATTGGTTCGGAACCGGATATTGCACGAGTGCCCGTCATGATTGATAGCTCCAAATGGTCGGTCATTGAAGCGGGTCTGAAATGTATTCAAGGCAAAGGAGTCGTGAATTCTATCAGTCTTAAAGAGGGCGAAGAAAAATTCTTAGAGCAGGCCCGTCTCATTCGACGATATGGCGCAGCTACGGTGATCATGGCCTTTGATGAATCCGGACAAGCGGACACACTCGAACGAAAAGTTGAAATTTGTACGCGAGCGTATCAGCTTCTGACCAACAAGCTAGATTTTCCACCAGAAGATATCATTTTTGATCCGAATATTCTGACCGTCGCGACAGGCATGGAAGAACACAATGCCTATGCGGTGAATTTTATTGAAGCCACACGGCAAATTAAAGCCACGTTGCCCTATTGTAAAGTCAGCGGGGGAGTGAGCAATATTTCTTTCTCGTTTCGAGGGAACAATGTCGTGCGCGAGGCCATGCATTCGGCCTTTCTCTACCATGCCATTAAGGCCGGGTTGGATATGGGGATTGTGAATGCCGGCCAATTGGGCGTCTATGAAGAAATTCCCAAGGATCTGCTTACCTTAGTAGAAGATGTGTTACTGAATCGACGGCCTGAAGCGACGGAAAAACTTGTCACGTTTGCTGAGACGGTGAAACAACAAGGCAAAGTGGTCGTCAAAGATGATGGATGGCGCAAGGGGCCGGTAGAAGAACGTCTCTCCCATGCGTTGATAAAAGGCATGGTCGAATTTATTGATGACGATGTTGAAGAAGCTCGACAAAAGCTTAATAAACCGTTGGATGTCATTGAAGGCCCTTTAATGGATGGGATGAATATTGTTGGAGAATTATTTGGGGCAGGAAAAATGTTCTTGCCGCAAGTAGTGAAAAGTGCGCGCGTGATGAAGAAAGCGGTCGCGTATTTGTTGCCCTTCATGGAAACGGAAAAAGGAAAAGGTGAAAGTCGAAGCCAAGGGAAAATTTTGTTAGCGACGGTGAAAGGCGATGTCCATGACATCGGGAAAAATATCGTTGGAGTCGTGTTGGCCTGCAATAATTATGAAATCATTGACTTGGGTGTCATGATTCCTTGCGACAAAATTTTGCAAAGGGCCCGCGAAGAAAAGGTCGATATCATTGGCCTCAGTGGCCTGATCACGCCTTCCTTGGATGAAATGGTCCAAAACGCGAAAGAAATGACGCGACAAGGGTTTACGGTCCCCTTATTAATTGGCGGAGCCACGACGAGTAAGGCCCATACGGCTGTAAAAATTGCGCCAAGCTATACGAGTCCGGTCGTCCATGTGTTAGATGCCTCTTTAGCGGTGAATGTCGTGCGGAAGCTTATGAGTGTGGAGGATAAAACGGCCTTTTTGAAAGATATACAGGAGAAACAACAGAAAACACGAGAAGCCTACGAATCCAAAACGACGGCCAAAAAACTGGTCTCCTTAGAAGACGCGAGGAAACAGCATGTCCCTATCGATTGGAAAACGATCGACATTCCGAAGCCCAGCTTTCTGGGAACCAGAGTCCTTGCTGATATCTCATTAGAGACACTGGTTCCGGTCATTGACTGGTCGCCATTTTTTCATGCCTGGGAATTGCGTGGGAAATATCCCAAAATATTTGAGGACCCTGTGGTAGGTCCAAAGGCCAAAGAATTATTTGATGATGCCCAACAGTTACTCAAAGAAATTCTTGATAAAAAATTGCTGACGGCGAAAGGGGTTTACGGATTCTTCCCAGCCAATACCCAAGGAGATGATATCACCATCTATACGGATGAAACACGTTCAAACGCTGCTTCTACCTTCCACACCTTACGCCAGCAAACCGAAAAACCCGAGGGAGATGCGAATTATGCGTTGGCTGATTTTGTGGCTCCACAATCAAGTGGCAAAGCTGATTATATCGGAGGCTTTGCGGTGACAGCCGGGATCGGCATTGAACCGCTCTGCGAGAGATTTGAAAAAGATCATGACGATTATCACTCTATCATGGCCAAAGCCCTAGCCGATCGATTGGCCGAAGCCTTTGCCGAATGGTTGCATCGGGAAGTGCGGAGGGAATGGGGGTACGGGCAGGACGAGCAATTAACCACCCAGGAACTCATTCAAGAGAAATATCGTGGCATCCGTCCGGCCCCGGGGTACCCGGCCTGCCCCGATCACACCGAGAAACAACACCTGTTTGAGTTGTTAGATGTTGAAAAGTCCGTCGGGATTACGCTTACCGAGTCCTATGCGATGTATCCTGCCGCCTCGGTCAGTGGGTTCTACTTCGCACATCCTGAGGCTAAGTATTTTTCGGTGGGAAAACTCAAGGAAGATCAAATCCAAGACTACGCCAAACGAAAAGGCATGGATGTTTCGGAAATAGAACGGTGGCTCTCCCCCAACTTGGGCTACGACCCAGATAAAGCCTAAACTGAATTGTTTTTGATTTGGAAATTTGAATGATTTGAAAGGGGAGTGGGGTTCATCTCAAGTTGATAGGATGTTAATCGTGATGCCCTTTGGTTAAATTTATGGAAAAAAACAATACAACCCACTGATATCTTTATTTTTTTGCTCAGTCATTCCCTACATTCTTTATCGGGAATCAATCTTTTCTTTACAAAACTCCATGGATATTAGTCTTATCTCCTAATGTGACATGATCGCGGAGAATTTCTAAGGCTAGTCAACCTTGGCATCGGGTAAAGCCTCTGTTAATGTACATGCAATTGCAATACATATGGAGAAATTTTCATGAGCGTCAATAACCTGTTGCGAAAAGCCAAGCCGGTCAACGTTCGAGAAGCGCAAGCCCAATTGTCGAAGTTGATCAAGTCAAAATTTCCCTCTATGGTTCTCTCACATGGCAAACCAGTCTCGTTCCTCGTGCCCTATGAAGACATGCTGGATCTTGTCGAAACGCTCGACGATTTAAAAGACAAAAAACTTCTTGGGGAAATCGAACGGGCACGAAAAGAATATACGCAGGGCAAGGCCGTACCAGCCGAGCGCCTTTTCAAAAAATTGGGCCTATAGATGGCTTATGAACTCGTCTTTCCGAGTCAGCGAGTTGAACGCCTCTTCCAAAAATTCTTAGAAAAAATTCCTGCTGACTACAAAGAAACGATCATTGCGGCTATTCGAGATCTCGCAACGAATCCAAGGCCACAGGGCAAGCGGACTAAAAAGCTGACAGGAGAGCTGATCGTGTCACAATTTGTGGCCGAGTATCGGCTTCGGGTGGGGCCGTATCGCGGGTTGTACGATATTGACGACCAACACAAGAAAGTCGTGCTTCTCAAGCTCGCGAAGCGAGACGAACAAACCTATAACTGACGCCCAACCCTTGATAAATTGCATCGTTGAAAACAGGGGGGAAATCTGAGGACTCGGTTCTCCGTCATACCTGCAGCCTTTGGCAACCATTTATTACCACTTCGTCATTCCCGCCGGTGGTTAGCGGGAATCCATCTTGGTTTTTTTCAGGCAAAAGCCTAAGGTGAGGGTAATATGTCATGTCTGGGTCATCCGTTATCTCGTATGTCCAAGCGGTTTTCCGTGATGCCGGGTTTCGGCCCGGCAGCCGACCCACTTTTGTTTCGGCAAAAGTTGGCAAAACCATTGACGCCCAAACTGGCCACATTAGAGGTGTCGAACGCCAACCTGAGGAGCGCGGACCAACTCGCTTTGCTCAAACAAGACCCGCGTCACGATACAAGCGTTCGCCACAGGGGCCAGTCAGCAGGCGTCGGTCGGTAAAGAAAGGCAGGGGTTAAAGGTTTCTTGGGGATTTCTCTGGGCTTCACCTTTGCTTGCCGGAGAATCAGATTTGGCCAGAGACTCAGCCGCACCCAAGGCAGGGGGTTCCCTCCTGCGTCGTCATTCCCGCCGGTGGTTAGGGGGAATCCATCTTTCCCTTGACTTATTTGGACAATTATTAAACTATCTCCTGGCTTGATCCTTTGTTCTTATAGGGATAGGAACTCGCAGGTTCGAGTCTTATTCGTATCCATCTAATCATTGTTAGGGTTCTGATTTGCCATATGAAGAGATTTGTTTGGGACACGTCAGCAATCATTGATATCAAGAAATGGGATGGCGACATGCATTCTAGTTCGTACTGTCTAATAAAGGACCTTAGCGACGGTTTTATTCCTGGACCGTACCGGAATATATTCCCCGCACTCGCAGTATTTGAGGTCAATGCAACTGTTTCGCGCATGCATCGAGACGGCGAGAAGATACTTCGTGAATTCTATCTCATGGATGAAAATGCCCTGGTTTATGATCTCAATCAGGATTTCGTCTATAAATCGAATGACCTATTTGCTAGAAAAGGTTTCGACATGCTACGAGGTGCCGATTTGGTGTTTGCATGTAATGCCTTTATTGAAAGCGCGTATTTAGTCACACTTGATAAGGGTTTCAAGCGACACGTTTCGGAAGATGTAAAGGTAATTGATCTCAACGACCGTTTTGAAGACTCAGACTACTTCAAGGAAATCGTGGAGGCAAAAACCTAACATGAACTTTAAGTTCGTTCCTGGTTAGAATCGTTGGCTTCAGGGGTTATCTGAGTCGGGGCGCCATGTTGACTAGTGTGAGTGCTTGGGGTTAGGCCTTGAAATATGACAGTGGATGGTCACGCTTTGGGATAGTTGAGTGAAACGGAAAGCGGATTGTGTGATTGCAAGACCTGCCCACATAAATGACCACAGAAACGCCGGAAAAATGAACTCCAGAGGGCAAGCGTGATGACAATTTTGGTCCTGAGAATTCTCTGCCTGTTGTTCTTACTTGCCCCCCCGACGGCGTCAATCGGGCAGGATGTTGACTGGAAGACGACCGTCGCCGAAGCAGTGGACACCTTGCAGCACTATCTTCGGTTCAACACGACCGTTCCGCCAGGTGATGTCACAGAGGCCGCTGACTTCCTTCAGGACATTCTCGAGATAGAGGGGATCACGGTCACGCGATACGAAGCCTCACCGGGAAAGAGCAATCTTTTCGCTCGGCTCAAGGGCACGGGTGCTGGCAAACCTATACTGCTGCTCCACCATATGGATGTGGTGCCCGCCGATGCGAGTCGCTGGGATTCGGTCAATCCCTTTGGCGGCGAGATTAAAGAGGGTCACATCTGGGGCCGGGGCGCGATCGACATGAAAGGCACGGGTGTGCTTCAACTCTACGCCTTTCTGACGCTGGCCCGGCAGAAGATTCCTCTCGGCCGCGATGTCATTTTCACGGCGGTGAACGACGAAGAAATTGGTGGGACGATGGGTACCCGCTACATGCTCGACCACCATTACGACGAACTCGATCCCGAATATGTCCTCGATGAGGGGGGATTTGGCAGTCGCGAGATCTTCGTGAACGGGAAGCTCGTCTTCGGTATCTCCGTTGCTGAGAAGCGGGCTTTCTGGCTCCGTGTGACGGCTCACGGGATCGCCGGACACGGCTCTCAACCGCATGCTTACAATCCGAATGACAAGCTCATGCATGCGCTCCATAGGCTCTTCAGTGCGCCGTTTCCCACCATCCCTAATGCGGTTCTGGACGCGCTCGTGACCCAGCTGGGCTCGCTAGAACAAAACCAGTTCACAAATGCTATCCGGCAAACGACGGTCTCGCTCACCTCGCTTCGGTCTGGTGTCGGCAATCCGCCCAAGGCGAATGTCATTCCCTCGTTAGCCACTGCGACTCTCGACACTCGGTTGCTGCCTGGCATGGACGCCGAAGGATTTCTGGCGGAAGTGAAGTCCAGACTCGGAGATGAGATCGACGTTGAGGTGATCCACCCCGCCAGCCGGTCCGTCGTGACGCCGCATGATACCGCGATGTTTCGAGCGCTTTCCCGAGCCATCACACGGCACCATCCCGACGCGACCGTCGTGCCGATGATTATCCCTTACGGAACCGATTCGAGGATGTTTCGTCTACGCGGGGCCAAATGCTATGGCATCCTCCCCCTCGTGCTCAGTACTGAACTCGCGACTTCCATCCATGGTGACGCTGAGCGGATCCCTGTCGAGCAATTCGAGACCGGGATCCGTATCTTCTACGAAAGTTTGGTTGAAGTCGCAGCCCGCTAGCCTTTGAGTTCGCTTTCCGATTTTTTTCTCCTGATCTCTTAATTCGCTAAGAACCGATGTTTAAGAGAACACCGGTTTGGGGGCAGGCCTTGCAATATGACAGTGATTGGTCACGCTTTGGGATAGTTGAGCGAAGCCGATAGCGGGTTGCGCGATCGCAAGACCTGACCCAGCAACTTACTTCATTTTTCCTCCCTTTCACTTCCCGACGCCTGCTGTTCGGCTTTGTGGGCGGACGCTCTGATAAATTGGGGGCCTTGTTTGAGCCCTTCGAGAAGCCTCAGGACAGGCTCCGCGAGTGGGTTTTCCATCATAAAAGGGCTCATTGTTTCAGGAGTCTCTCCTGGCCTTGTGGTGTGGGCGAGCAGTGCAGTCGACCTCGGGAAAAAGGCGCGCATTGTTTGAGATTCTATGGTTTATGTCAAGCCTCGTATGAGGCGGTCTGGGTTAAATGTGGTCTGATAACGGTGAATGGACCAAGCCGCCCGGGCAATTTTCCGTGCGATAATCACTAAGGTGGCCGTTGAACTCCACCCTTGGATGCGGTACGAGTCGTAGATGGGTTTCCACACTTTGGTTTTGATGGCAGCCATGGCGGCCATAAAGAGCAATCGGCGTAATTCAGCCGGACCTCGTTTGGACAAACGTCGGCGCCCGGTCTTCTGCCCCGAGTCCTTGGCTCGAGGGTCTAACCCGGTAAAGGCCACAAAGGCATCGGCATTGCGGAACGGCACCCGCTCTAACGTATTGGTGAGGCTCATCCCCACCAATGGGCCGACGCCCACAATGGTCTCCACGCGTTGTTGGGCTTGCTGATGGAGGGCAGACTGGGCCGCCACGGTGGCCATCGTCGCATCCAACTTGGCCAGTAAGGCATCCAGTTTCCGCACCACGGCTTTGACCTCGCCAGTTAACCCCTCAAGATTGGCCATCGTTAACTTCAGGGCACCCTTCAAGCGAACAAGTTTGGCCCGACGGCGAATCAACCGATCCACCTGTCGCTGCTGGGGAGTTGGGGGGGTGTAGGCGCGTAATCCGGCATGTTCTTGGGCGACCATCCGAGCGAGCAACATGGCATCGACTCGGTCCGTCTTCGCTCGCGCGCCCAGGGCTTTAGCATAATGCCGCGTCTCCATTGGATTCAAGAGATAGACGGTATGGCCAGAGGCATGCGCCAGATCGGCCAGCAGCTCATGATACGAGCCGGTCGATTCGAGACCAATGCGGCTCCCAGCCGGTAACGTTTTCAGCCAAGCACGCAAAGCGCTGCGCTGATTCCGAACCTGCTGAACCGGCCATCGTTCATCCGCACTGGCCACGACTACCATGTCTTTGGCCACATCGACTCCCACATTCAAAACGGTTTGCATACCCGGAACCTCCAAAATTACAGTATCCATAATGGGGTGGGCCACACCAACGTAAGCTTGTGGACAAATCGGCGGTCACAAGTCATGCCGCGAGATTCTTCATCGACGTTGAGGGTGTGGATGGGAGAAGTCTCAAACTGTCTGTCCAAAAATTGGCAGATGCGTAGCGATGTCCCTCCACCCCCGATCCCTCTGAGCTTCTCAAGAATGAAAAGAAAACACCATACAAGCGTAGCGAGTTTGTGCGCCGCCGGGGTTGGCGAACCGCACAGGGAACCCGAAGGGCCACGCCACGGCGGCACTGTGAATGGTGCGTCTCGGAGAGCGCGACCGCTGTTGGCTACTTTTGCCGAATCAACAAATGTTGCACCCTTCGGGATGCGCTAAGCAACAAGCTCGACCTCCTGGCCGAAACCCGACATCTAATTTACCCCTTCAAAATTATCCCCTTAGACCAATTACTGTTTGACTGCACGGATACGATCAGCTTGACCGAGTTTGTTTCTTTAGGGATGATCTGGATAAATGAACTGTTTTGAGTGAAATTTGAATGAATTGAGCAGAATTGTGTCTAAAAAATTCTTAGAGCTGAGTGACGAGTTAAGCCGATTTATCAGCGATCAAAAAATATTTTTTGTAGCCACTGCGGCGCCGGATGGAAAAATCAATCTTTCGCCTAAGGGGCAAGATTCTCTTCGTGTACTTAACTCAAAGGAGATTCTCTGGATGAACTTGACCGGCAGTGGGAACGAAACGGCGGCGCATCTCTCTGAATCTAATCGAATAACCATGATGTGGTGCGCCTTTGAAGGACCTCCTCGAATTCTTCGGGTCTATGGGACGGCACAAGTTTTTCACCCAAGGGATGCGCGTTGGTCGGAGTTTTCGACTCAGATCCCTGCCAGGCTAGGGACGCGGCAGTACTTCCTGGTGTCCATTGATTTGATTAAAACCTCCTGCGGTGAAGCCGTACCCTTCATGGACTATGTTAAAGACCGTCGCGGACTTTCGGAGTGGTCTGAGAAGAAGGGAGAAAAAGGGATTTTAGAGTACTGGCAAGGGAGAAATCAGCTTAGTTTAGACGGGAAGCCCACCGGGATTCTTGATTCTTAAAACCATAGCTTAGGCGGACCTCGTAGGTGATATGAAATGCGCAACTGATGGCATTTTTGATGCGGAGCATGTTTCAAAAAGCCTCGCTTAAGGAAATGAAAAAATTTTAAGGTTTTGCTGAAAGTCATCGTGAAATGGCTTAACCAACCCTATGAACTCTGATGTCGTCTCAACCATCGACTTTGTGTTGTCCAGAACTGATGCTCCATGAGGAATAACGATGTGGTGCGATGCCGCATGGTGGCCTGTCGTGAAAAGCTCGATGATGGCAAGCAGTGGAGCTTTTACCTAATTAATGACAACGATGTTCCCATAGATGCGGCAGTGCTGTTTGAGGTTGCCTATGAGTGGGGGCACTTGGGTAATAGTGAGTTGACCGACGTTCGTATCACTGATCTCCCTCCTGGTGGACATGCGCTCATATGGCGAGATGACGGTAGTGGGGCTGAGTTACGAATGGAATTGTCGATGCATGTCCAGCTCGGTGGCTCCACAGTACGGTTGCAGTTCGAATTCCCAAAGCTCTATCGGTTAAAGAATCTCAAGTTAGTAGATGGCCTGGATAAGCCAGGATGGCAGGTGGCTGTTGAAGCCCGGATTACCTAAACTGTGAAGCGGGCCCAAATCTGGAGCCTGTTGAACAATTGAAACGAAAAACAGAAGGATGCCTAAAAATAATGTAGGAGGGCTAGGGTGTGCTCTATTATTTTGCGTATGGGTCTAACCTTCATCCCATGCGGTTGATCGAACGGGTGCCGTCTGCCGAATTGGTCGATGTGGTGCCATTGAGACAGTATCGGCTGGCTTTTGAGAAAAAAAGCCAGGACGGGTCGAGTAAGTGCAACCTGGTCCGCTCGGATGAAAAATCGGATACAGTGTACGGGGCGATCTATCACATAGACTCGAGCCATAAACAAACCCTTGATGGTTTTGAAGGAAGAGGCCATGGGTACCTGGATGACTCCCTCACAGTAGAACTCCAGGGGAAAGCCTATTCTTGTTTTACGTATTTCGCGCAGACTTCTCACATTGAACATGACTTAATGCCGTATCATTGGTATAAAAACTTGGTGGTGTTAGGTGCCAAGCATTTGCAATTTCCAGACGTCTACGTGCGTTCAATCCAAATGATTGAGTCGGTAGAAGACCCGGACGAGACAAGACGGGAGCACCATAACCAGTTGATTGAAAAGATGGTCAATTTCAAATAACAAGGGGCGCTAAAGACCGTTTTTTGCTCGTCATCTTCGCCCTGAGCCATCAAATGAGCAATTATATTGAATATCTCAAAGAGGTTTTCAGTGAATTCGGCTCTGTCCAGCCGCGCCGGATGTTTGGTGGGTACGGGATCTTTCATAAAGGGTTGATGTTCGCGCTGGTGGCGGACGATACGCTGTATTTGAAAGCCGATGAGATCAACTCTCGGTTCTTTACTGAGCGAGAATTGGAACAATTCAGTTACGAGAAACAGGGGAAGGCTTTTAAGATGTCCTACTACATGGCGCCTGAGGACATCTTCGACGACCCCGAAGAAGCCAAGGTCTGGGCCGATCGTTCCTATGCCGCCGCCCTTCGCTCTAAAAAACCAAAGAAAAAGAAGTGAGAGGAAAGATTAAAATTTGCAATCTCCTTCCAAGAAGCTTCCCTTCGTGAAGCGGTGCCACGTTTTCATGATTGCTGTTTTTAGGCCTTGAATCTTTCCAAGAAAATCTGAGTAGCAAGCTTACCTAGGTAGCTCTCGACACAAGCGGCCGTATGGTCTAGGTTGAAGCTATGAAACTTGAATGGAATCTTGGTGGTTGGTTTGGCGGTCAGCTCGGCGGTACGCTTTGGATCCTCATTGCAGCCGCACTCTCCGCTATCCGTGATCTCGAAACCGGAGCACTGGTATTTGTCACGTTTCTGATACCCAACATCATTGGAACTATCATGTGGCAACGGCGTGACCGTTTATCATGCTATGTTGCTATTCAAATGGTGCTCCTACTTGTAGGTGTTTTTAGTTTCCTGGCTGTGTACATTCTAGATCGTTCCAACCAATGGCTTGCTATACAAAGTGGTGGTCAGGTATCTGCTACGTCCACCTACGGCCTCATTATCTTGGTTGTCTCTCTACTTCTTCTTATGTTCTATTTTCGGTTCGGGCGTCATCCGAATGAGCCTCCGACCTAACCCATCGTTGAGGCGGATGCCTTAACTTACAGGTTAGCCCACAAAAAAATTGGTAGACGCTTCTTTGAGCGAGTACGTTGAATATCTTAAAGGGATGTTTGAACATTTCCGCTAGGACAGAGGTATGTAAGTCGACTGTTCCTTTTCATCTCACCCGTTTCAACAAGCGCATTTCTTTAAATTCCATTTTGTCAGCTAAATGACTTACTGAGGGTTTTCTATTAGTGTAGGAGATCTGCCTGCCTTTTGGCCTAGACCTCCATAAAAGTCCTGTTGCTCACCATTAAATTTCCTTCATATACCTATGCGGCGTTAGGCCCCAAGAGACCATAGCGATGAAAGAACTTGCCCCTCCTAGCTCTGAAGCTCTAAGTCATGCTTCCAGTCCCTCCGAGGAACTGCTGTCGGACATTGAACTAGGCCGTTGGCCCCTCGTGAAATTTTGGCCTAAGGGGTTGCGGCTTGTTTCGGCTTTGTTCAGGTGTTAGTGAGATTGTTGTACCAATGAAGAACATCGAGACATTTGCTGTCTTTGCACTGGCTACGGTATTCCAGCTCCCATTCCATCTGTTATTGGGTTTACCCTGGTTTCTTGGGGCGTGGGTAGTAAAGCGATTTACCCGAGGCCTGCCACGGATTTCGCGGGCGGCGCTGGTTGCCACCCCCCATAGTGGGCGGTTTGGCGCCTCTCTATGGTTTTCATGCCGCTATGGCCCCCGCGTACATCTTCTTGATCAGGGACGGTTCGGCCTGGCTCGCGGCGTTGGTATCGTTTGGACTAACATGGGTCGTCGTGTGGCTTACTAGGCCAAGCGAAAATAAATGCCCGGTGAAATCTAACCTTTAGTTGCTGCGGGCAGGCCATCAGCGAAGAGTATGGGGTCAGGCCTTGTAATCCCATATCAAGAGTTTTCGCTACGCAGGTCAGCAATTCATTCTCGCTACTAATAGTTCAGACCTAATGCTTTGCGGTTACGGCGAGGCGGAATCCTAATGCGTGGAGGAGGGCATCGAGGCTTTTGAGTTCTGGATTTCCGCGTTCGGAGAGCATTTTGTAGAGGCTTTCGCGGTTGAGCTTGGTTTTCTCGGCGAGTTGTGCCACCCCCCCCTGTGCTTCGGCCACATTTCTGAGTGCTAGTAGAAACAGTTCGGGATCGTCTTCCTCTAGCGCAGCGTTTAAATACTCTTCGGCTTCGCCGGCATCACGTAGGCTTTCAATCAGATCTGGTTGATACGCTTTGCTCTTTTTCATGATCGCCTCCTGTATTCGTTCCAATAGCGTTTTGCCTTTTCGATATCCTTGTTCTGCGTACTCTTGTCTTCACCACAGAGGAGTAACACCATCGTCTCACCTTCTTGTCCAAGATAAATACGATACCCCGGCCCATAATCAATACGCAGCTCCTGTACGCCTTCACCTACTCCATGGGAGTCCCCAAGATTACCCAGGCTGGCTCGATCTAGGCGCACTCGGATCTTTGCGCGAGCTTTGATGTCCCGGAGCGAAGTTAACCATTCACTGAACGGTTCACGTCCCTCCTCCGTGACAAAAATGTGTAGCTCTTTGGGTCTAGCTCCCACAGATTTAATTGTAGCTTATAAGCTACAATTGGGCAAGGGGTAGGAGATCAAGTAGGAACAGGTAAAGGGGTTGGGAGCCGTCATTTTTGCCTGACTTGATTTTGGAGTTTTGTTTTACACAAGTTTCGCCTCATTCCTTTTACTTGTAAATTTAAACAAGATCAAATTATTCTTTTCAGTTAAAGATGTTGATGACTTACTGAGGGTTTTCTATTAAGGTAAGCCAACATCACCTTCTTTACCTACTTTTTGATCCTTTCGGAATGAGATTATTATGAAAGTTCTGATGCTGACCAATGAATTTCCTCCGTACACGTATGGGGGAGCAGGGGCCCATGTGGAGTATTTGAGCCGGGAACTTTCCCACTTAATTCCTGTGGAAGTGCGATGTTTCGGGGATCAGCACGTCGAGAAAGGAAATCTGAAAGTCAAAGGATTTCCTCTTGGTGAGGTGCCGCTTGGCGCGCCAAAACCCCTGCATTCCGTGTTTGGGGCGGTGCAACGGTGCTGGCAGATGAACGCTGATGGACTGGATGCCGATGTGGTGCATTGCCATACCTGGTACAGCCATTTGGGAGGAATTTTGGCCAAATTAAACTATGGGATTCCTTTGGTGGTCACGACCCATTCTTTGGAACCACTTCGTCCGTGGAAACGCGAACAACTCGCTGGAGGTTATGATTTTTCTTTATGGGTGGAGAAAACCGCGTTAGAAATGGCCGATGCCATTATTGCGGTTTCGGAGGGCACCAAAGCCGATATTCTCAAATTGTTCGCGGTTGAAGAAGAACGGGTCCATGTGATTCATAATGGTATCGACCTTCATGAATTTAAAAGAGTCCCCAGCGATGGCGTATTGACCCGTTATGGAATACCGACCGGCAACCCCTATGTATTATTCGTGGGCCGCATCACCCGGCAAAAAGGGATTATCCATCTGCTGGAGGCTTTGCCCCATTTGGATGCAGGCTTCCCGGTGGTGTTATGTGCGAGTTCGCCCGATACGCCAGCCATCGCTGCTGAAATGAAAGAGGCGTTGGAGAAAGCTTCCGCTCATCGTGACCATATTTATTGGATTCCTGATGTGTTGGATAAGCCCAGTCTTATTGAATTGTATTCTCATGCCGGCGTGTTTTGTTGTCCTTCCATTTATGAACCGTTTGGGATTATCAATTTGGAAGCGATGGCTTGTGAAAAGCCGGTGGTGGCTTCCGCAATCGGAGGCATTCCCGAAGTTGTCGTGGAAGATGAAACGGGATTTTTGGTGCCAGTCGAGCAATATGAGGAAGCGCCGTTTGCCCCCAAAAATCCTGAGCAATTTGCCCAGGATCTAGCCGAGCGTCTCAATCAACTGATGCGAGATCCGGCTTTACGTCAGCCAATGGGAAATGCCGGACGTCGTCGAGCAGAGGAGCTATTTAGTTGGACGGCGATTGCGAAAGCCACGCAAGCGTTGTACGAAAGAGTGATTGCGGCGTCTTAGAATTTTCAGGTGGTACGGGAAGGGGATCTTGCAGGAAAGGCAGAGTTTGAAGGTGAACTTATCCGGGATCACGACCGGTCTGGAACATGGCCTCTAGACGCCGAACTTCTTCCTTGCGCCGGTGCCGTTCTTCCACCATTAAGGAAATTAAAGAATTCCAGAAGGCCACTTCAGAAGGTGAGCCGTCGGTAATACGCTGATCACGCCATTCTGTTGCAAAGCGAGTATAGACTCGAATCTCACAGTCGTTAAAACTTTTGAGGGCATCGATCAATTCATCTTCTGGATGCATAGGACTTCGAACCTTCCTGGTAATCATGAATGTTTATGATGAATGAGCTGGCATGAATAGGTTTATCGGCCGATTCGAAATCGTTCCTTAGCGAGAGAGGTGTTTTGATGCACAAAAATTTTGTGATCGGATTACGGGCATTCAGCGCGAACAAATTTTGTCGTTGGATTGGGCTGGTTGTGATGATGGGCGTCCTTCCAGGTTGCGGAGAGGACCCGCAACAATTATTCGAAACGGCGCAATTTGAAGAACAACAACACAATCAAGCACATGCCAAAGAACTCTATGAACGCATCCTTCGTGAGCATGGCGACAGTGAGGCGGCAAAAAAAGCAGAGGTACGTTTGAAGGATCTACAGCAGGAACTACCGTGAGGGTCGAGGAGGTTGAGGGTGAACCGTCCTAACTATAATGATCCGGATCTACGCCCGTTCGATACATGTATTCTAATCGCCGAATGTCCTGATCCCGCCGCATCCGCTCATCAATGCAGAGGTTGACGACCGAATTCCAAAATCCGGCTTCCGCAATGGAGCCCGCTTCCATACGTTGATCCCGAAATTCACTGGAAAAACAGGTGTACCGTTGGAGGTCGGCATCCTCGAAATCCTGAAGAAAACTCGTGAGGTCTTCGATATGAGTATAGGGGCTGTTGCTGTTGCTCATATTCTCTCCTATGTGTATGGTATCGGTTTGTGGCCCCGCAATTCTTAAGAGGGTGTGAGAGAAAAAATGAGGTAACCAGATAGAACGCGGCGAAGAAACGCTGTCCTAATGGAGAGGATTTGTTTGTTTTTTTAAGTTGTGTGTGGTTAGCTTTCGCCGTGTGAAATTATCCTAGTATACACAGGAAACTTCATGGGCATCAGGGCAGCTTATCTCTGCAAATACCTGCAGGTCGCGAGAATAGAAGAAGGCTTTTTTGGGTCTAAGTTGCGGGTATGGGTGAAGTCTTGCAATCCCATATTCAGTTTTCTCCTTCTCCGGTTTAACCGCTCGTCAGGTCGTGGATCGCTGGTTCGTTTGCGCGACGAGAGCATCGACCAGATTAAAAAAAATCTGTTGCCGATGTTTGGGTAACAATAAAACCGGTCAAAACCCATTTCGTCCGCCTCACTAGCCCGATTTTGATTTTAGCCGCGTTCTAGTCTTCACACATGTACCACAACATTGGGAATTTGCAAACGTTTACAGGTTAGATCTTTTGTTGTTTGTTAAGTAGTGGACAGACAAGCATTATTTAATCCGAGTCTTGTATCTTGCGTTGCCGGGCTTTATGGTCGGAAGGGTTCTGGAACAGAGTGAGGATGTTTCGAGTCTTGGGTTTTAACCCTGTGGGTCAGATTATGCCCTCTGTTTCGTCCGCGTACAAC